>Ga0114956_1003058_pt1 | contig 12995 bp, 3 predicted proteins | sample MaitaG_FD_87304 | JGI IMG/M metagenome (GOLD analysis project Ga0114956, IMG submission 87304) | Marine algal microbial communities from Maine, USA - Maine_Asex2 metaG | ecosystem: Host-associated > Algae > Red algae > Unclassified | place: Maine, USA | collected 2015-01-05 | reverse complement strand
GATGATCTAGGAAGAGTTGTGGAATCTGGTCTTTCAGCACTGGGAGGCTTTACCTTACCCAATCGTCCGATCAATACTGGTCAGTACAATGGTGGTGCCTTCAATGACGCAGAATCCGTTTGGCTCAGCCTGATCAGTGCGACAAAATCTGAAATAAGCTATACCCAATATGATACCCCCTTCTATGGAGATCCAGTAGTTCCTTCAGCTCCTGATTTCGAGCAAACTAATCTTAGAGGACGTGTAGCCGCTGCAATTTACTATGATACCCAAAGTCAATACACAAGTAAAACTCCTGACTATGCCACCCACTACAGTTATGACATCCATGGCAATGTCAAAGAACTTCATCAAGAAACCAAACGTATTGGCAACAAGAAAATAGAATATGCGTATGATCTAATCTCAGGTAATGTCAATGAAGTGGCTTATCAGAAGGATCAATTAGATCAGTTTACACATCAATATGAATATGATGCAGATAATCGTCTCACGGAAGTTTACACCAGTCGAGATGGCTACATCTGGGATAATGACGCCAGTTATAAATACTATCTGCATGGACCACAGGCCAGAATAGAACTCGGTCAAGACAGTGTACAAGGGATGGACTATGCCTACACCTTACAAGGCTGGATCAAAGGGATGAACTCTGCATCTTTACAGCAAGATCATGATATAGGTCAAGATGGTATGCTGGGTCATACACATTCAGATTTTGCCAAGGACGAAGTAGGTTATATTTTAAATTATAATCAAACTGACTATGAGGCGATCTATCCCAATGCTCTATCTCTAAGAAAATTTGAAAGCAACTTCAATGACATTGATCTCAGGGAAGGTTTATATAATGGTAATATCCGCTCTACGATCACCTCCATAGATGAGTTCATGACCACAGGACATCCGTCAGGTTATACTTACAGCTATGACCAGTTGAATCGTATTAAGGGTATGAATTATCATACTGATTTTGATTCAGCTAGTAATAGCTGGGATACAGCTAATATAAATTCAAATTATAGAGCAATGTATAGCTATGATCCGAATGGCAACCTTCTGACCATAGAAAGAGATGCTATAGATGCTTTAGGGAATCCATTAGCGATGGATCAGTTCAGTTATAATTATACGAGCAATTCTAATCAATTGACCCATGTTGATGATTCTATAACTGCTACTAATTATAACCATGATATAGATGATCAGAATGCAGGTAATTACAACTATGATAATATAGGAAATCTCACTAAAGATGAAGCAGAAGGTATCCTGAATATTTCCTGGACCAATCAAGGAAAGATAGCTAAGGTGATCAAAGATACAGGAGACGAAGTCAGTTTCTATTATGATGCCTTAGGCAATCGTATAGCTAAAGTCTATGGAGATACAACATTGCATTATGTCAGAGATGCGACTGGGAATGTGATGGCACATTTTAAAGACATTCAAACCAGTTCTTTCGCATTGCCTCATAGAACCTTAGAATCCTTAACTATTTATGGTAGTAATCGATTTGGGGAATACCAACCTAATCGAAATATGTACCAAGCTTTTATGATTCCTCCAAACCCATTACTTAATGAAAGAAGATCGAAACAAAGAAGAGGAGCACTTCAATATGAATTGAGTAATCATTTGGGGAATGTTTTGGCAACGGTTTCTGATAAGAAGAAAGTTGGGGTAGCACAGTTTCAACATTCAGGACAAAATTCAGAAGTTAAGATGGCTAGTGATTATTGGCCGTTTGGTGCTTCTATGATAGAAAGTGAAAAATATTATAAATATGGTTTTGGTGGTTTTGAAAAGTTGCATCGAGAACATTTTTTCGTTGACGCATACAATTTGAAAGATTTGGGATATAATTCAAAAATTGCTAGAAGATTTACCATGGATCCTAAGCATGAAAAATTCACTTTTAGTTCTACTTATAACTATTGCAATAATAATCCAATATTATTTATTGATCCATCAGGAGAAGAATGGATAAATGTTCATACAGATAGAATAAAAAATATTAAAAAGCAAATACTAGATAACCCAGATAAAAAGAGGTTAAAAAGGGATTTAAAGAAAGAATATAAAAGAGAAGCTAGAGTTAACGATTACATTTCTAACTTAGAATCCAATGACAAACATCTTTATAATTACATAGACCAACTAGAAGTTTCAGATGTAAATGGAAATAAAAGAAATGTTAAGGTATATGTCACTTCGGACCCAAGACTCTCAGGCAATAATGGTCAAATGGGAGAAACAAGTAGATACCCTATTGCAGAAGGAACCAAGCCTAATGTTTTATTTAATGGGAAAGATATAGTAGCACCAAGGGGTGATAATGGTACACCTTCTTTTGATATTACTATTTACGGTAAGACTAGTTTTGGAGATGTTTATTTATCTAATGAAGTTGGTGATGTAATGTACTTTATGGAATTTAACGAAAATGCAATCAAGGAAAAGGGAGATCAGCAATACTTTGAAAATGGAAGGGGTGGATATGATGAATACAGCAAGAGTGGTTCTTCTGCATACTCCAAAAAGGTGGAGAATTTTTATAAGCAAAGAAAAAGTGACAAACCTAAGTCTAGTGAAAATCCTTACCCAATCAGTAACAAAGAGAACTAATTTTTTTTCTACTTAATTAATTAGAGGTAGAAATAATTTCAGAATCTAAGAAACTTAAAGATTTAAAAGCATTTTATAATTCATTCATATCAATAAAAATCCATGGGAACTCAGCATTATAGGGACAGGTGCCCGAAATGGTTTCGCAAGATTCTTCACTCACAAAGTCCGTTATTTATAAACTGTAGCATTATGGTTACATAAATATGGTAGCTATCAGCATATGGTATTAGGTTGTGTAATTCTTTTTCGTGTTCTTGAATAATTAATCAATAGGTATTCTTTTAACTGGTGTTTCTTTTGAAGCACTTAAATTAAATAGTCCAGGCCCATCATTTATTACAGAAGAAGGGAAAGTATCAAGATTTGGTATATATGTATGAATCTTTTTCTCATTAATAAACAATTCATATGCTGGGAAATAATTATGGGTAATCTTTAAGTAAGCATATTTTCTACCACGGTCGGTTACTAATTTGATATTTAAAGAAAAATCAATACTTGGCACTACAAGGCTAGGTAAAAAAGGATAAGATCCCATACAACTAAGAACTACTTCGGAAACATTATCTCGACCTGTATTCCTTCTCGGAATTGACAATTCACCAGATTCATCAATTTCAGAATAATAATTACTAATATTTAGGGCAATATCATTTTCTTCTGGCCTTCTTTCAATTGAGGATTCATTAATTTCAGCAATAGCCGAGATAGGGGGATTGCTAAGCGGGAAATCTATAACTACAAGTTTAGAAATATCAGAATGTGCTTTTTGGACTGATCCATTATGATTAGTTTCTTTTTTGTGAACAAATGTCAAATCATCTTGTATTAATCTCCCAGTTTTACTAATGTCAATATCTACGGTTAATTGTAATTTGTTGGTTCTATTTTTGTCAGGATATTGTGTTGTATCTCCGTTGTCAGTAGAATAATAAGCAATTCTATACTTTAATGGTTGTGTATACGGTTCTTGCAACCAGTTGTTCTTAGCGTATTTATTTTGAATGGACTCAATTTTTTTAATTAACTCAGGGAAATTTTTAACATACCCACTATTCAATATTCCGTTTGAAATTACGTGCTCCTTCAATGATTTTGCTGGCTTTATATTCCTTGGTATGAAGGCTTGAAAAATAATTCGAATATTCTTCTTTTGAATTAGAGAATCAAGAAAATTATTTTTTTGTGTAGATCTTGGGACACCAGAATCTCTTATAAAAAACCACAACTTATCCATCATGTCAGAAAATGATAAAACTGAGATAGATGGTTCAAATAAATTAAAACCAAATTTATTGGTAATTTGATTTATACTCATTCTTGAATCGGCATAGACCACTGCCTCTTTTACCATTTTAAAACTTGCAGAATTAAACTGTTTAGTTTGAATGATTGCTTGAAATAAATCTCTTAACATGGCCATTCTATTACACATATAAAACAAGCTTGGTAAATCAAAATGATCTTTGTTCTTCTCGAATATTTTGAAATTTATTTCATGCTGTTTACTGGATTTTAATCCCTTTATAAATTGCGAATAATTTCCCGATTCTCTTTGTATAATATAATTTAGACTAGAATTTAAAACAATTTTCATAACTGAAATAGCTCCTGTGTTTACAGAAGGTTCTTTTGCATTCAAAAAATCAACGATCAATATTTGATTAACAAAATGAGCATTAGTGTAATCATCAGAGATATTATAATTCGCCACATACCACTCCTTAATTTGACGTAAGTTTTTCATTTCAATTCTCAAATTGATGAATGTTAATAATTCTAATACCTTCTATATTGAATAAATTATACACCCCTTCATCCAATCCATCTAGCAGACTTAATTCTTGCCCGTCGACACTTTTAATTTTCGTTAATTCAGAATTATCAAAAGCCTCTATTTCAAAAACATAGATATACTTTGCTTCCTTGTTGTGCGCAATTTCTTTAACTAAGTAAGTTGAATCTCCTATGGCTTCAAGTGGATTGATGAAGTGATACTTTTTACCTTTTACATTTGATCTCATAATTTTTGAATCCATAAAAAATGAATGCTCATCCGCGTCAGAAAAGCTTATTAACTTAGAAGAGTCGTGCTTGGATAGACAGGCCAAATAGAAATTCATAGGAGTTCTACTTTTTTTGTTTTTTACTGGAACACTGATCTTATAAGTTTCTTTGGTTTTCTCAACTTTTATTTCTTTCTGACCAAATAAGGGAAGTATGATTGGTGTTGATGTATTCGATATCTTAGGATGAAAATCGGTAGTATGCTCTTGATGGTTAACTGTGACAATTTTTACAAAAAATGAATAGCTGTTATGAAGACTTTTGGTTGAATCTAAGCTTATGTCATATCTAAATTTTAAAGGCACTATCCACTTTTGTTTTGACTTCAAAAAATGCGGCCTACTAGGTAGAAGCATGTATTCACTGTGATTAGTCTCTTTAGAAGACTTGGAAATACTTTTCGATTTTAAATCAGAAGCACCAGGAAAAAAGTATTTATTAAATAGGGTTCGCATTTCACCCTTAATGTAATCATCAAATCTACCCGTTGTAGGACATATTGTCCATGTAGCATCCCTTCCTAACTGGCTACAACTTGGTGTTAATTCAAAATCTGAACTAATACTTTTTGGTTTCTTTGGATCGACTTTACCAATTACTGAAGGAGCGGTCATGTACATCTTTTGTTTTAAAACAAATCCAAGCACTTGCTGATCACCAGATTGATAACTTTTATCTAATTCCAGCATTAAAATCATTTCTTTGACACTTTTCTGAGTATGCGCTGTTTCTTCTAGTCTATGGAAAAAGAGAGGTGTATAGCTAAGTACAGGAGTTGGTACTGGATAGTTATTGTCTAACACTAGCTTGAGAGTGCCTTTGCATTTAGAAGAACAAGATATTTTCTTCTTACTGTCTTTGTACATTCCATGGTATCTACTCAGTCCATGGAAATGTATGTTCTTGATGTGATGTCTCTTATATCTATCTTTTGAGTAAATAAAGTAAGGATCTTTTTCTTCATCACCTGTATAGTTGTAAGGAAAAAAATCAAAATTGACTTCTATTTTCTCAGTATCGGTAGGTGTTTCGTATTCTTCATAGCAATATCTATCGTTGAGTTTTGGATTTAGACTTAATCTGTCTTCATTAAGTTTTGGGTCAGGTAGCCCTATAAGTTTTAATAAATCAACGGGTTCTTCTTTTAAGTTTATAGAATGTATATAGTCTATTGAGGCGCCCGAGCATCTTAGCTTAAGTTTATGATCTGATTCATTGAAGGCGTAATTTTCTATTGTATCTTTTTTACTGGTGTCTGATCCCCAATAATATTCAAATCTAATTTTGTGCTTGTGGTCAAAGCTATTTACTAATTCTACAAGAACACTATTTGCTATGTTTTCGTAGTCAAGTATGTTAGAAGCAGGAAAGGTGCTTGAAAAATCGTCATCACCTTTCATTCTTGATAGGACAAGGTTATAGTAAGGGGTTTTAGTGCCATTCTCATCTTCATCGGCGTTATATACTAATATGATAGAGGCTATGCTATTAATACTGAGTTCCCATACAAATTCTCCTGGTTCCAAATGCTCGGCGACTATAGTAATATCAAAAAGAAAATCGACGCCAAATTCTCGTCTGTATACATCCTCACTTAGCAGCTCTTCATCTCTATTCTCTATTTCATTACTATCTAAACTCAAAGCCTCAGGAGGTAGCTCATCGAATTGATGATCATTGTCTCTAATGTATAGGTCATCAGATTCCTTAGATATGAAGTCGGGATCTCTTAAGAAATGATCCTCGTAATCTAACATTGACCTTCGTACACTGCTAGGAATATTAACATCTGCATCAAGCCAGGAGCCATCTTCCATGATATGATTACTCTGTTCATGAAACAAGATCTGTAGACGAGAAGGATCAGCATTAAAATTTAGTTCATAATAATAGAAATCCTGCATTGCCTCTTCATCAGATCTTAGCGTTTTAAAGTTGTTCTTAGTTTTAAATGGTTCTGGAATGACATACTTTATTTCTTTTGGTTTCTTAACGGCGTGGCTTGTTTTGAAATGAGAGTAAGGATATTCCGATAGGAAGGATTTAATTTGTTGGAGTTGTAAGATCTCAGAACTGACTATAGGCATATCACAGCTGTGCATTCTGAATTGCGCATTGTGCCCAGGCTCTAACCTTATACTGACATTTGTATTATTAATGTTGATTATGGGTTTGCCAGCAAGAGATTTACCCAATTTTATAGAGCCAGGCTTCTCGTTATTGTAGACATTAAATTTGCCATCTATTCTAAATTGATAATAGTCTGCATTGTTAAAAGTGTTGTTTTTTTGGTGTCTCCTTAATATGTTAACTGTCTTCCAATCGTGGGCTGTTATAAGAATTTTGGTCGCTCTTGGGTCAGCCAGATAATCTAATTGGTCTGTCTTGAATATCTTTTGGCCATTCTTCTTTTGTTTGAAAATACTTTCTTTAGATCCTAGATTATGGTATTCCATAGATCTTTTGACAAATTCATTCGCATTTCGAGTGCCTAAGTTGTCTTTGTCGAGATATCCCAAAAATTCAAACTCTTTTAGGTCAAGCATAGACGGCATCGTATATCGAAGACTTGTTGACTTCAAAGCTTTGACACCTATGATCAGATGTGTATCATTCTCAAGATAATCAGCAGGTTTTCGGGTTGACTTTTTTGATTTTTTTCCTGACTGTGGCCCCTTTGGTTTTGTGTATGCACCTTTGCCTAGAATAGTTGGCGGTTTGATGGAATGCACTTGCGCAGAAGACTCAAAGCCAGAGTACTTTATCCATGCATCATAAAAGGGGCTAAGAATTTCGTTTTCTACTTTCTCATTTACGAGCTCATCTAGTCCTAATTCAAGGTCTGTACTTCTGAGTGGAAAAGTGTAACCATTAGCACAAACATATTTCAATAAAAAATGATATTCATTATAAGAACTAAATCTGATATTGCTTTTTCCTATTGGTAAGTATTTGTGTTCAAACCCACTATCCTTCATTAATTTTATATGATTTCTAATCTCTTCTTCTCCCTGTGGTCTATTTTGTTTAGAATCTTCAAATTCATTTGTTCGTTGGGCAATAGGTTTTGGTAGAGCAAGGTTGTCACCCATCCAAGTTAATAATATAGGGTCAGAGTATTCTACAGCCTGATCTTTATCATATCCTTCTATTATTGTATCCACCCAAATCCAACCCTCCTCCTTAATATACTTGTCTTTTAATATGGGTTTGTTTTTGACTCTCACCTTTCGTTGACATAGGGAAAAGAGTTTTGTCTCTTTAGCATTTACTCTTTTGCATATGACATTCTGCCCTATAACGCCATAGAAATTATTCTCAAAAACATCTTTGTCATAAATTTTATGATAGATAAATAGTCCATCTATATCATTGGCTTTTATCTCTGATTGATCAAGTCTCTCAGAGAACCGATTGACCTTATCCTCATTATTCTTTGCTTCACCTGCTGATTTGTGAACCAAAGATTTTAAACTGAAGATGAAGTTTTGCTCAGGGTCTATTTTGTATTGAATGATCCCATACTGATCATGTCCATGGTAGTATTTTTTTACGCCATTAATTATAGATTGCTTGATTTTATAACTAGGTAAGTGGGCTATACTATTACTATCAACAGTCACTGTCACTAGTTCTTCGGCAATATGGTTTTCCCTGTATAATTGGATGTAAAAATTAGTTGTTGAGCTTCCGCTAATATCCTGTCCATTAACAACCAATTGACTATGAACTAAATCCAAACTATTAATCTCTTCAAGATTTATGTTGTTGTCAACAAGATCATTGAGTCTGAGTTTCCAATGTGACCATATACCATATTGTTCCTTAGCTAAGGCTGGATGTTCTAGTATCTCCTGATAAATTCTTTCAAAGGAATAAGCTTTTTGATCTATAGAGATAGTTTTTAGCCCTTCTATATCGTCGATGATATTTTCTCTAGAAATAGTTTTTAGCCCTTCTAGGTCGTTTATGATATTTAAGACCTTAGCGTCTCTTCCAATTGTTGGGACTTTAAAATTTACATTATGAGTTCGGGGTATTTCTCCATCCATATATCCTTTAAAACCTCTATCCGTTTCTATTCCTTTGGATTCTACTTCGTTTTTAACCTTTTTGGCAAGGTATCTTATATTCTCATTGTTTTGATTGAGGGTAGGTAAACTTACTTGATTGTCATTACTCAAGGCGTATAAGTTCATAGAAACTGTACTCTTTTTCGATTCAAAATATTTTGTATCAGTCTCAGTATCTACTAGTGCATAATCCTTAGCAGATTCTAATTTTTTGATCCAAATACATTTTCCAGACTCTTGTGCTGCTTTAAATATTTGACTCCAAGATTTCTCACAAAAGATATCTTTCTTAATTAGATCATCAATGGGATGAAGCGTTAATAGGGGACCCGAATTGGTTTTGAGTTGAAAGGTTGGTTCGTTATTAGTTTGAGACAATAGGTTGTAGAAATATTCTCTTATTTCTTCCATCTTTGCTTCTGTCATTTGGACATCTTCACATTCAGAAAAGTGAAACCCTAATAAAAGGTCAAACAATAAGAATATCTCTCCGTCTATCTTCTTCACACCAGCAGGAAAGAAGTCAATACCAACTTTTAAAATAGGAGGTTCATAAAGGAATTCATTCATGGTGTTAGGAGTTTAGGAAATAAGATTTGTAATAATCTTCATAACTATAGTTTTGAATTGGTTTTGGTTTTGAATCTTTCTTGCTATCTAGTATGAGTTCGGGATTTTGTTTTTCTGCTTTTTCAATAGTAGATCTAATTGTTCTTTGGTGGTTTTTGTATTCTTTTTCTGTGAGTGAGAGTTCATTATCATCAATGGCCTCAAGGTCAGAGAAACTCTCCGGATCGTCATTAAAGACTTTACTTGCTTCTATTTTTTGTTTTTCCCTTAGTGCTTCATTCAAAACTCTGAGTTTGTTCAAGTCAGTAGCATTTTCATCTCCACTAAGAGCCAACTTATTAGTTTGCAGCTCTTTATTGCCTTGGACTTCTTCCTTAGGAGCTTTGAATTCCATATAAACTCTAACTCTAAATTTCAATTTTAAGAAGCCTATTTTCTTTTTGAAAATGAGTATAGCCTCTCCATCCAACAATCCATTCTCATATTTGAGAATCAAATGAAAGTAGATTGAGAAATTGAAAACTTTAAGTATTGAAATTCTGCCGTGAGCTATGACGTAACCTTTAAAGATGACATCATTGTAATACTTTCTAAAGTATAACCCAGCTCTGAAGCTTAATTCACCTTCTGCAATACCAAAATTGAAACTTGCCGTTTTACCAAATTCTATAAGTATTTCTAAGCCTACTATGCCTCTCTTTGGCTCGATAATCATTACGAAATATCCTATCCCTGGAAATCCATATGCATATATTTTAAATGGTACAGTTTTGCTATTGATGCCTAGTAATATTTGGATAGGAGTATTGGCTCTAAAAGGAATACTTAAGCCTATATTGAATTTTAGGTTGGAAAATTGTATGACGCCACCATTGATGTCTGGTATAGGTAAGAGGTATGACATACGAATTCCTCTTGCGTCCACATCAAAATCTAAGACCTTAGTTAATGATTCAAAATACTTTTGAAGTGCAGACACGAATTTGAGGACACCGGTAAAATGAACGTCCAGAATCTTTAGATCAACATCTTCCTTTTGATTCGTTCCTGCAGTTATTGCAATACGTTCAAAATCGATTCTTATGGATTTACAAAAAGTAATACCAAAGTTTCCTATTTCATTGGATGTGCTGAGTTGTAAATCTGTAAACCTTGGTGGTCGTTTTAGTCCATCAAACTTAATTACAGCTGACAAATTGGCTCTAAATGCAAAATAGGTCGTCCCTTTGTTGTGGGCATGAAATTCTACGAAAGAAAATGAGGCTGATTTAATACTTGTCGTTCGCCAAGAGGATTCAATTTTAGGATTAGTAATCTTTTTGACCAGTTCTTGGGCATCCTTCAGTTTTTTATAAAATCTTTTTGCTTGTTGAACATTCTTATTCGATGCTATATCAGACTTTAACTTTTTCAACCAATTTTCAATATTCTTAGCAAATTCACTAAAGAAATTTCCAATATCCTTTATAGTATCTTGTTTGTTGGTTGGATTGGAGGCGATTTTATTCTGGTAGTCATTTTTCGCATTCTCTCCACCTAACTTTTGAAGGATAAGTTCGTTATACTCTTTTTTAAATTTTGAAAAATGAGCATCAAATCTAGTTCTTGTTTTGAAAACTTCGATAGGAAACACTTCTGGCTGGCCATTGATTTTTGCATCCTTATAGATATCCCCAAATAGTGTCTTTGTGTCTGATGAAATATTTTCTAGTTCACTTATTTCTTTAAAAATCAACTCTATTGAGGCATTGAATTTTACATAAGCGATCAATTCACTATCTTCAATATAACCAGTTTCTATAATTGTGTGAAGAAACACTTTTTTAATTTCAGCATAGACCTCAGTTGTGAGCCTGAGTGCATCAGCGTATTCTGTTTTATTACTCCATAATACTTTAGTTGCCTCAAAGGCCTGATCTAATCCACTAAAGTATTTCTGAGTTAATTCTATCGATTTAACTAGCTCATTATAAATAGTACCTTTTATAATTATGTCAGGTTCGTCTTTTATTTTTTTGCTTATTGATTCAATAAAGTTTCTTAAGAAAATTTCTCCGAGTAATAAGTCAAATTCATCTCTATCATTCTTACCAATCGTATTTATTAGATCGGCAGTTTCAAATTCAGTTGAATCAAGGTTTCGGGAGTACTTGCTCTTATAATGGGATCTAAACTGGCTGTCATTATCCTTAAAAATTGAATTTGTAATTCCTTCTGTCTCAGCTGAGAATTTATTTCGTTTATCAGAATCTATACCTCTAAAGGATTCTTGAAATATTGCATACTCATTTCTTATTTCTCTGAATTCTTCTTTTATCTCTCCAAACTCATCTTTGATGTCATCTACCTTCCCTTCTAAGTCAGTGAATGTTTTCCGCACTGACTCAAAGTTGAGCAGTTCCATATCTTTTAGTGCCTCAAATATTTCCTTGAGAATTTCTATGGTTTCATTAAATGACGCTAAAATATTCTGAGCACTCTCTACCATTTTGAATAATGGAAACTCTTTTAGCTCAAGTAAGGCCAGTATGTCTAACAACCTTATGTTACCTATGATGTTAGGATTAAGTCCATTAAGGACATCCTTTGAATCGTGTCCAACCTCTCTTATCTCTTTATTTAAGTTAAATTCACCGAAACGAAGTTTTGTTTTTATTATGGCTAATTTTTTCGTCGTAGCTTCATTGAGCTCAGGGTTTACGGAAGTCCCTATAGGAAGTCTAGAAATATGACTGATAATAGTGTCCGCCTTTATTATATGTGTATAGGTGCCTACCCCTTTGTCATATAAACCTCTAATAGACTTCTTATTCTTGGCTATTAGATCCCATTCCTTATCCAGTGTAAAATTTTCTATATTTATTTCCTCACTTAAAAAGGCAGCAAAAATTTCCAGAGGGTTTTTCTCTTGATCATAATCATAATATTCATCTACAAAGCTGATGTTATTGATTGCATTTGGCGCTAAGTTTTTAATAGCCTCCACTTCTACTCTAGCATAATACAATCTGCTGATCAGGGGTCTGTCCTCGGAGTATGATGGATTTATATTTGCAAAGGAAAGAGTATAATGGGTGGTAAATACACCATTCTTGATATTCTCTATTTGTGGCTTCTCATTTATAAGAACCACCTTGCCATCTTTGTCTAATAGTTTGTCTTCGTAAGCTTCGGTAAAGGCAATCTTTCGCCTAGCGTGATTAATCCTGTAGAATTCATTCAGTGCCTTTTTGAAGTTGTTGGCTCTTAGTAGGTTCTTTCTAAATTTTTCTTTATCTGTTTTAGGAATGAATACTAATGAAACTTCTAAATCGATTTCGTTATCATCATGATCTATAGCAATGAAAGGAAACTTGTATAACTCTGTTGCTGAGTAATTCATAGCTGTACTCACTAGCTTGGGTTCTTTTAAAGCTGTGAAGGGTACTCTTTGAGTCTTATCTTCCCTTTCTGGAATTTTATGTTTTAATTCATTTTTGATTAAAGAGTCTAGTATTATCGGTGTAAAGTATATTTTACCTTCAAAATTTGGGTAACTACTCAGTCGGTATGATATATTATTAAAAATTTATATATTAGGGGAGAAAAGCCGCTTACCAGAGAGATAATAGAGTAAAAAGACTCATTATCGAAGACAATAAATCCATATTAGAT
>Ga0114956_1003054_pt1 | contig 13005 bp, 10 predicted proteins | sample MaitaG_FD_87304 | JGI IMG/M metagenome (GOLD analysis project Ga0114956, IMG submission 87304) | Marine algal microbial communities from Maine, USA - Maine_Asex2 metaG | ecosystem: Host-associated > Algae > Red algae > Unclassified | place: Maine, USA | collected 2015-01-05 | reverse complement strand
TAATTGCGCCAGTACCAACAGGCCCGCTCAAACGGGGCGGCGTCAAGTGGGCCGGCGAGTCGACTGGCATAGCGCAGTCGGGGGCTACTCATGACCTCAGGCCAGATCGTTTTGTTCATGCCTGAGTTCACATGGTCGCGACCATCGCGAAAGAGGTGAATAAATCGAGCGCCGGGAAACACTTCACCTAATACGTTGGCCATCGCAAAAAGACGATTGTTGGATTCAAGAAAGACGCGACCACGCGTGAGCTGCAGCAGCGGTCGCTCGAACCGGAACTCGGCGCCATCGAGGTAGTGGTGCACACCGGGCTCGTCAAGGTCGGGGAACTTTTCGTGAAAGCAGCCGTTGTGACCGTTCGCCGCCATGAGCTCAACAAGGTACTTCGACCCGCATGCGCCGGAGTTCAGGCAGAAGTAGCGCGGGCGGTTCTGGTCGCTGCGCAGTAGTGCAGCTAGGTCGAACGCAATCGATTTGACGTGAGAGCGCGTCAACGGCACGCTGCTCAATTTTGTGCGCACCTTCATGCGCCCAAGGGAGACTGACCCCGACGAGCCTTTGCTGCGCGCCACAAGTTGCGCAGGCGTTCTTGTTGTGATGCCCAGCCAACGAGTTGGCGCCACGAGCGCTCGATTGGAGCGAACGGCTGATGCAATAGTCCCCGAGCAATCGGGTGTAACCGGTCGTACGTCGCGGGTCGACTGAGCCGCAGTTTGGCGAGCGGCCGTGCAATCACTAGCAGCGGTGTTGCCCCGTGCCGAATATCGTTGCCGTTGAACTTGCCGTGGTGGAATCCGTCGGCTCGATAGTGTTCGTACGGGATCCCCTGTGACAGAAGAAAGTGGCCATATTTGAGTGCGTCGACCCTATTCGCGACCTCCAACGAAGAAGCGATGAGCCGCACGGCTTCATCATGGCTTTGGGGGCGGTGGGTGGCATCGAGGTAGGCAAAGAATGATGGACCGAGTGCAACAGAGGGGGTTCCCCAAAACGTGGCTTCGATACCAACGGTCGAACCGAATGACACAACGACATCGGCGGCATCGACGAGCGAGTAGCTCGAAATGTCACTGGTCGACTCGATGACATGAACGCCCAGCTCGGTGAGTTCAGCAAATGCACGTGTGCTGGCGTTGTCAACCTCGGCCAGGTTCGGATGCATGCGAACCCAAAGGCAAAGATTAGAACCATCGGCTAGTAGCGACTCGGCTAGACCGCGCGCGCCTTCGGCCTGAGACGAGTACAGCGGGTTTTTCCAGTCAGGACCAATAGCGGCGTATTCATCCTCAGATGAGTTGAAGATGACAACGTTCTTACGATTTGGATCCCAGCCGGGTGGCAACAGGCCAGGTTGTTGGTCGGTCACAAACGATGTCCATCGCTGATCAACGCCGGCCCGACTACGTTCGTAGAACTTGGCTCCAAGAGCTTCGCGTTCGATCGGATCGGCCTGGTCCCAGCTCGACAGAATTGCGGCGTGGTATCCGTCGCGATCGTGCGGCAATTTGTCCACGTAGAGCGCAAACCGGTCATTTCCGCGACCCCGCTCGTGCACACAAACTTCGACACCAGCTTGTTGCGCTGCTCGAAATACGCCCCGGGCCAAGGCATCTCTGCCATTGAACACGTAGACGCGGTTGAACTCTTCACGGCGCAGAAGCTCTTGGGTAGCGCAGAACGACCGGTGACCAGCCTCTACAAGGTCGCTCCACGCCCTCTGTGCTGGAGCACTTGCGAGTTCATGATCGCGAAAGGCCGAAATCGCAGTCGAACAGGCGGCCATGCCGACGTCCCAATCGTTTGCCGTGAATTTGCGAGCGTTGTCAATCGAGTCGAACCGAGCGCGCAGCTCGACGGCAGTACCCGCTTGTGCGACGACGTCACCAAGGCGCACTAACGACAGATTGCCCCGCGAGTCATCGACAAACTGGAGTGCCTCAAAACGTGAGTTGATGCACTTCCGGCATCCAGCCGAATCGTGTGAGATGTTCACCCTGCAGCTAGGTACGTCGGCCACACAGGTCATGACGGTCACGTGGTCACCCGCATGAAGGTGTTTCTGAACGAGCTCAAGGTCTGTTGCGAGATGATGTTCCCATCTTGCAAACGAGAAGACGAGAACGCGCTTGTTCGAATTCGTTTCATCTGAGGTTGCGGTATCGGTACTCAACTCGCTCAATTTGCCCATGCTTAACCTGCACCGTACCAATCGATCGCCGACCGCCGATCGAGCTCTGTCTCGGTCGGTGGCAAGTCACCTATGCTACCAAAGTTGGGTACGACCAGCAGGGCGTAGTACGAGCCTTCGTTCTCATCCCGACGTAGCTGATTCCGGAAAATCCTGTGACTGAACCAACTTTGTCAGCTACGCCCCGCACGATGTCAGATCGGGTGGCAAGCAATACAGTGATCGGGCTTCTCGAAGTCGTTCTGATGGCCGTCATCAGCCTGTTCTCGGTGCGCCTCGTGCTTCGAGCTCTCGGCACTGTTGACTATGGCATCTTCACCGTGCTGGGCGCCTCAGGAGTGCTTTCGGCAATTGTGATCACCGGCTTCAACACCGCTGCGGTGAGATATCTGGCCCTAGCTGCGGGTAGCGATGACGCTGGTCTGCGTCGATCGACGATGGCATCGACCACGTCGTTGTACCTCGCAATGACCGTCATCTTGTTCGTGATTGCTGTTGTCGTGCGCGGCCCGCTGCTTGCTGCGCTTGAGATTCCAGCTGATCGTCGCGCGACGGCAGGGACCGTGTATTGGACTGTGGTCGCACAGTTCTGCTTCGGGGCGATAGCAGCGCCGTTTGTGGCGCTGCGGCATGCACATCAACGGTTTGCCCTCGTTTCGTTCGCAGAGGTTGGCCAACGTCTGCTGCTACTGGGCTTCCTGATCGCCCTGGGTCGCTGGCCAACGATCGGCGACGACGCGCTGCGGTCAGTAGCGTTCGTTACGCTACTTGGTGCGTTGATGCGTCTCGTCGTGGTGGTCGGACGCACTTTGCAACAGTTGCCGGCCAGCCGGTTTCGCTTTGGTGATGGAACCTTCGATGAAGCCAGGCTGATCGCCCGGTTTGCGCAGTGGTCGATTCTGAATATGGTCTCTGCGCAAGTCAGAAGCCAAGTGGTCGTGCTTCTGATTAATGTCAGCTTTGGTGCAGTCGCCAACGCGGCGTATGCAATTGGCCTGAGCACGAATGCCATGGTGCAGCGATTCGCCAGGGCATTCAACAAGTCCCTACAGCCCGCCATGACATCGCTGTACGGCTCAGACAAGGATCGCGACCTTTCCGGGTTGATCTCAGTCGGGTGTCGATACGCAACAACGATGAGCATCGCCCCACTAGCGACGGTGTTCGTCGAGATGGACAACTTCCTCGATCTTTGGCTCGGCGACGCACCACCAAACGCCGCGCTCTACGCTCGGCTCATCGTGATGGCCACCTTTACCAGGCTGCTGTCTACGGGATACACCACAGCGATAAATGCCACGAACGAAATGCGGGTCGGCACGCTGTTGGGGGTCAGCATTGATGCGCTTGGCGTGACGGCGGGTGCGATCATGATCTTCTTGTTGGACGGGCCAGCGTGGGTCCTTCCGGCGTGTGTGATCGCGAGCAACACGATTCGTAACTTCGCCTACGCGCACCACTTCGGCCAGCTCTATGGCTTACCTACACGAGCGTGGCTTGCGGGAGTCGTGCGGCCAGTGGGTTTCAGCCTGCTGGCCGTCCTCGGGTGTGTTTGGACGGTGACTCTTGTCTTCGACGCCAGCCTGATCCGGCTGGCCTCGGCCGGTATTGCGGCACTTGCTGCGACCGCAGCAGCGGTGCGATGGATCGTAAGCCAGCCGCAGGAGCGAGCACAGCTCACTCGGTGGGCAAGGCGGACAATGCGGCTGGAGGCGGCGGCGGCGGCAGGGTCAAAGTAGAATGGCACAAACGCCGATGGTCGTGCCTTGCTACTTGGGTCGCACGACACGCGAACCCCAGATTCGATTCCGCAAAGGCGCTAGCAGCTGTCTCGCCGCAGCAACGCGACCAAGCTTGTAGTAACCGGCCAGCATTCTCGCATCGAGCCGCGGCGCCGCCTCGACCTGGCCAGCTGGCTCACGTGGTAGGTGCCCTTCGGTAAGGCGTAGCGTCCGCACGTGACGGGGCGGAACAACAGCGATTGTGTGCGTTGCATCGGCGTCGTAGCCAATGTTGATCGTCAGCGAGCGGCCTGGAATCACGGCGAGAAGGTCATTCGCCCAACAGTGGTAAAAGAATGGATAGCTCCACACAGTTTTAAGATCGCCAGAACGCACTCGTTCGAGATTTTCGATCCACTGTTTGCTAGCTCCGAAGCACCGTTGAATCGAGGTTGGGAAATTCGAATCGTCTCCAGGCCATTCGTCAAAGGTCGTCCCGTTGCCAATCCACGCCCGTTGCCAAGTTGCCCAACCCCAGATCATGGGCAGTTGGCTAAAGTCGTGGCGGTCGGGTGGTATTGGTGACGAAAGCACGGGATTATATCCACTCACCACACCAACACGTTCGTCATGCCTGTACCTGGCCAGCATCTCATCGCAGTACTCAAAGAAGCCCTTTGAAGGCAAGGTGTCATCCTCGAGAATGATGCCTTCGCCTTCGGCCCCGAGAAACGTGTCGAGAGCATCAGTGATGTTTGTTCGGAGTCCGACGTTGGCGTCTCGATACAGCCGTACGACCTCACAGGGCCAGTCAATATGCTCAACAATCGCTCGACTCTCGGCACACAAGGTTTCGTCATCGAGATGACCTACGCGCGGGCCGTCGGCGGCTATGTAGAGCCTTGGTGGCTGCGCGTCGCGTATAGCCTCGAAGACCCGGCGAGTAGTTGTTGGACGACGAAAAATGACCAACAAGACGGCGCTATTCAAGCCGGATCCTTTCTTGTCCTTGTCGCACCAGAATTTTCATGTCCGAAGCATCACTCGTGGGAGGGTCTTAGAAGGCCAGTAGCCGACATAGTGACAGAGGCGCGCTCCGTGCTTTCCTGGAGAGTAGCGCGCTTTGCCAGCGTGCATCGGACGATACCGAAGGCACGAGACCTTTATTATCTTGGAGCTAGGCTCACCCAGATGGGTACTTTTCAGGCAAGGCCATGCCCGGTGTGTGGCAGCGCTAAACGTTCCTCAGAACCGCTTCGCCACCGCGTGCCGCTGCAGGTAGCTGGTATCCCCGCAGTTTTTGATGCCGACGAATTCGCGCTCATCCGCTGCAACGAGTGCACACTTGCCTATAAGGCTCCGGTGCCACCAGCGCAAGAGATCGAGCGCTGCTACCGGCTCGCCGAGGCCGGGCACTGGGCGCCGCCGTCGCCAAGGGCGAGACGCTTCGACGAGTTGCACGCATCGATCCGTAAGCACCACCCCTCAGGTCGCGTGCTGGACGTTGGTTGCTCTGCCGGCGACTTTTTGGATTACCTGCCACAGGACTACGAGAAATTCGGTATTGAGCCAGGCGAGCACGCAGCGACCATGGCGGCATCGCGCAACATCACCATTCTTGGTCCCACCGTCGAGTCATTGGGTGATTGGCGTGGCGAGCCTTTCGACGTAGTTGTTGCCTTCGATGTGCTCGAGCACGTCGCTGAACCATTGCCCTTCTTGTCCGCTCTTCGTAAAGTACTCGCCGCTGACGGCGTCGTTTGCCTGCTCACCGGCAACACCGACTGCGCCGGGTGGCGGCTAGAAGGCGGCGACTACTGGTACGCGGCTTTGCCGGAACATCTGGTGTTCTTCAACCAAACAAGTCTTCAACACGCTGCGGCACGTAGCGGGCTCGAACTGGTCGAGTTTCGCACCGCACGTCACTCACGCGAGCCGGTCAAGAGGTTGGTCTCCGAGACCTTGCGTAACTCGGCCTATATCGCGGCTCAGCGATCTCGGATGGCAGCTCACTTCGGCGACACGTTCAATCGAAGCGCCCCAGTCTGGCACTCTGGCCGGAATCATTTTGTTGCGGTCCTGCGTCCATCTCAGTCACGAGCTGACTGATCTTGAAGCAGCAACCCATCTACTGTCTGAGCGCGGAGGGGAGCACGTGAGTCAAAACTCGAATAGCTGGTATCGCCCAGAGGTCGATGGCCTTCGCGCCGTAGCGGTGCTACCAGTGGTGTTCTTCCACGGAGGCTTCGAAACTTTTGCTGGCGGCTTCGTTGGCGTCGACGTATTCTTCGTAATTAGCGGATATCTGATTACAACGATCCTGCTTCGCGAGATGCGTAAGGGATCATTCTCGTTCCGACGCTTCTACGAACGTCGAGCGCGTCGAATTCTTCCGGCCCTTTCCGCAATGATGCTGGTGGCGATCCCTCTGGCTTGGGTCACGCTCACGCCATTGCAGCTGCGCAACTTTGCGCAAGCGGTAGGCGCAACAAACCTCTTCTCAGCGAATGTCCTGTACTGGCGAGAGAGTGGCTACTTCGAAGAAGACTCCGAAGCCAATCCACTGATCCACACATGGAGCCTGGCCATCGAAGAGCAGTTCTACCTACTTTTCCCCGTGGTGCTGCTCATCGTTGTCAGGTTCGCGATTCGCGCTCGCAAAAATGACCAGGTATTCGTGCTGGCAACCATGGCAGCGATCGCCGCAGCGAGTTATCTCTGGATGGAGTGGTGGCTTCGTCGAGACCCAATCGGCAACTTCTTCCTTGCACCAGGGCGCATCTGGGAATTGCTCGTCGGTTCGTTTTGCGCCGTGATATTGCTGGACTTCAAGGTTCGTCGCAGTGCAGCGCTATCGGCGCTAGGGATTGCTGCGATCCTGTGGTCTGTCTTTTCGTTCGATGAGGGGACCGCCTTCCCGTCAGCGGCGGCGTTGTTCCCCGTCGTTGGAACAGCCCTGGTCATTCTCTTCGCTGACGAGTCAACAGCAACCGGCCGGCTTCTCTCGATCAAACCCCTCGTATGGATTGGCCTTATTAGCTACAGCACGTACCTATGGCATCAGCCGCTTTTTGTGTTCGCTCGGCTCGGCCGCCAGAACAGGACGACCGAATTTGAGACCATCGGACTCGCGATCCTGTCGTTAATTATCGGCTACCTCAGCTACCGGTTCGTGGAGCAGCCGTTCAGGAAGCCCAAGAGCAGACTGCTCAGATCGCAAAAAGGGATCTTCGCTCTTTCGGTTGTGTCGATTGTCGGGTTCCTCGGCCTGGCCGGTATTGGGCATGTGTTAGACGGCGTACCCCAGCGCTTCGATCTGACGGCAAACCAGTCAAGTTATATCGAGACATCCACGTCGTGGAGTCCAGTTCGACAGGAGTGTCAGGCTCAGGTCGGCGGGGCAAACGCACGAAGCTACGACGACGCATGCATCGTCGGCAGTGAGGATGCAACGCCGCGAACTGTGATATTCGGAGATAGCCACGGCACCGAACTCGGCTGGGAGCTTGGCAAGGAACTCGCTGAACGTAGCGAAAGTCTGCGACTACTCGGCTTTGGGGGATGCGGCCCTTTCGACGATGTCTCCCGCTCCGGCAGTTTGCGCAAGAACTGCGCTGACTGGAGCACCGCCATGTACGGCGAAATCCTGGCTGACGACTCGATCGACACCGTCGTGGTCGCCTTCAAAGTTATGTATCACCTGGCGGGCACGAATCGCGGCAACTATCCGAATCTGCCGCCCGAGCGAGAAGCGCTGACCGAACTCATGAGTGCGAACACTATCGACCTTGTCAACGGCATCGCCAATACTGGCAAACAGGTCATCTTTGTCATGCAAGCCCCCGAGACGCCACGGCGACTACAGCCCACGGTCTACCACTTCATGGATGGCGACGACACCCGTATCGAGGGCTCACCCCGAGCGTGGTGGGAACGTCGAAGCGCTCTAGCCACCGCCGTAGCCCAGAATTTCGATCCCTCGGTCGTTGTCATCGATCCAGCGGACGCTTTTTGTGACGCGACGATGTGCTACGCAGGTCGCGACGGGGTTGCGTGGTACCGCGATGACAACCACATGACCCTGCCGGCTGCGAACGTCGTGGCCAAGGAAATCGTCGAAGCTATGGCGCTGGTAGCCAGCGGCGGCCCGTAACCCGCTCGGCATCGCGCCGTCATTGGGCGATAGCGAGTCCATCTATCTCTACCAAGTCTTCGGCTTCGAGACGTTCGAGCGTGGACCGAAGGTCACGTATAGAGCAACCGCACTTGTCGGCAATCGCCTCCATCGGCGTTTCACCGTCGGCCATACTCAACATTATGAGAATTCGGTCCAACTGCGTACGACCGTCGATGCCGTCTGCTGACTGCGGCCCAGTGTGCACAGCGCTCATGGACGGATACAAGTCTCGCTTGCTTAGTTGAGGTTCGCCGAAGGGACTCAGGTTGGTGGGGTAACCACTAATCTCTGCAACAGCGAGCAACTCTTCAATGGCTTCCGCCGATTCGCTGAGGCGCTCGATCCCCATCCACTCTTTCGTGTCAAGTGAGTTGTGGTAGCCAGGGTATTCGCCGTAAGGCGTACGGGCGATCTGACCCACTGGCAGATTGAAACCAGGTGAGCAGTATTGGCGCTCGTCACTGCCGCCAAGCGGCGTAAACGCCTCAAACCGAGCACCGAGTGGGTTCGGTTCGACATTGCGCGAGATCCGATTCACGACTCGATCGAACCGGCTCGTGCCCATACGACTTGCCTTGTAGCGAAGCGTGCTGGAGGGTCCACCCACGCACGTCAGAACAAGTCCGGCTTCGAGCTTGACGCGCAGATGGTCTGCATATCGGCTGAGGAAGCACAACGCTCCAATGGTCTCCGGGTTGAGCAAGAAGCGGTACGTGAATCGCCGTCGCGGCCACATGGCAAGTCGACGGTAGAGCGAAAGCAATACAAGTGGCCCCGAGAGCTCGTTGTTCGCCAAAGATGGATGACAGAGGTAGCTGGTCAGCAGTATCTCGCGATCTGACTCGCCAGCGAGCGTGCAGGTAGCGAATGGCACGCCACCGGTTGGCACAAATTCGGCGTCAATCTTGGCAATGTATTTGCCTGGCAGAAGAGCTGAACGCGCTGCATCGCTCAGACAGAATCCCCACGTGCGCTTGTAGTAGCTCGTCACGTAGGGTACCGCCGTCGGAAGCGACGGAATGCTGTGCAAGTGCGGCTGCAACTCATCGAGTGTTAGTGATGTATCAATACCCTCGGAGTAGTTGACAACATGCAAGTTGCTCACATCGGTGTCACAAACAAGTTCGCCGTCAGGTCCCCATAGCTGCCCGCGACGGCAGTGCCACTCGTCCGGTACTGTCCAGTCGAAGATCTGCTCTCCCGATGGCACCTTTGCGATCTCAAGCGGCATATGTTCGCCGAAATACGCAAGCGACTCGTCGATCCCCGGTCCAGTGATTGACCGCAGGATCGGGAACAGATCGTCGAAGCAGTCGTTCAGGAATCTCGATTCATCTCCATGCACACCGATAAGCTAGCGGAGACCTAATCCATACACGGGAGCGTCAGCCAAATGAGTTACGCGCCGCCAGTGCGCGGCATTATGTTGGCGAAAGGATCGAGCCGCCGGCTGCACCGCAAGAACATGTGTGACTTCCTCGGTGCACCGTTGTTTACACGGAACCTTGCAAAGATGGTCGGCCTCGATCTCCTACCTATCGTCGATTCCGACGACTCGGAGATTCTTGACGTAGCAGAGCAAGCGGGCGCAGTGCCGCACCTTCGGGCGCACGAGTTTCGCGGCGCAGATGTAGCCACCCAGCCAATAGTGAAGGCAGCATTCGAGGCCCTCGAGATCCGTTCGCCGACCTGCGCTGTCATTGTTCAGGCCAACTCGCCAAACTTGAGTAGAGCTACGCTTGAGAGGGCGATCGCCATCATTCGTCACACCCCGGTCCACGAGGTCATGTCAGCGTTTCCTGACGGCACGCACAATGGCTCGGTCTGGGCAATTTCACATGAACGGCTCTTCAGCTACGGCGACCCCTACCGGCATCGGCCCGACGTGCTGCTCGTCGATGACTCAATCGATATTCACCACGCAGCCGAACTTGAGCTTGCGCTTGAACTTGAGGCCAAGAGTGACCGTCGTCCCTACTTCGACGTACGCGCGCCGGATCCTTCGATCAGCCAGGCCTACGAGCTTTCATGAGTCCTGCAATCTCACTTGTGATCACAAACTACAATCGAGCGCCATTTCTCGATCGCGCAATTCGTTCATGTATCGGGCAGGTTCTCTTCAGAGTGCCATACGAAATCATCGTTATCGACGACGCGTCGACTGACGACTCGAATGACGTTATTGCAGAGTTTGGCACCGATGTTGTTCATCTACGCAACGAGGTGAACCAGGGTGTGGCGGCAACGTCGAACCTGGGGCTCGAAGCGGCGACGGGCGAGTACTGGATGCGCGTCGACGCCGACGACTTTCTCGGGCAGTTTTCGTGTACCTATATGAAAGACATTCTTGATCACAATCCAGGCGTCGACTTCGTGTTCTGCGATCACTTTCGCGTTGACATGCGAGGTGTGATGCAGGAGCACGTGCGACTTGACAACGACGAGGCGCTTTTTAACCACGGAGCTGGCGTGATGTTTCGGACGGAGAGCGTGCGTGACGCCGGCGGCTACGACGAGTCATTGCGCAACTGCGAAGACTACGACCTGCTCGTACGCATGAAGGCCTTGGGTAGCATCGGGTTCCACCTGCCAATACCGCTCTATCGGTACTATATTCACGGGGACAACCTGACGCTGAGCCAAGAGCGCCAGTCCGCTCGCGAACTTGTAAGGAAACGACATGGGCTTTCTGATTGAGAACGTTGAAATCGGTGGATCAAACACGGTGGTGATTGCCGAAGCTGGAGTAAACCATCTTGGGCGCATGGATTACGCCGAAGAACTGGTGCGCACGGCCGCTCGTGCGGGTGCGGACATCGTAAAATTTCAGAGCTACAAGGCCGACAAGCTCACCGTCCCGACAGCACCTCGGTTTTGGTCTTGGGATGGAGAACACGATGCCGAAGGGTCACAGCGTGACTCGTACTCGGTACTTGATTCGTTCGGGCTCGCAGAGCATCGTGAACTCAAATCTCTCTGCGACAAGTACGGCGTCGTCTTTCTGTCTACACCGTTTGACAACGATGCCGTCGACATGCTCGTCGAGGTCGGCGCAAAAGGATTCAAAATCGCAAGCTGCGATATCACGAACCTGCCGTTTCTCAGCTACGTCGCCAAAACTGGACTTCCGATGCTGCTGTCAACTGGCGCCGCGACAATCGACGAGATCCGTGCTGCAGTAGACACCGTTGAGGCCGAAGGCAATCCGAACGTGTGTGTGATGCATTGCACGCTTTGCTACCCGACAGACCCGAAAGACTCCAACCTCCAAGCGATCAACCACATAGCCGATGAGTTTCCGGGGTATGTGATCGGACTTAGCGACCATACTCTCGGCACAATCGTGCCCGCTGCTTCGATCCTGTACGGCGTGAAAGTCATCGAGAAGCACTACACATTCGACAAGACGTTGCCCGATAGCGCTGACCATTGGCTGTCATTGAACGAAGCCGAGCTGACCACGATGGTCGATCACGTCCGTGAGCTCGAGCTAGCGATGCGCACCGAGGAGAGTGGGGGCAACAAGGTGCTTCTCGAGTGCGAGACGCCAGCCCACAAGTTCGCGCGTCGCAGCGTGGTCGCTGCGATCGACATAACCGAGGGGGCGACCATTACCTCGGACATGTTGGTAATGAAACGCCCGGGCACCGGGCTAGCGCCTGAGTTCCACGAACGTATTGCTGGCTCAGTCGCGACTCGTGATATCATGGCTGACGAACTCTTTGCAATGACGGACTTCGCAACCGCCTAACTGGACAAACTACGTCAGCTATTGATGCGGTGAGAGATCGGTAGTAGTCGGTACTGCATCGCGTCTCCTGCAATCAGACGACAGAGCCAGGAAAATAGGGCGGTGAGATCGTTACGGAGTTCGTTGAATGTCTGCTCGGGCAGGCCGCTCGGGTCAGCAATATCTAGGTCGACATTCTCGCTCACGTAGTTGTGCTGCAGGCTCGCGTTGGCTTCACGGGCCCATGAGAGCATTCCTTGACCTTCCTTGCGAGGCTTGGCATAGCGAATCAGGTGTCGCGCAGTGTGCGTGCGAGGCAAAGCTGCGGGAAATCGTTCGACGAGGTCAAAAACTTGTTGGGTCGTCATGGCCAAAATGAAATCTGCCCCATCGACCTGGATGGCCGAAACCTTGTGACTGCAGTGCTGGCTTAGATCGATGCCGATCTTCTGTAGACACGAAATCGCGTGAGGATGCGCAGGCTTGCCACCATCTACGAGGCCCGCACTGGTAATTTCGACAGAAAGGCCGTTGATGGCGACTTGTTGCTGCATGAGCGCTGCCGCCAGTGGTGACCGACAGGTGTCGGCTGTGCCGACAAAGAGGATTCTCAGCGTGTTGGTGTTCGTGTCTGACTTGGACGTCGAATCCCTGTTCACCAGGTGCTCTTCTCTGTTCTTTGATCGTGGGAAGTGTGTTTCAAGCTACAGCAGACTTTGGCTACTCAGGCATCCGTATGTCGCTCAGTGTCAGATCGTCTGAGGTGGCGCTTAAGTGTGGGCGCTCCAGGTGGCCACTAGCAACAAGGTCGACATATCTCGTAGCATGCCGTGACATGGACGCTCCCGTTCGCAGCAGCGTCAAGTGAATAGCAACCGCTCGGCGTTGCGCGATTTCGTCGAGATGCTCGTGCGCCGCTGGTGGACTGTCGCGACCGTTACAACAGTTTGCCTAGCGGTCGCAATTCTCTACAGCGCTGCGTCCACGCCGGCGTATCGTTCCCAGGCTCAAGTGCTCGTCAACCAGCAATCGGCGAGCGACATTTTCGATCCCAACGCGGACACAGTCACCAGCTCTGCGGCGTTGATTCGACGGACATCCAACGAGGCACGATTCGTTGAGAGCGACGCGGTGAGGCTTGTGGTTGAGCCCAGATTGGGATTTGATGCAACGGTCAAGGCCTCAACGG
>Ga0114956_1003051_pt1 | contig 13020 bp, 8 predicted proteins | sample MaitaG_FD_87304 | JGI IMG/M metagenome (GOLD analysis project Ga0114956, IMG submission 87304) | Marine algal microbial communities from Maine, USA - Maine_Asex2 metaG | ecosystem: Host-associated > Algae > Red algae > Unclassified | place: Maine, USA | collected 2015-01-05 | reverse complement strand
GTCGTCGGGTGCGGTGGGTTCAAAGTGGCGCAGCTCAACTTCGAACACGCCCACTTCGGTCGGAGTGCCTCGCACAATGGGCGAAGTCTCGTCGATCGTCAGGCCCGGCGGCAGCCCGTCAGCTTCATAGCGATAACCAAGCCCAGGTCGCCCCACGCGTTGTTGAAGCTCGCGCTGCAGTGGGCTCGACATTGTCTCGTGCGCCGTAAGACCAAGGTTGGTTCCCGCCGACACGATGAACGTGATTGGCTGGCGTGTCGCTGGGCTTTCGTGCGACGACGGGTCGGCTATCGCGACGAGTTCAGACTCGAAGATGCCAGGCCTGACGGGTATGCCGGTCAAACGAGAAGTCTCGGTCTCAAGGTGAACCCCGGGCGGCAGATCTACTGCGAACAGCTGCGCAGCGGTGCCGTCTGCGTTCTGCGCCTGCAGTGGCGTCGAGAATGCCTCGCCAGTCGTCACCTCGAAGAACGTGCTTTCGGCGAGCAAGGTGGGGGCGGTGATGGTGCCAGCTGCGCCCGCGTCGTCAGGCGAAGTCGATGTCACCTCGATCGTCACGGTCGCAGTCGGCAGCGTTGTTGGGAATTGGCTGTTCGTATCTCGCACCGAAAACACGATCTCGTCGCTTCCGGTAAAACCGGGATCGGGGAAGTACGTGATCGAGCGACCAGCGGCCGCGCCGGGTGGGACGTCGATGCGCCCTGAGGCTGGACCCTGTTCGATCACGAACGTCGGATCGGTGACCGTGCCAAACGCTTCGACTGCGAAGTCCACCACGAGCGGCGAGCCGTCGGTGGTGGCCTCGCTGTCGCTCGGCAACCATCCTGGCACGATGGCTGGCCGGTCCGAGAAGACCAGCGAATTGTTCTCTTCGTTGCTCTCGACAATCTCGTCATTCGGGTCGGTAATGGCGCCTATCCAGTAGCGGCCGGGCGCAAGCTCGCTGATGTCGACCCATTGCAACGTCGTGGCGGCGTCGTAGACATCTCGCCAACCCGGTGAGATGCCCATGCGTAGCGATGTGGCACCGGGATTGTCTTCCTCGCAGAAGTTGTCCTTTTCTTCGCTGTACGCGGCTTCGACGCCTGGCTCGATCTGTTCTGAGTCGACGAGACAAAATCCGATCTTGGAACCAACTGCGGTCTGGCTGCCTTGCGTTTGCTCCCACAACACGTACTCGATCACTTCGATCAGGTGGAAGTGGTTGTGCCCATCATCGGTTTCGTATCGAATCGTTGGCGTTGAAACTTCTCGCCAGGTGTCACCGTCGAGGACGCTTTGCACCATCCCGTTGGGCACCTGAGGGTTGCCGGTCACGTCGAGCGCCCCGTCGCCGATGTTGTGCACATACCCGTCGAAGGTAAGCAGCAGCCGGCCTGCGCCGCTCGGATCCGCCTGCTCGGTCAGGAACGCTGGCCGTGGGGGATCGCTGATCAAGTCAGGAAGCGCGCCGCCCACCTGTTGCCCGGCTCCACTCGAGGGCATCAGCACTGCGGACAGAGCGACGACAACAACAAGTGAAACTAGCCGCGAGCTAACCCCGCCCGATTGTCGACTGCGCCGAGGCAGTCCGAGGTTTCTGGTGTGATGGTCGAGTGCCCACAGCGCCAGCGCAATGCCAGCAACCCCGACCGCAACCCACAGCCAGGCATCGAGGGTGCGACCGCGATCGGCGATGTGCCCCAACAGCGCGTGCATTGGTCGAGTCTCGCGCAACCACCGCCGTAACACGCTGCTTCAGGTGGGGTAATCGCGTCGCTTCAGGTAGCCCCTGAGCCTTAGAGCGGGAATGCGGGAGTGGTTTTCGGACGAATCGTCCACATGAACGATGTTGTTGCTGTCTCAACACCGTCGACCGACTCGGTCACTACGACCTCGAAGACGCCGGACTCAGTGGGTTTGCCAGCGATCTCCGGGAGGTTCGACACCATGAGCAACCCTGGAGGCAATCCGGTGGCCGTGTACTCAGCGTTGACCGTGCCTTCGCCGACGAACAGGTCGACTTCAAGGTCAGCAGGTGAGCTAAGCGGCGCGACATCGCTCAGTGCTGGCGCCATGTCGTTGTCGACGGTCCAGTCAATCGATCGAGAGGCCGATGAGGTCCCCGCTACCGCTGTGATGGTCGCCGATCCGGTTCCTCCGGCGGTAGCAATTCCGCGCAAAATGCCGGTCGATTCGTCAATGAAGATGCCGCCCGGTAATCCGGTAGCGAACCAGCGAACGGATTCGGGGACTTCGCCGTTCGACACCAACACCTCGAAGGGCACTTCCTGGATGGTTTGCTTTGCGGCAACCAAGAGCTGCGAGCCAAAGGCTGGTTCAACGATCTGCAAACCATCGACCGACGGCTCGCTCGGAGCGGTGCCTGGCGGCGCTGAGGCGTCGACCGACACCGTGATCGGCGCAGGAACGAGTGGGTAGTAGTTGTCGCTATCGCGTACGACGTACGCGAACTCATCAGTGCCATCAAACCCAGCGTCTGGCCAGTACGTAATGATGGGATCGAAGAAGTCGACACCGTCGGGAACCGACAAGGTGCCGTTGTTCGGGGGAGTCGTGATGACAAAGGTGGGATCGTTGACCTCGCCGTACACGGCGGCCTTGAGCTCGATTGGTTCGCCCGCCACCTGGACAGCGAGCTCACGAGCGACGTAGCCGGCCACTGCCCATTTGTTGCTCGAAAAAACGGTGTCGTTGTTGTCTTCGTTGCTTTCGACGACCTGATCTTGCGGATCGATGATCGCCCCGATCCAGTAGCGGCCGGGCGCGATATTGCTGATGTCGACCCATTGCAGCGTCGTGTTTGCGTCGTAGGTGTCGACCCAGCCAGGGCTAATGCCCATGCGCATTTGGGTTGCATCGGGATTGTTCTGCTCGCAGTAGTTGAACGAATTGATGTCGTAGAACCGCTCACCACGGTTGTCAGCCTGTTCGGTGTCGAGCAGGCAAAAGCCGATCTTTGCTGAGTCGCCAACGATGGTCGTCTGAGCCTCGTCCCAGAGCGTGTACTCCGCGGCAGCATTCAAGTGAAAGTGGTTGTGGTCATCTGATGTTTCGTACCGCACCGTCGCACTTCCGACTTCGGTCCAGCTCGAACCGTCGAAGATGCGCTGCTTCATGCCGTCAGGTTCTTGCGGGTTGCCGATGAAGTCGAGCATTCCCTCACCGATGTTGTAGAGGTATCCGTCAAAGGCCAGCACCTTTTGGACCTCGCCCTCATCGTTCATCACAAGTTTGTCGAACCAAATGATCGGCGGGTAGCTCACAAGATCTGGCAAGCCGATTGCGGGTGTTGGTTGGCTTGATAGGGCGCCGGCAGGCGATGTGGTTGCCACGACTGCGATGAGCGTCGCCACGCTGAGGTGAAAACGAAGGCGCGCCAGGGCGACGCCGCGGGGATACTTGACGAACAGGTGCTGAAGCGTCATCAGGCCACCAGCGAGGATGATCCCGCACAGCCACAGAGCCACCGAGTTCGGTTGATACGTCGGCACCGGCACGATGTGGGCTAACCCTGTCACCGAAGACGCCCGATCACTGAAAACGTCCGTTCATAGGCTGCATCATCGCAGCTTGAGATGGCATCGACACGGCACCAATCGATAGTCTTTAGGTGGCCCGAGAGCACGGAATTGTTGGTTGGCCCGCTCAAATATTCGTTTTGTCCTGCCAATCGCTGTCTGAACCAATACGGTTTTGCAGTTCATCAACGAAATCATCGCCATGCTCGGTAACCAACGATCAGCAAAGGTTTCCAAAACCTTCACGCGCACACCGCTGCTGCGCGCCGCGGCCCTGATCGTGGCCGCTGCGAGCGTCATCGTCGTTCTGCTGGCGGCACGCCATGCGCAGGGCCGTGAACAAGCCGTCAACGAGGAATTCGACGGCTACGAACTCGCGATCACGGCACCCCTCGACCTTCGCGGGTTTGCAGACGCGACTATATGGAGCCTTCCCAGTCAGAATATGCGGCTGTTTAGCGACGATTCGACGCCGACTGCGAGCTTTTCGACGATCGACTCGGGCGCAATTGTGGGTCTCGAAAGCGCTCAGGGGCTGGTGGCACTCGGCATCGTGCCCCCAGGCCTCGGCGAGGCCCCCGACGAACTACTGATCTCACCAGCTTCCACGGCATTAGCCATTGCCGCACTTCACCCCGAAGTCACCGCAGGTGACTCCGACACCTATCTCGCCCGACTTGCCATCGCCGCCCGCAGCGATGGGTTTGGCGAGGTCGCCGCCAGTGTCGACGGCGTAACGCCGCTTGCCCAATGGGGTTCAGACCAGCGGGCCGCCGTCGAACGCATGATCGTCGGCGTCGTTGAGGCCTCAGCATCGATAGAGCCGACGTGCGCCGGCTCGGTCGTGGTTGGTGGTCCGATCGTTCAATGCCCAGGATCGGATCAGCTACAGAACCTTGGCGCTAGATCTGTCGCCGTTGCAGACTCGACCGGTGCGCTCTGTCAGGTCGTGCCGCCGGTCTCGCTGCGAGCGAGCGCCGCAGACCTTGCGTTGCTTCGCGAGCTTGCTGGCCTCGGCGAGGCCACACCGGCCGCAGCGGCAGTCGTGGCGCCATCACCGCAGCCAGGTGCCATCGAGTCCCAAGGTTGTGACGGCGAGCTGCGAATCTTCGTCGAATCTGAAGATAACCCTGGCTGGGTCACCGAATCGGGTCGGGTGGGGACGTGGCTAGATGACAGCCTCGCGATTGCCAGGTACCTCGGCCCTGTCAAGCGAACAGCTGCCGAACTCGGCCGCAGCGGCATAGTCGAGACGCCGGCCGACCCCATGTTCGATGCAGGTCCTCTTAATGCCACACAACGCCTACAGGCTGCATCTCGGGTGGTGTCTTCGCCAGCGGCGAGCGCTGCGGTTGGTTCGCTTCCGCTGACCGCAGAAGCCATTGGTGAACTCGACCACCTTGCCGATCTACTCGAAAGGCTCTTTACATGAACGCCAAAACCGAGGTCGCTGGCGGAACCCAAGAGCGACTCGTTAAGTGGATCGGCCTCGCCGTAGGCCTCGTCGCAGCGGTGGCCGCGCTGCTTATCGATGGCGAGATCGAGCTCACTCTGTTTATGGTGGCGGCGGTCGTTGGTGCCCTGGCGACCTTTGACGCTGCTCTTGACCGTCGAACCAAGTCCTTCGGCCCGTGGATGCTCGTCAGCATCGGCATCGTTGCCAAGGCAGTTCCCACCGTGCTTGCTCGGCTCGGCGAACAGGTGGGTCCGAGCGCTGAACGTTCAGACCATCTTGGAGCCATTCTGGTCGCGCTCTGTGTAGGTGCTGCGCTTGTTGCTGGTCTTTCGCTCGCCAGCAAGCAGAGCCGCCATCGCACTCGACTTCTTGCGATTGCTGCGCTGTCAGCGCTCATCGCCGCAGTCGCGTTTGCTGCGACCGCATTCGGCGGCCAAGGCGGTTTTTCGAGTCGTCGCGTCGCATGGATCCTTGAAACCACTGGCTGGGCGGCCGCAGGCCTCATCCTTGGGACGGCAGTGCTACTGGTTGGAACGTTGCGACGCGTGTCGCCGCCGCTCACGTTGCTGATCGCCGGCGCCGCCTCGGTGGCCGTGCTCGTTGCGTTGACATCACAGGGTCGCGACTATGACCTTGGATGGTGGGCGCTCTCACTGTCGATCTTCACGCTTGGAACGCTGCCATTTGGCGTGCCGCGCCTGGCGTTGCGTAGTGGTGCGATCGAGACAATCGTTCCGGTAATCGTTGCAGTGTTGCTTGCGGTGGTCGCCCTTCAGGCAGCGATCGATGGCCTCGGCGACGATGGCACGTGGCGCGCAGGTGCGTTCGTGTTGCCGCTGTTGGCAATTGCCGTTCTTGCGATTGGCATCCCGATGTACCGCAGCGAAGCACGCAAGGCTCGCGAAACATCGAGTTCAGATCAGCGCAGTGGGGCGACAGGCGGTCCGTTGACCTTCGAGACCGCCGGCGACGATCTGAAACCCTCGATGGCGGGGCCAGATCGAGCCTTATGGTCCCCAGCAGCAGCGCCGAAGAGGGCTTCGGCGTTCACGGCCGCACTCGGCGCCTCGCCGGTACCGGACCCGGTTGCTGAGCCAGTCGCTGAGGTTGTGGTTGCGCCGGTGGCTGAGGTTGTTGCTGAGCCAGTCGCTGAGGTTGTGGTTGCGCCGGTGGCTGAGGTTGTTGCTGAGCCAGTCGCTGAGGTTGTTGCTGAGCCAGTAGCTGAGGTTGTGGTTGCGCCGGTGGCTGAGGTTGTTGCTGAGCCGGTGGCTGAGGTTGTGGTTGCGCCGGTGGCTGAGGCTGTTGCTGAGCCAGTAGCTGACGTCGTTGCTGAGCCGGTGCCCGCGCCACAGACCGAGACTGTGCCCGCCCCTGTACAGCAACTCGCGGCCGCTGATACCGATCCAGCGACGAGCCTCGCCTCGGGGCCGTATCTGCAGTCGGAAATTCTTACCGCATTCGCCACGCCACCGACCAATGACAGCGTGGCGATTCTCATGGTGGCCGTGCGGAACCTCGAGGTGCTCGAAAACCAGCACGGCCGGGTTGCCTCGGCTGCGTTGCTCCGCGCGCTGGCTGGCCGGTTCCGCTCTGCGATGCCCAACGCAACCACCGCCCGCTTTGCTTCTAACGCGTTTGCCGCGCTCATCGTCGACAACGATGCTTCGCTGCAGCAGCTGATCGACTCGAGCACCGCCGTGTTGCTCGAGCTTCTAGAACCCGTCGGGATTGGCGCAACGGTGGTCGAGGTTGACGTCGCCGCCAGCTTGGCCCAATCTAAGCCCGGTGAAGACGCACAGGCCTTTGTCAACCGGGCCAACACGGGCCTCCAGCGCGCCGTACATACTCCCGATCCGTCGCTGGTGGCGATGCCGTAATGGCTGAGCCAACACCACCGATCTGGACCCCGTCTGAACGACGCGTCTCGAAGACTCGACTCACTGAGTTCCGCAGCTTTCTTGAAAAACGCGGGCACGGTCCGTTCGAGGACTACGCGTCGTTGCACTGGTTTTCGGTTGCCGAGCAAGACGAGTTCTGGAGTGCGATCTGGGATTTTTGCGATGTCATTGGCGACAAGGGCGACGAGATTGTGCGATCGGCTCCTCGCATGGTCGATACGGCGTACTTTCCAGATGCTTCACTGAACGTTGCCGAGAACATCTTGCGCCCAGCCGCCGACCCCGACGAGTTGCTGATCATTGGTGCCAACGAGTCCGGGGTGGTTACACGACTAACACGCGGCCAACTCGCCGATCGCGTCGGCCATCTGCAACAGCTGCTGATCACCAGCGACGTCGGTGTGGGCGACACGGTTGCGATTTGGCTGCCGAACATCGCTGAGGCTTACATCGCCATGCTGGCCGCTGCTGGTTTGGGGGCAACGGTGGTGACCACGTCGCCGGACTTTGGCGTTGATGGTGTGCTCGACCGATTCGGCCAGGTTGCGCCCAAGGTGCTCCTCGCAGGTAACGGCTACGTCTATGGCGGTCGACGTCACGACTGTCTCGACCGGCTCCGAACAATCGTCGAAGCGCTGCCGTCGCTGCACGTGGTGTGGACTGTTGATGTCGTCGACCCGGCCGAGGATGACTTGATTGACACAGACCCGTGGGTCTCGCTGAACGCAGCCCTTGAGGGTGTCGAAACGGCTGCCCCGCACTTCAAGCGCTTGCCGTTTGATCATCCACTCTTCGTGCTGTTCAGTTCCGGCACGACTGGCAAACCCAAACCCATTGTGCATCGTGCTGGCGGGGTGCTGCTGATGCATCTCAAAGAGCACCAACTGGGGTGTGACATTCGTGCAGAAGACCGGGCCTTCTACTTCACGACTACCGGCTGGATGATGTGGAACTGGCTGGCAACGGTCATGGCGAGCAAAGCAGCCATCGTCGTCTACGACGGAAACCCTGCTCATCCGGCGATCGGGCGACTCTTCACCCTGGTCGACGACATCGGGATTACGTTCTTTGGCACCTCGGCAAAGTTCATTGAGACGCTGCTCAAGTCCGACGTCGCTATCGCAGGTCGTCATGGTCTGACCTCGATGCGCACGATCGCAAGCACTGGCTCGCCGTTGTCGGCTGAGAGCTATGCGTTCGTCTACGACGAAATAGCGAGCGACGTTCACCTGCTGTCGATGTCCGGAGGCACCGATCTCTGCGGTTGTCTTGTCGGCGGCAACCCAAACGGGCCGGTGCACGCTGGTCAGATCCAGCGACCAATGCTTGGCATAGCCGTCGACGTGTTCGACGATGTCGGCCGTTCGGTGGCGGCTGGTGTGCAAGGCGACCTGGTGTGCACGGCGCCGTTCCCTTCGATGCCGCTCACGTTTCTTGGTGATGACGGCGATGCTCGGTTCCATGCCGCGTACTTCGAGCGTTACGACAACGTCTGGCACCAAGGCGACTTTGCTGAATGGACCCCCGAAGGCGGCCTGATCATTCATGGGCGCAGCGACGCCACCCTAAATCCGGGCGGTGTGCGAATTGGCACCGCCGAGATCTACGCCCAGGTTGAAAAGATCGACGAGGTACTTGCGTCATTGGTCATTGGTCAGCAGGTTGGCGTTGACAGCAGGGTCGTGCTGTTCGTGCGACTCCGCGATGGTGCCGAGTTCAGCGATGAGCTCGCAGACCGCATTCGCCAGACGATTCGGACGGGCGCGACCCCTCGTCACGTGCCGGCCGTAGTGCAACCAGTAGCCGACCTACCTCGAACTCGCAGCGGCAAACTGGCCGAGATCGCCGTTCGCGAAATCGTGCACGGTCGGGCGGTCAAGAATCAATCAGCGCTCGAGAACCCTGAGGCGCTTTTGTTGTTCGAGAACTTGCCTGGGCTCGCTATCGATTGAGTTCGCCGTCGGTCGAGTTAGCCCTCGACTGAAGCGAGCGCGTACTTGCTGCGTGGCTGCGGCGTCGGGTCGCTGCAGGTCACTGCTTCGAGCTGATGTAGCGCTACGAGATGGCTCATGACACTCGCGCCAGCTGCCGGGTAGAGCTTAGGGTCCACATGGGTGTAGAGCCGTAACACCATTTCTTTGATGGTGTCGATGCCGTCGCTTAGGCATTTGAGGATCTGGTCCGTGCGGGCCTCGCGGTGCGCCAGCAGCGCGGGTACCAGCGTCATTGGATCGGTAATCGGCGCGCCATGAGTCGGGTAATAGACCTGATCGTCGCGAGGGAGCAACAGACGCAGGCTGTCGAGATAGCTATTCAAGCTGCCATCGGGCGGTGGAATGATCGTCGTTGACCACCCCATCACGTGGTCGCCGCTAAACAGCGCCTTTTCTTCGGTGAGTCCGAAGCAGAGGTGGTTCGAGATGTGTCCAGGCGTGTGTAGCGCTTCGATGGTCGCACCAGTCCCGGCGAGTGTTTCGCCATGGGTCATGCGCATGTCGGGTTCGAAATCCCAGTCGTGCGCGTGGTCAGACTTGTACCCCTTATCTTCGTCTGCCTTGTCTTCAGTCTCGGCTGGGTCATCCTCGATCGGGTCGAATCCGAAAGCATCCGCGTCATCGTCGGTCTCGTTCTCGGCGTTAAGTGCAGGCCGGTCCAGCGGGTGTGGCCCGAAGCCGACAGTCGGAGCGTCGATGTGGGTTTTGAGCACCGTTGCGGCTGGCGAGTGATCACCATGGGTATGGGTGATCAGGAAGTGCGTCACGGTGCGACCGTCGAGGGCGGCAACGAGAGCATCGACATGGGCATCGTCGGTGGGGCCGGGATCGACCACCATCACGTCTTGGCCGCCGATGAGGTACGTGCCGGTGCCGGTGAACGTGAACCGGCTGGGGTTTTTGCACGTGACCCGTTGCACGAGTGGGGAGACCTGCTCAACGGCACCGTATTCGACGGTGTGATCGAGATTGAACGACGGACCAGCCACCTCAGCCGCCGATCGATTGCAGCTCTTCGGGGCTGAGGCAGCTCAGCATCACTCCACCAATTTGTTCGGCCCCTTCGCCAGTCTCAATCAACGCAGCGATGTCAATGTTCACCATTTCGGAGTCGATGCAGCTGATTGTGTCCTCCGAAAGCGTTATCCCATCGCTGGCTGCTTCAGCCGCGATCACGCGGCCGAACGAGATGCATCCGAGAATGGCGTCGAGAATCGGACCCATTTGCGTGGCGTCGAGTTGGTCGAAGTCTGAGCCGGGGTTGTCGACCATTGCTTCCCACATCGGGCGCAGCTTCTCTCCGCCGAAGTTCGTGCCCACACACTCGATATCGACGGCGGGAGCGAGCGTCGGGTCTGCGAGAAGTTCCTCGGTGAGGAGTCCGGAGAGCGCAGTGCCGTCGATGCAGAACACCATCGTGTCGACCACGGGGTCTCGGCTTTGATCAGGAACTGGCCGCTCGGCGCCAAGAGCGGCGAAGCCAGTGATCACTTCGCGTCGATCAGGGTTACCCGAGCTCATGGACTCGATGAAGCACTCTGCAACTTCGGGCGGAAGCGACGCTGAATCATCGCCAGCGAACGCCGCGAATTCTTCAGCGATCGCGTCGGGCGCGCAGTCGAAGGCGGCGACCATGACGTCTGCTTGTTGTTCGGTGTCTAGCGATTCGAAGTCGGCGTTGATTTGCAAGAGTGTGACCAACGTTTCGTCGTCGGCAAGAGCCGCAACGATGCACAGCACCTCAGCTGAATCGAGGTCCGCGCCTGTGGGCGAGGTGCCGAGCAGATCGTTGACGGCTTCCGGCTTAAGTCGCGTTTCGACTCCCTCGGTTGCATCGGCACCCTCGGTTGCATCTGCACCCTCGGTTGCATCAGCACTCTCGGTTGCATCAGCACTGTCTGCTTCGTCCGAAGATGAATCGGGTTCGGGGGATGTGTCGGCCTGTTCGGCGGTTGGTTCCTCGGCGGGCGCCGCCGTTGGAGATGCGACAGTCTCGGCATCTGCTGGTGGTTGCTCAACCGCTGTGACCTCGGCCGCTCCCGAACACGCCGTTGCCGCGAGTGCAACGAGCACGGCAACTGCCGCAATCCGAACAACGATGGGCTTTGCGCCTCGAAAGAACATGAGAAGAACTCCTGTAGTTGACGGCTCGATCGTAGAGGACTGTGAACGTCTCACTGCGGTCGGCGGGCTTGCAACACACGCCATCGGCGTTCTCGGGGCATCAGCCCGTAGATTGTGGGGTTGATGCTGTCGAATTCCTGTGCTCGGGGCGCCCGCCGATGACCAACAACTCAGTGCACGATGACATGCGGCCAAATGTCTTGTTCGTATGCACGGGCAATGCAGCGCGATCGGTAATGGGCGCTGCTGTATTGCGCACCATGTCTGACAAATTCCGGGTTACGAGTGCAGGCACCCACAGCATCGCTGGACTGCCGATGAGCACGCGGACCCGGTCGGCGCTGGACTTGGTCGGTGCCGCAGATCCCAACCATCGCAGCGCGCAAGCAGATGAAGCAATCGCCACTCCAGCCGCCGTCATCGCCATCTTTGAACCAATGCACCTCACCTGGTTTCGACGTGAACTCCCGTCGTTCGCGGGTCGCGTGGCATCGCTGCCGAGACTGGCTCGCGACCTGCCAGCTGGCGCCATCGACACGCTGGGCGAACGAGTGGCTTCGCTCGATTTGTCATCGCATGAATTCGAACCGTGGGAAGAAGTGGTTGACCCGGCCGGCGGTCAACTGCCTGAGTTCGAGCAGGCGGCCCAACAGATCCATCGTCTGACCCGAGCGCTGATTGATCGCCTTGATCGGCGAGACTCCGCTAGCTCGTAGTTAGCGATATTGCGCCGTGCCTCGACCGCCCGATCTGAGCGAAGATATTCGGCGACAGATCGCTCTGGATCCCCCCCGTTTCCGTGGGGTGCTCCATACGTGGGTGATTCCGGTCGCATTTGTTGCGGGGGTGGCTGCGATGATTGCGGCCCCGGCGGTGGTTCCGAGGGTGTTGGTCGGGTTGTACGGCCTGACCTTGGTTGCGATGTACACGTTCAGTGCACTGTTTCATCGGGTGAGCTGGACCGACGATGGATGGTGGAAGATGCGCCAGCTCGACCACACTGGCATCTACCTCGTGATCGCTGGCTCGTTTTCGGGAATTGCCGGTATCGCCCTCGACGGAGGCGCCCAGATCGGCCTTTTAGTGGCGGTCTGGTTGGTCGCATGCGCCGGCATTGCGTATCGATGGTCGCCGCTCGTTCCGCCATTTGGGCTCACGACCTTGCTGTTTATCTTGCTGGCTGCCCTTGTGATCCCGGTACTCGGTCCGTTGGCCGATCGGCTAGGTGCTACAGGTTTGAGTCTGCTGCTGGTTGGTTGCGGCGTCTATTTCGTTGGCGCATTGGCGCTCGGCGCTCGTGTACCTGATCCATGGCCCCGAGTGTTTGGCTACCACGAGGTCTGGCACACCCTGGTGGTTATTGGATCTGTTCTGCACTATGTCGTAGTCGTTGCCTATGCAATACCGGCGGCCAGGGACCTTGCTTCATGAGTTCGAACGACGAGGTCGGTGTCGGCCCGCACTCCGAACCGTGGCCATCGGGCGATCACTTCGATCGCGATCTGCTCGAAAATGGTGATCGTCGCAATGTCGAAGACCGCTTTCGCTATTGGACACGTGAGGCGATCGTCGAGCATCTTGATCGCACTCGACACTCGTTTCATATCGCGATCGAGAACTGGGAGCACGACTTCAATATCGGCACGGTCGTGCGCAATGCCAACGCATTTGGCGCCGCCGCGGTGCACATCGTTGGCCGCAAGCGGTGGAATCGGCGGGGTGCAATGGTCACCGACCGCTATCTGCACCTCCATCATCACGACGACGTTGCGGCCCTGGCTGTGTGGGCAAAGGAGCAGTCGCTCGCTCTGGTTGGGATTGACAATGTTGCAGGCTCGGTGCCAATTGAGACCGCCGGGCTACCTCGTGAGTGCGTGTTGATTTTCGGTCAAGAAGGGCCTGGACTATCGCCAGAGGCGGTGGCCGCTGTTGCCAAGATGTGCGCCATCAGCCAGTTCGGCTCGACTCGCTCGGTTAATGCTGGTGTGGCCTCTGGAATTGCCATGTATGCGTGGTTAATCGAGCAT
>Ga0114956_1003049_pt1 | contig 13021 bp, 13 predicted proteins | sample MaitaG_FD_87304 | JGI IMG/M metagenome (GOLD analysis project Ga0114956, IMG submission 87304) | Marine algal microbial communities from Maine, USA - Maine_Asex2 metaG | ecosystem: Host-associated > Algae > Red algae > Unclassified | place: Maine, USA | collected 2015-01-05 | reverse complement strand
GCAGAAGGAAAACAAGAGTGCGATGAAGAAGAAACCTTTGATATTCATTGTTGCAGGATTTATGTCAAGTTAACGTACACCTTGAGAGTTAAGTTCGCAATTATCTGTTAGTGATGGGTTAAAAGGACGTCAAAGATACGAAGAGTTTAGGGCAAGGGCCTAAATAGTGCATCCATGTTGATTTCATTCTGGACTAGTGATTGAGCATACGCATTTCTAACAAGACCAAAAGTGGTGACCATGGTTAGAAATGGTGATTTCTTAGTGCCTGTTTCTTCCCGTAAAACTCCCAGCTTATTGCGCATCGAAGTGGAATTTTGTGTATTTGTGGCCAAATTGTTAGTTTATTTTGGCCATAGGTGGCCAAAGCACTAGAGGTCTCCTACAAAAGCAGGTCCTTCCAATCTTCACGATCATACAGCACAGCCGACGAATCCATGCTCAACATCGCTAGCTGTTTGGGCGAAAGTAAATGATCTGGAGATTGCCCCCTGCCCAGAAGCGAGTTCACTCGAGTGCGCTGTAGTTTGCTCATTGGGATCGAGCGATATGCCGAACGCGATAGGTAGTACTGTGGCTCTTTGTCCAAACGGAATTTACCTGCATTGTGAATTGCGTTCTCGCTCATTGATCTACCCGCGACACTTTTATGTTGCGGAGCCTGGCAGTAAATCCCATCTGCAGAAGCTCCCTTCTTGCCAACCTCGATGAGCTCCGCGACCGAGGTCTTGGTGGGATCAAAGTACACGTTCACCACTTCATGGCCATCCATGAACCCCGCTTCGGTATAGGCCACCCCGTCTACTTTTCCGTAGACCTTCTCACCGGTCCAAAAACAAAACATACTAAAGGTCACCTTATCCAATCCGCCTTCCTCCATCTTCAGCTCACTGTCTGCGAGCTGGAGATAGCCGGGTATTTCGATGCCACGCTGCTCCATCACAGCCAGCATTTTTTCGACCAGCCCACTGGGCCGATAGTTTCCATTGAGACGAGGTACGATGTCTTTGCCTTCATCAGTGACAAAGCGCACGACCGGATTGTTCCAACTGGGCTCGCCGTACTGCTGCAGAATTTGGGCATCCTTACCTTTCCGATTATTGAAAATGGCCAATGGGACAAAGTACGCTTCAATGGCTTCCACAATAAAAGGATGACTCAAAACCTGACTGCCATAATTGCGGCAAGTCATGCAGCCTGGCACTTCTTGAAAGAGAAGCAGAATGGGCTTTGATGTCTCTCCTGCCAGCACACTGGCTTCATCAAAGTCGCGCAGCCACTGCACAGCCCCAAGTTCTTCGCGACTTTGTGCTTGACTTACCTGTGGCAGGATGCAATAGAAGCAAGTGCCAAACAATGTCAGTGAGAAGAAAAAGCGTCGGGAGAATATTTTCATCATGAAAGTTAAAAGAAATTGGCTTGACATATATTGTTCAGAAAAAGTGGAAAATCAATACTTGGTACTTTCGCAGGGCATGGGTAAGTCATCAAAGACCACTAAAATAAAACCAGCCCTGTCCTGGTTTAAGAAACAGAAGTGGAAACCATTCCCTTTTCAGCTGGATGCCTGGGAGGCATACCTTGACGGGCACTCGGGACTTGTGAATGCACCCACCGGGGCAGGAAAAACGTACTCACTCCTGATGCCGGTTTTATTGCAGGGTCTGGAGGAAAATGATCGCACCGGTCTGCGGCTGCTGTGGGTCACGCCGATTCGAGCGCTAGCCAAAGAAATACGAGATGCTGCCAAGAGGGCGATTGAGGGTCTGGGACTGGATTGGCAAGTAGGGATTCGATCGGGTGATACCACCACACAAGAGCGTAAAGCTCAACTCTTAAATCCTCCAGAAATATTGATCACAACTCCCGAAAGCATTCATCTACTACTGGCCACACGCCATCATGCCAAATTATTCGGCACACTGCGCGCAGTGGTGGCCGATGAGTGGCATGAGTTGATGGGATCAAAGCGAGGTGTGCTGCTTGAGCTTGCATTAAGTCGATTTAAAGTGCTGGTACCCGATTTACGTATCTGGGGCATCTCTGCCACCATAGGAAACATGGAGGAGTCGCTCGACGTGCTGTTTGGCAGTTGGTCGCAGGACAAGAGTCATGACCTAAAAATTGTGCGCTCATCGATCAAAAAAGTCATAGATATTGAGACCATCTTTCCCGATGAAATCGAAACCTATCCTTGGTCGGGACATCTTGGCATCCGACTGATCGAAAAAGTCATCCCCATCTTGGCACAAAGCCGTTCGACACTCATTTTTACCAATACCCGCGGCCAATGCGAGATCTGGTATCAGCGTCTCCTGGATCTCGCTCCCGATCTGATTGGGATCATCGCAATGCATCATGGCTCCATCAGTCGTGAAATACGAGACTGGGTGGAAGATGCGCTCCACACTGAGAAAATAAAAGCGGTCGTCTGCACCTCGAGCTTAGATCTGGGGGTCGATTTTAGACCTGTCGAGACCATTATCCAGATTGGAAGTCCGAAAGGGGTCGCTCGCTTTGTGCAGCGCGCAGGCAGGAGCGGTCATCAGCCCGGAGCAACTAGCAAGATTTACTTCCTTCCGACCAATGCGCTTGAGATCATGGAGGGAGCCGCCCTCAAGGAAGCTATCCGGCAAGATGTCGTTGAAGACCGTATCCCATACGTGCGCAGCTATGATGTGCTGATGCAATACTTGGTCACTCTGGCAGTTTCAGATGGCTTTGCACCTGAGAAGGTAAGGCAGGAGATTCAATCCTGCTTTAGTTTTCGTGACATCGACGACTCAGAGTGGCAAAAAGTGCTTGAGTTTACCGTGTCAGGAGGGTCACTTGATGCATACGATGAGTTTAAAAAGCTGGGCAAGGATCGGGAGGGAAAATATAGGGTCGTGAATAAACAGGTAGCTACTCGGCATCGACTCAGTATCGGCACCATCGTCGGTAGTCATGCGATGCGCGTAAAATATCTCAATGGAAAAAAACTTGGGAACATCGAAGAAACCTTTATCACAAAGCTCAATCCCGGAGACAATTTTTGGTTTGCGGGACGAAGTCTCAAATTCGTACGGATAAATGGCAACGATGCCTTGGTCAAAAAGAGTAACTCCAAGACCGGTCGTACACCTTCATGGGGAGGTGGACGCATGTCGTTGTCGTCTGAGCTCTCGTCGATGATCCGGCTCAAGCTTGATCAGTACGTGAGTGGTGCAGCAGCAGATCCAGAAATGCAAGCACTAGATCCTCTTTTTGCGCTCCAATCCAAGCACTCAATCATACCTGACAATCATCAATTTTTGATCGAATACTTTATCGACAAGGAAGGTCATCACCTCACGATGTTTCCATTTGAGGGCCGGTTTGTTCACGAGGGCATGGCTGCATTATTTGGTTACCGCATATCTCAACTTACCCCACTCACCTTTTCGATAGCGATGAACGACTATGGGTTTGAATTGCTCAGTGATCAGCCCATTCCGATCGAGGATGCAATAAATGCAAACTTGTTTTCAACAGCTCAACTGCAGCAGGACATATTGGCAAGTGTAAACACTGCAGAAATGGCTCGAAAGCGATTTAGGGATATCGCCGCAATCGGCGGTCTGGTTTTTAGAGGTTTTCCAGGTCGCTACAAAAAAGAAAGACACTTGCAGTCTTCGAGTGGGCTCCTATTTAATGTATTTAGAGATTACGATCCGGGCAACTTATTATTCCTGCAAGCATACGATGAGGCAATTATTTTTCAGCTGGAGGAAAACCGTTTACGGAGGGCGTTAAATCGAATTGCCAAGCAAGAAATAAAAATAATTTATCCAAAAAAATGCACCCCTTTTTCATTTCCACTCATTGTGGATCGATTGCGCGAACGCATGACCAACGAAAAACTAAGTAAGCGGATTGAACGGATGCACCTGCAATTGAAGGGTGGGTAAATCTGGTTTATTACTGGACCAAATGCACCACTCCAGAAATTCGCCTGGTCTCAAGATCATCCATGACTACATCGGCAACATAAATGTAGCTCCCCGGCTGGGCTACTTCTCCGTGAGTGGTGCCATCCCAAGAGAGATTTCCATCGCTGTCAGGATTGTTTCGAAACATTTCACCACCCCATCGATCCACAATTGCCAGGTATGTTACATCCAGTAAATCAGGGCCACCCTTTATCTCAAATACATCGTTTCGACCATCTCCATTGGGTGTAAAAGCATTGGGGGCGAATACTTGATAAAATTTTAGGCTAAGATTTACGGTACTATCACAGCCTTTACTCGATTTTAGCAAAACTTCTTCTGTCGTCGTTTCATTAAATATCAGCGAGCCAATCTCAAGCGACTCTCCATCAAATATCTTGACATCCACATCGACTTCATGAGATATCGCATCACGTAGATCCAGCTCTACTATACTATCACATCCATCTGCGGTCTTGAGGGTATCACAATAGATCCCTTCTTCAAATAGGACCTTTCCATGAAAATCAAAAGAGGCTCCGGGGCACAGTGGGGCGATTACTTTTTTCTTTAAAACTGATCTCCTAAAAAAATGAGGCTTGGTTACCTGGCAGAATAGCGGGCCTTGCAACTGTACTTGATATGTTCCATCCTGCACATAAGTGGTCAATTCTGGTTCTGTTTCTCCTGGAAGAGCAATCCCATCCAAATACCATTGGTATTTCAAACTATCGCGTCTAGGTAATTTCAAGCTAAATTCATCAGAGCACGGGTTGTTTTTTTCAGAAATAACAAATTCAAATTCTCGGATATCAGCCAGAATTAAATTATCAAGAAAATAGTAGGTGTTGGGTTCTGATGTCCGTACTGGGCAATCGGGTCCAATCGCAATTGCATAGATATCCTGCTCGGGAGTGATCTGAAAAGCCTCTTTTTGCCAATTATTTTCCCCAGCTGCATATTCAGATTCAAGTTGAATCCAACCGGAACCGTTGAGAGGGCACCCATGCGCCTCGTTTCCTAAACCGAAAGGAAGCTTGTTGCAGTCTGACGTTCCAAAAAGAGTAATATTAATGGGAGGAGAATTCTCTAGTGCGGTAAATCCTATGTGAAATTCAAGTCGATACGTATTTCCTACCCGAAGGGGCTCTGATAGACAAGCTCCCGTATACTCTTTCCAATTGGGATTGGAATCATCGGGATTTTCACGATTGAATCGACCATTTCGAAAACCGATACAAGCTTCGCCATCGGGAAAAGGTGTAGGTGCAACCAGATTGTGCCAACCCATCCAACCACAGGTGTGGAGGTAATCTGTGGTGGCCGCAGACGCTTGAATCCACGTCTCTGCGCACTCCAGGCTGCTTCGGGCGGGTGGGCAACACAAGCTATCTTCAAAGGAAGGATTGGGGATCAATGATTTAGGCTCTAGGATGGGACAGTCGCAGTCGGGATCATTGAGATCAATCAAGCCGTCTTGGTCATCGTCGAGGGCGTTGTCGCAGATTTCTTGCATCTGGAACAAAGTCGGGCTTGACTTCCATCCCGAAAACATCATTGTGAGCGTCAGTAGTATTGCGATCCGCATCATGGGTAAGATATGGATTTTGGCTAAGGTCATTGTCTAGGGAGAACCAACGTTAACCAACTCATGGTCAGAAATCACAATGACTTGATCACCCTGTCGAGGCTGCACCAGTGAGGTCCCCGTAAAGGCACCAAAAGCAGGCAATCTGCCAAAGTCTTCAGCAAAGTAAAAGCATGGCAGGCGCAGACTATGTCCGGGTGCCCCACACAAGCGCACACCAGGGTGCACGTGACCAGAAAGATTGTAGGTATCTCGAATTTCTTCACGGTAATGTGAAAAGGAAAAAGGCCCGAGCTGCATGCTATCTGGATGCAGCTGCATGTTGTTTTTTCGATAAAGTGCAGGGTCCAAAATGTCATGATTGCCCAGCACCAGATCAATGTGTACCTGACTGAAGGTGTTTCTAAAGTCAGAAAAATGCTGCCAGTCCTTATTAAGTCGACTATGAAAGAGATCACCTAAAATGATGATGCGTTCTGGCTCAAATTCAAGGACCAGGGTAGATAATCGCTCATAGTTGTCCATTGCCGCATGCTGGGGTACGTATACACCTGCGCCACGGAAGTGGTCGATCTTGCCCAGGTGCAAATCGGCAACCATGATGGCTTTCCTGGCCGGCCAGAAGAGCGCACGATATGGATGCAAGATCAGGTCCTCTCCTGCCACTGAGATGGTCATATGTTAAGACAAGGTGGGTGATGCATCATTGCTGTCAAAGATATGGATTGGTAGAAAGACGCAATAGCGGAAAGCCCGGTGCGGATAGGAGGAAAAAAAAACCACTAGAATGGCTATTTTTGCAATCCTATGTCTGAGGACTCACAGAAAACGAAGGGAGATGGCGTCTTTGATCGCGAACTCCTACCCCATATTGATGCATTGACCACCTTTGCCTATCACCTCACTTACAACGAAGAAGACGCCAAAGATCTGGTCCAGGAGACCTTCATGAAAGCGTATCGTGCGATAACTTCATATGATGAGGGAACGAATGCGAAAGCCTGGTTGTTTAAAATCCTGAAGAATGCTTACATCAACCAATACCGGAAGAAAAGTAGACGTCCGGCAAAGGTAGATTTTGAGGAGTTCATCGGTTATCAAGATTCAGAAGATACCAGCATTGCAGAGTATCAGGATCTGAGAGAAGAAATTTTTGAAAACCTTCTGGGCGACGAAGTGACCACAGCTATTAATGCCCTTCCGATCGACTTCCGAACTGTTATATTGTTATGCGATGTCGAAGATTTTACTTACGAAGAAATTGCCAAAATTATCGATATCCCAATCGGTACTGTGCGTTCTCGACTGCACCGTGCGCGAAATATGTTGAAGGAAAAATTGAAGAACTATGCGGAGTCACTGGGGTTTGAGGATAAGCGCAGTAAGAAAGATGACGCCGAAAGCGAATAAGGCGAAAAGAGTATTTTCAAATAATTAAACCAATATGCAATGCGGGGTCCGAACGATTACCAAGAGTTGAGACAGAATGTTGATTTGATTTTAGACAAAGCCCTAACCCGGGAAGCTCAAAACGAAGTGATGAAAAAAGTAGAAGGTGATCCCGAGTTTGAGAAAGTAATGAAGACTGAACGCACATTTCGTGAGTTTGTGCGTAAAAATGTGACTCGCCCCAAGGTTTCTCCTGAATTCATCCAGTCGATTAAAGACCAGGTTCGTATCCATTAGCTATTCCAGCTAACGTTTTCCCACCCCTCTATCAAGCCTGACTGATCTGTTCAGGCTTTACCCATCACCTATTTCATGACTTATATATTTCACACTCATGCTGGATAAGCTCGTCCAAATCGAAGCCCATTTTAAGCAGTTGGAAGAACAGCTCGCCGATCCAGAAATCATTTCGGATCAAAAGCGCTATGCAAAAACAAACAAGGAGTATCAGGGACTTCGGCAGATAGTAGACTCCTTCTATACCTATCGAGATGTGCTTTCCAATCTCGAAACATCACAGGAAATGCTGGCAGATCCTGAAATGAAAGAAATGGCGCAGGAAGAAATCCAGTTATTGGAAGCAAGTCGGGAAGCGCTGGAAGAGGAAATTAAGGTGATGTTGATTCCCAAAGATCCAGAAGATGAGCGCGATGTCATTTTCGAAATACGTGCCGGTACTGGAGGCAATGAGGCCAGCATCTTCGTCGGTGATCTATATCGCATGTACACCAAGTTTTTTGACACGCAAGGCTGGAAGTCGGATGTGCTCAATGCCAACGAAGGCAGCGCCGGTGGTTTTAGCAAACTGCAACTGGAAGTTTCCGGAGTGGATGTCTTTGGCAAATTAAAATTTGAATCCGGGGCACATCGGGTACAGCGGGTACCTAAAACCGAATCGCAAGGTCGAGTGCATACCTCTGCAGCCACAGTAGTGGTGATGCCCAAACTCGAGATGGAGGATGTTGACATTAAGAAATCTGACCTCAAGGTTGATACCTTTCGCAGTAGTGGCGCCGGCGGTCAACACGTGAATAAAACTGAGTCGGGTGTGCGGTTTACACATTTACCTACCGGTGCTGTATCTGAAAGTACCGACGGTCGCTCTCAAATCAAAAATCGCGAGATCGCCCTGCAAAGGCTCTATCAAAAAATCTACGAGACGCAGAAGGCAGCATACGAAAGTGATGTCGCATCCAAGCGTCGGAGCTTAGTCGGGAGTGGTGATCGCTCCGATAAAATTCGCACATATAATTATCCCCAAAATCGAGTCACCGACCATCGCATTAACCTAACGCTCTATAATTTGGATAAGATTATTGAGGGTGATATTGCGGAAATCCTGGAAGCACTGCAGGTGGCAGAAAATGCGGAGAAAATGAAAGGGGAAAACTAGATTTCGAGAGATCGAGATTGAGAAAGATCGAGACTCTCGGTCAGGATTAATTGACTGTTAAAGATGTCTTAAACACAAATATGGTATTTCGGGATTTATTAAATCTAATTGGCTCCGCCGGCAAATTTTTGGCGGCAAAAACTTGACAAAAGCCGCCGCTTTACAAATTTTTTTAAACTCGCCGGTTCACTTGTCTTTGCTCCGAGTTGACTCGAAACCAGATATTTAAGATGTTGTTCTGACGATATGAGAAGCTTACCAAGTACTGTCTGATTTTCATATCGGCCTGGGCTTCACTATGGAAATCAGTTCTGCAGCTTAATTTATATAGTATTTCATTCTTTGAAAGAATTAAGTCAAGATCTCGTCACGATCAATCGTGATAAGTTGTCTACGAAGTACTTAGTTAAATTATCTAATAGTCTCTAACGCAGGCTGTAGTCCTATAGAGTGCAGAAAGTTGAGTTAATTATTGCATTTCATTGTTGAAGATGCTCCAGGTTTCTTCTGGTATAAAGACGAAGCAATGGATGTTTCGAGCCAGCTCCGCGCAAAATCCAGCGGTTTTCTCGTACCTTATTGAGATATGACCACTAGCCGCTCAGATCGCCTACTATCCGTTGATGCACTTCGAGGTTTTGATATGCTGCTCATCGCAGGGGGAGGCACATTCATCACATTACTTAAAGGTAAGACTGGTTGGAGTTGGGTAGATGCAATCGCAGAGCAATTCACGCATCCGGCATGGCATGGGTTTACTTTTTACGACTTTATTTTTCCGCTCTTTCTTTTTCTGGCCGGCGTTTCTGTCGCACTTTCGGTCGATCGTGAACGGAACAAGGGCACTGATAAGCGTGTGATCATTCGTAGGGCATTGCGCCGCATGATTATCCTAATCCTACTAGGAATTGCGTACAAAAACGCGCCCATTCCGTTTTCTGAACCGGGACAAATACGCTTCGGCAGCGTGCTGGGTCGCATCGGCATCGCAACGATGGTTACGACGCTGCTTTTCCTCAAATACAACTTCAAGCAGCGACTCATTTGGGTGGCGTCAATTCTGGTGGGATATTATGCACTGCTTTTTTTGGTGCCCGTCCCTGGCCAAGTTGCCGGTGACCTCTCATTCGAAGGCAATCTAGTGGGTTGGTTTGATCAGGCCTTTATGCCCGGTCGGTTGCTGCAAGGCACCTACGATGAGCTGGCGCTTTTAACCCAATTTCCTGCGTTGTGCCTTACTATCCTGGGTGCCTGGGCTGGAGAGTTACTCGACCAGCGTGTCGAGAAATCTCCTGTAAAACCGCTCGCTTTTATCGGTGTGATAGTCTTAGCACTCGGTCTGATCTGGAGCTTGCATTTTCCAATCAATAAACATCTCTGGACTAGCTCCTTCATCCTGCTTACTTCGGGCATGGCTTTTTTATTCCTCGCTCTATTTTACCAAGTCATTGAAAATTGGGGCTACCGCAAATGGGCTTTCTTTTTCAAAGTAATTGGAGTCAATTCTTTACTTGTTTATTTAGTGTATCGGTTTGTCAATTTTGGCTACACGTCAAAAGCCATCTTCGGTGGCCTCATCGACTTATTCCCAGAGCCTTTTCATGATTCTCTAATAGCCCTAGGCAGTGTCGGGCTGGTATGGTCATTGCTCTATTTTTGCTATCGCAAGCGTATTTTTCTGAAAATATAGCTTTGACCATTATGTCGACTTTTGCCACAGGTCGAATGGCTCCAACTTGACAACTTGACAACTTTCAATTATCTTTACAGTATGGTTACGTTAACAGTTGCGGAATTCAAGCGCCGATTTTCCGAAGTTCTGCAGTGGATTGCGGAAGGAAAGCATGTGCAAGTGACGTTTGGTCGAAACAAGAAAGTCATTGGATACTTCTCGAGTTCAAATCCAACTGGAGAAGAATTTAATAAGCCAAAGCGGAAGTTGGGTTTACTCGCTTCTAAGAAGTTTTCAATTGCCGATGATTGGTATATGGATGAGCAAGAACTGGTAGATGGATGATCGATTCTTTCTTTGCGATACACATATTCTATTGTGGTCACTCTTTCTTCCCAGTCGTCTGAAGAAAACACATCGATTGATCATCCAAGATCCTACCTTGGCCATCTATGCAAGTGCAGTATCACTCTGGGAAATTGCCATTAAATACCGCCTGGGAAAGTTAGATCTAGATATAGCGCCTGAAAAAATTTTGGATGCCTTGCAACACACGGGATTTACTTTTTTAGCGCTAGAACCTAAAACCATATTAAGTTCCCATCACCTTCCAACCACAAAGCACAAAGATCCTTTTGATCGAATGCTGACATGGCAGTCGATTCAAATGCAAATTCCCTTGATTTCAGTAGATCGACGACTGATCGAATATCAAAAATTTGGACTCGATCTCCGATAAACAACTTTAGCATCATCTCGATTTAGCATCAGATTTTATTCTTCTTTGCAAGTAAAAGGCGCTTTCCATGTTGCGCTATAATTGTTCATCTTGTGTTGACAAGAAAAATCAAATTTGCAGGAATACGATATCACAATAGTTGGTGCAGGTCCGGCAGGGAGTACCACCGCCAAATATGCTGCAGAGGCTGGTCTCCGTGTTTTACTGATTGACAAACGCCAGGAGCTTGGTGCGCCCATCCAATGCAGTGGAGCGATCAGTAGACATGCACTTGAAGAAAATGGGGTAAACATCGACGATGAGTATGTGCAGGAAGCCATCTATGGTTTTAGAGTGTACAACGAAGTGGGTGCGCATAAAACGATCGACTATCGCGCGCTTAAGCCAGATGATTATGGCACTAGTAAAGGCAAAAAACCGCTGGGATACGTCGTAGATCGCCGACGTTTTGACCGCTATCTGATGACTCAGGCAGAACGAGCAGGAGCCACGGTTTTACTGAAGACCGAAGCCACTGGATACAAAGTAGAGGGCAATCAGGCGCGATTGCACATCCGTCATTTTAATCAAGATTCTCAAGTACGCTGCAACGTGATCGTAGGCTGTGACGGACTGCAATCTCAGGTGGGCAAATGGGCTGGATTGCAGACCCACATTAGATTTAATGAATTGGCTAGCTGCCTGCAGTATGTCGTAGATGGCGTTGAGACGGATGGCCTGCTTGAAATTATGACCGGGCACCGCTGGGCTCCGGGTGGGTATGGCTGGATTTTTCCCAAGGGTCATGGCTACGCCGAAGTCGGCCTGGGGGTAATCAGGAGCATGACCAAGAAAAATGCGCAAGATCACCTGGACGAGTTCATTTCTTCCTCCTACCTTAAGGATCGATGTGCCGACGCCCGCATTCTCGAAATACAGGGCGGTGGTGTTCCCCTTGCCTCACCATTAAAAAAACAATATGCCGACCACGTTATCTTGGTCGGTGATGCTGCTCGGCACGTCAATCCGATCACAGGGGGTGGCCTGCATACTGCGCTCAGTGGGGGCCGAATTGCAAGTGATTTTCTGATTCGGCACTTTGACCAAGGTGGCTCTTCGAGCGCTGATGGCCTAAAAGGCTACCAAGATTCCTGGGATCAAGAATTGGGCAATAAAATGTGGAAGCTGTACGAAACTAAGTCAGATATTTTCCGTGAAAAAAATATCCCCATGCAGAATGAACGTCTCTACGATACCATGGCAAATTATTTTGATCCAAACTCCGAATACAAGAAAGTATGACTGGTTCTAAATCTGTCATCTTTTCGATTGGATGGAATGCTTGCATCAATTGCGGTGCCTGCGTCGCTATTTGTCCACATCCCGAATCATTTACCAGCCCATTTGATACCATCGCAGTGGACAGGCCTTGCGACATTGCCTGCATGATCTGTGAAGATATCTGCCCAGTCACGACCATCACCCACGAGACTCTTGAAAAATCTAAATTGAATGTTGAAAAACCATGAGATTAGTTCAACATAAAAAAGAAGCCTACTGGTTTTATCGCTTTCTTTCTATTTTTTATGACAAGCTGGTTAATCCCCTGTTCTGGACCACTAAAATGCGGGACGACGCACATGAACTTGGAGCTTTTCATACCCGCGATCTAAAAACAATTGATGTAGGCTCGGGCACCGGATTTAATACGGAAGGCCTGGTTCGGCATGTCGATGCCGAGCACATCACTTGCCTTGACCAAAGTCCACACCAAATGGCCAAAGCCAAGCAAAAAGAAACACTTCAAGCATGCAATTTCATCTTGGGCGATGCAGAAAACCTCCCCTTTGCTGACAATCATTTTGATCGCTATGTCTCTGCCGGAAGTATCGAGTATTGGCCAAATCCTCAGCAGGGTATAAATGAATCCTATCGGGTAATCAAGCCGGGAGGAACCGCGCTCATGATCGGACCTCTGGAACCTCAAAATTGGTTCAGTCGATTTTTTGCCACCTTATGGATGTTATTTCCGCCCCAATCCGATTACCTTAAGTGGTATGAAAGTGCCGGATTTCAAAATATTCAATTTATTTATGTCGCCCCTCACTGGGTGGGTAAGGAAAAATATGGCATTGCTATCTCCGGTGAAAAACCCATGGTCGCAAATGCTCCCGTCATCGACGATTTGCAGAGTCAAGTGCCCGGAAAAAATACCGAAACATCACTTGGGTTTTTTCGATCGATCCTAATG
>Ga0114956_1003048_pt1 | contig 13024 bp, 5 predicted proteins | sample MaitaG_FD_87304 | JGI IMG/M metagenome (GOLD analysis project Ga0114956, IMG submission 87304) | Marine algal microbial communities from Maine, USA - Maine_Asex2 metaG | ecosystem: Host-associated > Algae > Red algae > Unclassified | place: Maine, USA | collected 2015-01-05 | reverse complement strand
CGGTGGTCTCCGTATCGTTAAAGCAATAACTCGGAACGGTGCTGGTGACGACCACGTTCGAGGCGATGAAAGGACTTAGGTTGGAGACGATGAGCGTGTACGCGAAGGTCTCGCCGCAATCCACCGTCGCCGGACCGGAGGCGCTGAGACTGACATCGCCGAGCGCGTCAATCAGGATGGTCGAGGCGCAGTTGGTGTTGTTGGCCATGGTCGGGTCGATCACATCGGCGCTGCTGACACTGGCGCAGTTCTCGATGGTGCGCAGCGGTCCGGCGGCGGTGACCATAAAGGTCACGGTGGTGCTCGCGCCAGCCGCAAGCGTCCCCAGCGCGAACGGGCCGACGCTGGCCGAGGTCAGGCCGGCGGGCAGCGTGTCGGTGAGCGTGACATTGGTGGCGGTGTCCGGGCCGTTGTTCATGACGGTGAGGGCGTAGGGGAAGGCGACGCCGATTTCGGCGGTGGCGGGCGCCGTTTTGATGACGCTCAGATCCGCGGTTTCTTTGGGCGGATCGCAGACGACGGAGGTGATCCGCAGTCCCCACGCGGTGACGGTTCGGTCGCCGAAGGTGCCGCCGACGCCGAAGTTCGAACTCATGGTGACGTTCAAGATCCAATTGCCGGTGCCGGTTTGTCCGTCGAAGGCCGACAGCGGGCTGCTGGGCAAAAAGTTTTGGTTGATGAAATTGCCCTCAATAGTGGCCGGGATGGGAATGCCAGGCCCTTCGTCGTCGTATTCGGTGCCGCAGATGTTGGAGTCGGAACTGAACACACTGCCGCCGGGGACACCGTTTTGAACGACCACCGAGCTGCCGCCGGGCGACGTGAGTGTGAGGTCGATGACCCCGGGGGCGGGATAGTTGATGCCGTTGCCTGTCGACGGTGAAAAGCCGTCGCAGGTGGCACCGTCGATCAGCAAGTCGACATCCAAGACCAGGCCGAGACCGCTGACTGGTAGGGTAATGTTGGCACCGCCGTTGCCGGTGGGCACGTTCACGGTTGGGCCGGTATAGGAGAAGACGTTGGTGACGGGGCGACCGGTGGCGAAACTGACCGGCAGGGTGCAGACACCGGAGTCGGTATTGAGTGTGAGGTCGAAGGTGACTGGCGTGCCGCAGGGATGGCTCTCGGGCACCGCGAAGGTGAACGGGCTGCTGTTGAACGCGGTCGTTCCGACAGTGAGGTTCGGCCAAGATCGGGGGCCGCTGGTCACGACGACGCCGGGGGTGGTGGACGCGAGCGTGCCGGTGATGCCACTGACCGGTGCGGTGGTGGCGGAAAGTTCGATCGAGGCGAGGAAGCCGGACTCGCCGGGATCAATCACACCGTTCTCGTTGCTGTTGCCATTACCGCAAGTGTCGTCGATTTGGTTGAGGCCGGTGGCGTACAATTTGTCGGTCGGGCAGGGTTCGATGGAAAACTCCTCGGAGAGAACCCACCAGCAACCGCTCACGGGTTCGATGCGGATGCGCGCGGTGCTGGTCGAGATGTTGGGGAGGAGGACCGCTTGCGAGCCGTCGTTCGGCACGTTGGCCGCGAGCGTGGCCGGGAAGGTGAGGCCGCCGTCGGTCGACAGCAGGATGTTGACGTTGCCCGCCCCCGCGATCGTGTCGGTACCGGCGACATCCCACGTGACGTCCCGCGTGCATCGCAACACTTGGCCCGCGCTGGGAAGAGAGACTCTCAGCGGACCCACGTCGGCGACGTCGACTTCCACCGCATGCGAACAGGCGCCGTTGACGCCGTCGCGGACCGTGACCATAAAGTTGAGGGTGCGGGGCACCAGGGGATATTTTTCCCCGAGTGGCAACACGCCGGAGAGCACGCCGGACAAGCTCGGGAAATCCCGCGAGGGGCTGGTGCTCGGCGGGTACGAACGAAACAGGGTGATGAAGCCATCATCCGGCTGGGTGACCACGTGCGGCGTTGGACTCACGTCCACCTGTTCCCAAGTGTAGGTGAGCGGATTGCCGTCGGCGTCGTTGGCGGTGGCGTCCAAGGTGAACGGTGTTTCCAGGGGCACCGTGCAGTCGTTCGCGGTCACGGTTGGGATGGTGTTACCGTCGGGCGGACACACCTCGTAACAGCTGCGGCTGGCGATCCAGTTGTTCATTTGCTGCAAACTGAAACCGTGGAAGTACAAATCAGAGTCGTTCTGCAAATTATCGCTACCGCAGATCCCGGCGTAGCCCATGATGGTCGAACCCGATCCGGTCTCCACGGCCGCGCCTGTCGTGAAGCCAGCGGTTGGCGCGCAATTTTGCGTGATGCCAGACGTTGTATGCTGCGCGCTGAACTGATGGCCGACTTCGTGGACCACCAGCCCGACATAGCTATCATTGATGGTGTGAGCGCTGTAGGAGGAAACTTGGAATCCCCGATCGCTGTCACAGAGGGAGGGGGTTCGCGCCAAGCCTGAACCGCGGATTCCGCCGCCGCCACCAAGGTTAAAGAGCGTCAACGAGAAACCAACATCATAGCCATTGGCACCAAGCGCGGCGTTAAGATTGGCGTGACTATTCGAGAGGTCCGTGGTGCTCGGTCCGGCCCCCGCTGTGGCTTCGTGCGGGTAGGCGTTGGGTTCGGGATTGGCGGCGTCGTAGATCGTGGCGGTACCGGAGACCAAAATGAAGCGCACGGCGAGGTCGCGTTCGAATATGAGATTCAGTCGGTTGACCAGCGTGTTGACGTGCGCCAGCGCGCCTGCCTGACCACCGAGTTGGGCGGTCACAAGTTCGCTGACCGCGATGCCCAGATCCATTTTCCGTAGATTGCCGCCGACGCAGTTTTCCGGAACCGACTTCTCGCCAGCCTTGTGCGGGGCGCCCTTGACGTCCTTTGCCGCGTGGTCGGAACAAAGACAGGCGGCCACACGCGGCGTGCTGCCGGCGCGGTAGGCGATCACGTAGTCATCGGTGCCGTTCGGATGCTGGTCAATCATCCAGGTTTTTTCGCCGGTGAGATCGATCATCGCGTTGAACCCGGAGGGGGAATAATCGAGCACGATGCGCACCCGCGAGTCGTCGGCGGCCTCGCCGGCGAGCGCGAGAATCTCGGGGTGTGCGGCCTGGGTGGCCGGATCGAGTACCGGACGTTGCCAGATGTTGAAGGGCCGGTAGCTACCGTCGGGCATCGGCAGGGAAAGTGTACTGGATCCGGCCCCTTCCTGCGGCACGGCGTCGAGCAGAAAGCCCAGAATAAACGAATCCAGATGGTAGAGTTGGTAGGCGGAAGGTTGCGTGTTGGTCGCGGTGCCGGTGATCGGCGCGTCGGCCAAACCGTGTTCGGCCCAGATGCCGTCCGCCGAGGCGGTGCCGGCAATCGGTAGCGCGAACGCGACCAAACCGATGGTGGAAATCATCGAGAACAACGCAAGAAAGACGGTTTTTCTCCAAACCATAGCAAACCTCAGGGTGATATGTTTTCAGGTGCAGTGGATTCCCAACCAAGAAAACCCTCGTGTTATTTCATTAGAGTTGGGTTTCGACCAATACAAGGACCAAGCGTTGATGGTTGTTGAACAGGGCATTCGATCCCTTGCATATTTTCGATTCTCTGCTTTGCATGGGGAACGAAATTCCCGCCGGCTATGGACGAACAACAAGAAAACGATCTCGGAAAAATCCCGCGTTTGCGCGAGGATGACTACGTGCCAGAGGCGGCTGCTCTGCGGCGCGCCTTCGTCAAAGAAGCCACCGGGGTGGAACTCACGCACGTGGGACATTACGCGTTCGATCCGCACGTCGCCACCGGCAACATCGAACACTTCATGGGCGTGGCCCAAGTCCCCGTCGGTCTCGCCGGTCCGGTCCTGATCCGTGGCGAATATGCGGTTGGCGAATTTCACGTGCCGCTCGCCACCACCGAAGGCACCCTGGTCGCCAGCTACAACCGGGGCATGAAAGTGCTGTCCGCGGCCGGCGGGGTGACGACCACGATCAGCGCCGACTCGATGCAACGCGCGCCGGCCTTTGTGTTCCACAACGCCCGTGCCGCCCGCGACTTCATCGAATGGGTCGAGACCAACGAGGCCGACATCGCCGATGCCGCCGAACAAACCACCCGCGTCGGCAAACTGATCCACATCCAAGGCTTTCAATCCAACAAGTTCGCCTTCCTGCGCTTCAACTATGCCACCGGCGACGCCGCCGGACAAAACATGGTCAGCAAGGCGACCCACGCCGCCTGCGAATGGATCCGCCACCATTACGGGTCGGAAGAGGACCACCACGAACTCGAACACTTCTATCTCGAAGGCAACATGGCCACCGACAAGAAGGCCTCGCAAATCAACCTGCTGCACAACCGCGGCAAACGGGTGACCGCTGAGGCCATCGTGCCGCGCGCTTTGCTCACCGGGATGATGCGCGTCGAACCTGAGACCTTCGTCTACCACAATCAGGTTGGCAACGTTGGCAGCATGATGGCCGGCGTGAACAACAACGGTGCCCACTCGGCCAACGGCATCACCGCCATGTTTATCGCCACCGGCCAGGACGTGGCCAACATCGCCGAGAGTTCGGCCGCGATTTTCCACACCGAACTGACGCCCGAAAAAGACCTCTATATCAGCATCACGCTGCCGTCGCTGATCGTCGCGACCTATGGTGGCGGGACCGGTTTGCCGACCCAGAACGAATGCCTGCGACTGCTCGGTTGTTCGGGCACGGGCACGGTCAACAAGTTCGCCGAGATCGTCGCCGCCACGGTGCTGGCCGGTGAACTGTCGCTGGTCTCCGCGATCTCCGCCTCCGACTGGGTGACGAGTCACGAGGAATACGGGCGCAACCGCTAGCAGGCTATTCATCGCGACTGTACGACCGTGCTTCCATACTTGCTACGGTTACTGCCTGATGAGCGCTTCGGGCGGCGCGGTTAAATCTTGCCAGTCCTCATCGGCACCGCCTATCGTGGTGCATGCTCCGTTGGATTGTTGTACCGCTGTTGTTCCCACTATTTCTCTCCTCCTTGGTGTTTGGCCAACGATTTCAGGAGGGGGTCCATAAATTCGACGAGGTCGCCATGTGGAAAATGGCGTTCCGTGGCGCTTCGGCGGCCACCAACGGGGTGGCGATGTTCAGCGGCACCGACGCGGTGGTGGTCGACCCGGACGGCAGTGTGGTTCCTCTGCCCATTCCCGAAGACGACATGCGGAGTTTTCAATCGTTCTACCAGAACGCCGGCAAACTGGTCGGCGTGTGGAACGCCAAGAAAGGACGCAAGCTGGGGGTACTTGATTTGACCGCCCCGCAGGATGGGTGGACCGCCTCCGAACTGCCGCAGAATTCATACAGCTACGTGACCTGTCTTGGTTCGGATCCCTCCGGCCGTTCCTTTGCCAGCGTTTACGGTTCCGGAGTGATTTACTTTCTCCCTGAACCCGACGCGGAACAGTTGGATGTGATCATCTGTCCGGAGGTTGCGAACGGGCGCATGCAATCGCTGACCACCGCCACGACCAGCAGTGGCGCGGTCTGGTTCGTCACCCAAGACGGTTTCCAGCGCGACAGCTTTCAACCCATGGGCAAGGCCATCCAGTTCAAGGACGGCGCCATGCGCGAAATCGTCATCGGCGAGAAACCACGGACCACCGATGTGATCGCGCTCGGAGGCGACCGCGTGTTTATCGCGTTCTCGGACCGGCCCGGCATCGTGCTCGATGGCACCACCGGCGAACCCGCCAGCGCTGCAGGATTTGATCCCGCAGCGCTTGGCAAACACGCCGTGTTCCAAGCGGCCCGGGCGACCGACGGGACCTTGTGGATGTTGTCCACGCCGTTCCGTGGCAGCGGCGAGGCCAAGGCCGAACGCCAGGCCAACCGCTTTCACCGTCTTTGGCGCTGGGACGGCGAGCAGTTGGAAGTGATGCACGACGGCATCGACTCGGTTCGGGAAAACGACCTTACTTACTATGGCCACATCTTTCCCGACATCGCCGCCGTTTCCCGCGATGAGGTTCATGTCGGCACCTATGGATCCGGGCTGTTCACGTGGCGGAAAGATGGCGGCGCGAGTTGGCTAGACTGGCGCCATGGCGTGCCCAGCCTGAAAGTCAACCGGCTGTTCGCCGGCGGCCATTTTGTGCTCATGAGTTCGGCGAAGACCGGTTTCCATACCGTCGCCGGCGACTGGCATGACCTGCCCGAGACACTGAACGAGGAGATTGTGGCGTTCACGACGTGGTCCGACATGCAAACCGACTTGCTCGGCCGCCAGCATGCCTTGAAAGGTCAGGACGACATTCGCCTAGACCGATGGGAAGACGGGGAGTGGGTCGAAGGGCCCGTCTATCCGCTGGATTTGACCAATTCCGGTGGCTTCGCCTTCGATTCTTCCAACCGTCCTTGGCTCTACGCTTCGAGCATGACGACAACGGTATTTGTCGCCGATGGGGAGGCCGGTTGGACCCGCTACGCCACGCCGCTCGCGGCGTTCGAGGCCGAAGTCGCCGCCGCCAATCCCGGCTTCATGCCCGCCTATCCACACTCCTCGAAATACGGGGTTGGGATCAACCGTCCCCTGGTTGTCAGCCCGAACGAGATTTGGTTCGTCAACCGGGGCCAGCGTCTGAACATTTTCCGCGAGGGGGCTTGGACTTCGATGCATTACAAGAATGCCGGCAATCGCAGCACCTTCACCAAGGCTCCGTTCCTGAACCGGCGTGGACGCCCGCGGGTCGTTCAAGGCAAAGACATCATGGGATTCCACGAGGGGAAATTAGTGATGGTGACCCAGGGCGGCGGTACGACCGTACAAGCCAGCGGCGGCTTACAACAACGCTTGGGCGGGGTGTTCCAGATCGAACCGGCGCAGTTCGGGATCGACTTCGGACGAGGCCAAGCGAAGGTGGCGCCAAACATCGCCTTGTTTCAAGATGACGAACGCTTGAAAAAATATGGCAAGGTCAAACTGGTAGAAGCCGACCGCTTTGGCAACCAGTGGTTGATGGCGGGTGGAAATCTGCTCGGCGTGCGCGGGACCAATGTGGTCGAGGTGAGTCTCGCCGGCAGTCCGGCGGCGGTCGAGGAGATCACGCGACTGGTGCCGGATGGCGATGGCGGACTGTTTCTCGCCTACGGGTCCAAGAAGTCATCGCATCGCTGGGTACTTGTCCGTCCCGAACTCAAGCGCTACACGTTCAATGTGGAACCCCGGACGGAAGCCAACCGAATCGGCATCTCGGTGTTCGATCTCGTCGTGCCGGAGGACACGGTCCGTGTTCGTTTAAGGCTCGATGGCGGCCCCTGGCGCAATACCGAAGAACTCTACCCGGTTGCCGAAGGCACCCGTATCGTTCAAGTTCAATGCCAGAGCCGTAGCGACGAACTGGCCGTAAGCGACATCGTCACCGTCAGCGTGGAGGTCGATGGCGACATCAAGGCCTTGATTAAAACATGCATCGAAGACCTTGGCGCCACCGACTATGCCAGCCGACGCGACGCGCGACTCTTGTTGAAAGAGATCGGCGTCCACGCCCGCGTTGAGCTGTTGGTGGCGGCGCGTTCGGACGATCCGGAAGTCCGGCAGGTGGCGATCGATCTGTTGCGCGAGATGTAGCGGGCGACTCGCGCCAGAGGCGCAGAGCAATGTAGCACGGACTTGCAGTCCGTGTCCGTGGCTTGGACTTGCAGTCCGAGAGGATGCGCGAATGCCAGGTTATCCGAACAAAAGAATGGTTTCGCCTCGACTAGACCGAACAATGAATCTCGAACCAAACTCCAGTCCGGAGTGCCAAGGCCAAGGATCTCCCGTTAAAAGATCTCAGTCGTGGGAACTTACTTGACCCACTTGTCCGTGCCCGGACCATCGACATCGGTCAGCACAATCTTCAAATTCGCGAAGGGGGTTTCCGCCACGATTTTAGTGCAGATCTTGCGCGCGTCATCCGACACCCAAGCGGTGATGTCGCCTTTGTCCTTCAGGCTAACCAGTCCGTTGAAGGTGGCGGTCGGGCGGACTTTGACACAGTCGATTTTGCCGACCTTTTCGACTTTGAGGCGTTCCTTTTTCTCGAACTTAAGTTCGAGGTCGTAGACTTTCTCGTCGGACATGACTTGCTTCTTGGTGGTGGTGCCGACGGTTAGCGGGGCGCCGCGCAGGTCGTACATGAAACTCAACACATCGAGGGTGTCGGGGCCGATTTTGAATTCCTTTTTCTTGTTCTTGGTGAACGACTGCCAGCGTCCGGTTTGCGCCGGACGGTCGAACACATTCAACTCGTTGCTGCGTCGTTTGCCTTCGCGCATTTTGCGCGTGGACTGAATCGGACGGAAGGTAATCGGGTCGACCAGACTTTCCAAGGTGCCTTCGATCGGGTAAACGGAGGAGATGAGTTTGTTAGACTTCACCTTCACTTGGATTCGAATGAGGTCCCAGCCGTTGGTTTTGATCCAGTCGGTGCTGCACCTGACTTTGCCGACGTTCAGCGCGCCGTACACAATCTTGTATTCGATTTCTTCGCCGACGCGCCAAGGGTAGGGCCAGTTGGCGGGCGTCGGATCGACGATCTCGGTGCCAGCAGATTGGGGAATCTCCGGACTTGGTTGTTGGGCCAAGGCATCCGCTGAAAGCAGACCGAACAACACCGGGAGAAGGAGGGATAAAATACAGATGCGTTTTGTGTGAGTGAGCAGGTTCATCGCAGGTGTCTGTCGTGTCCGAAGTGGAAACTATTCAAGAAAGTTGCGCCGAAGCCATTCTAAACCAACGGTAATCCGGGGCAACGGTTCTGTTTCAAGGGCTTACACGATCTAACGATGGCGTGATTTTATCATCTCCCCAAGGCGATGAATAGCGTTTATTCGGCGATGTTTTTGATGAAGCAGGCATCCGCCCAGTCGGCGTGGTCCGCCAGATCGAGGTCTTTGCCATAATCCACTTGCAGCGTCACCGTGTCGGCGTTGGTGATATCGAGGTTGATCTTCTGGGGGGCGTCGGTGCCTTTCACCACCTGGCGATAAATCTCCTTGCGGTCTTTGAACACGACGTACTCGCAATCACCGAGATTGCCGGTGTCGTCGTTGATGCCGATGGTGGCGGAGAAAATATCGAACTTGGACGCGGGTTCGAATACCAGTTTCATACCCGAAACCATACCGAGTCCTTTCCGGTACTGTTTACCGCCGAGCACAATCGGCGAGCCTTTGATGGTGCGGTCGGCGGCCCATTCCCGCGTCGGGGCGACAATCGGGGCCTTGCTGTAGTCGACGGGTTTGAGATCGGACAGGAAGGCGAGGCGGTCGGCGTTGAGGGAGGCTTCGGTCACCTGCTCCCAGGGGATCGTGAGGCGGGTGTCGGCGATGGTCTTGAGGCTGAGTTTGCCGCCGGCAAACGTGGCGATATTACCGCGAATGAGACTGCCGTCGACAGTGTGGATGGCGGCCTGCGCGTAGGGGAGGTCCATGTCGGGTTTGGCGAGGATAATGCCGTAGACTTGTTTGCGCGTGAAGGTGGCGCGTTCGCCTTCGAACTCGTATTCGACGCTGTCGGCGTCGATCCGGACGATAAAGCCCCGCACCTTTTGCAGCTCGCCGTCGATCTCGACCAGCAGAAGGTCCAGGTCGCCAGGGGCGGAGGCGAAGGCCTCTTGGTGGCGGGCCGCTTTGTTCTCGGGCTGGAGGCGGACGCGTTCGATCGCGTCGATCGGCAGGGTCAAGCCTTTGGCGATCGGCCCGGTGAAGGTCAGGCGTTCGCCGTTGACGCCGAGTTCGGTGGCGGTGGTTTGGCTGCCGTCCATCCATTGCAGGTGGATCGTCTGGCTGGCATCAATCGGTTTGGGCTCGGTTCCGGTGAGGATCAGCCGCAGGAAATCGATGTCCGCCGTCTCCTCCTGGCCTTTGATCAGGACGGTGCCTTCGGCATTGATCGCCGAGACGGTTTTCCCCTCGAGCTCGTTGCCGTCGAGAAAGGTGATGAGCGGTTCGGCGGCCAAGCCGGTACTGCAGATTGCAGCGCTTGCGGAGATCGAGAGAAGGCGGAGAATACGTCGCATGTCGGATTAGAAGTCTTCGGTTTGGAGGTCTTCGTAGTATTGCTCGATGAGCTGCTGGTAACGGGCGGGGAATTGTTTTTTGAGGGCCGAGAGCGCTTCGATCTTGCGCGCGCGTTCGCGGGGATTGTCCCACTCGGAGCGTTTGGCGTCACCGAGATTGCGGCGTGGTTTGTCGAGGCCATCGTCGTTCTCCGCGCGCTCGTTTTCGCCCGGCGTCTGGCTTTGTTGTTGTCCTTGCTGCTGCTGTTGTTGCCCTTGTTGCGGCTGCCCCTGCTGCTGTTGCTGGTGCTGCTGCATCTGTTGTTGCTGTTGCTCTTGCTGCTGCTGTTGTTGCTGCTGCTGTTGTTGCTGTTGTTGCTGCTGTTGTTGCTCCTGCTCTTCCGCCTCCTCGATCAGGTCGTCGAGCATGTCGATGATGGTTTCCTGGGTTTCCACGGTGCGTTCACCGGAGTCGTCGAGCGACAGGCGGCGGCGGACGTAGTCCATGTGTTCGGCGACGTCGTCGATCGAGCCGGTCTCGAGTTCGGCAATGGTTTCGAGCATGCGCTCGCACTCTTCGCCGATAAGCGAGTCTTCGCTGTCGGTCTCGCTGTAGTCGAGAAAGGCCTGCAGTTTCTGCATGGCACCACCGCGGTCGAGATTGTGAAATCGGCTGGCGCCTTCGTAGAAGAGAGCGTCAGCTCGCCGAGTCATGCGGTCGGTCATGATGTCGTTGAGGGTCTCGAGGTGGGGCAGGGCGGCCTCGTAATCTTCGCGCAGGATATGCGCGCGGGAGAGGAAGTAGGTGGCTTCGGCGGCGAGGTAGGGGTCCTCGGCTTCGGTGAAGGTTTCGAGCGCTTCCACCGCCGGTGCGAGATCGTCTTCGCCAAGTTGGGCGATAGCGTCGTCGAACTCCGGATAGACGTCACGGAGAGCGTCGGAGATGGCAGACTTTTGCATCTCCTCGTCGTCGCGGACGGCTTCAACGATATCTTTGGCGGCGGCTTTCTGTTGTTCGCTGAGTCCGGACTTCTCGGTGTACTTGAGATAGCTGTCGATGACCTTTTGCACGTCCTCTTTTTCGCCGGCTGACAGGGTGGCGGGGGCGAGCAGGAAACTGCCAACGAAACTACCGACAACGAGAGCGGTGATCAAATGGCTGGTGTGGCGCATTATTGGGCCTCCGTGGGGCGGTTGTTCTTCATCACGTCGCCGAGTTCACGGGCCATGTCGAGGATCTGGGTTTGCAGGCGGGACGCGCGCATCGATTCTTTATTGAGGGCGTCGAGGGCTTTGCCGTCGTCACGCAGTTGGTTGAGCGCGCCGGTGTAGCGGTTGACTCGGAGCTGGTTCTTTTTGAGGAGCTTGAGTTCGGCGGAGGGCGGAAGCAGTGCGGGTTTGCCTTCTTGTTGTTCCTGTTGCTCCTGCTCCTGTTGCTCCTGTTCTTTCTCTTCTTCTTCCTTCTCTTTCTTGGCCTCGTCGAGGGCTTCGATGAGGTCCTCAATGGTGGTGAGGATCTCGACCTGGCGGAGTTGGGTGAGGTCGGCGACATCGACATCGGAAAGGCGGTCGGACACCTCTTCCTGATCTTCTTGGAGATTGCGCACAAGACGGCGGAAGACCACGCTCATGGATTCGTCGATGATGAGTCCATGGGCGTCGGCGCTGCGTTCGGCGAGGGCCATTTGTTCCTCGGAGAGTTTGCGTGCGAGTTTGGACTCGGCCCGGCGCAGGCGTTCGTCTTCGGGAAGTTGGGTGCGGTCAAACAGGTCGAGGGTCTCGGTGTTGATCGCCTGTTGTTTGGCGAGCATGTCGGTGAAGATGTCGAGCAGGCGTTCGACTTGATCTTGCGGCGCCTCCTTCTTCATTTCCGCGAGTTTTTTCTCAATCTCCTCTTTGGCTTCCTCGAGCTTTTCGATGGCCTCTTGTTGTTCCTGTTGCGCCTGTTCAGCGTTTTGCTCCTCCAGATTCTCCTGGGCCTTTTCCATGTTTTCTTGGGCTTGCTGCATGGCCTGCTGAGCTTCTTGCGGGGCCGCGTTCTCTTGCTGTTGCTGCTGTCCCTGCTGTTGCTGCTGTCCCTGCTGTTGCTGTTGCTGACCTTGCTGCTGCTGACCTTGCTGTTGTTCGCCCTGCTGTTGTTCGCCTTGCTGTTGCTGACCTTGCTGTTGTTCGCCCTGCTGTTGTTCGCCTTGCTGTTGCTGGCCTTGCTGTTGTTCGCCCTGCTGCTGCTCGCCCTGCTGTTGATGGCCTTGCTGTTGTTCGCCCTGCTGTTGTTCGCCATTCTGAGGGTCGGACGATTGCTTTTGTTCCCCGCCGTTTTGCATTTGGGCGAGGTCTTCAGCGGCCTTTCCTTGTTCTCGCGCTTGTTTGTCGAAGGCTTTTTCCTCGTCTTGGTTTTCGAGGCGGTCACGTTCCTCTTCGAGCTCGGCGAGAGCGTCTTTGAGGTCGTCGAGTGCCTCTTTGGCTTCGCGTTCGGCTCGGCGACCGTCGCCGTCGTTCAGCTTTTCTTCGGCTTGTTTTTGGTTCTCGGAGGCCTTGGCCATTTGTTGCGCAGCGCGGGCTTGGGCCGTGGCTTGTGATTCGGTGACCTGCGGTTCGTCGTCTTGTTCGCCCGACTGCTGCTCGCCCGACTGCGGTTGGCCCGATTGTTGCTCGCCGGACTGTTGTTCGCCGGATTGCTGCTCACCGGACTGTTGTTCGCTGGATTGCTGCTCACCGGATTGCTGTTCTCCCGATTGCTGATCTCCCGATTGTTGCTCCCCGGATTTCATTTCACCGGACTGTTGTTCTCCGGACTGCTGCTCACCAGATTGCTGCTCACCAGATTGCTGTTCGCCGGATTGTTGCTCGCCAGACTGCTGCTCGCCGGACTGTTGTTCACCCGATTGTTGTTCGCCGGACTGTTGTTCGCCGGACTGTTGTTCGCCAGATTGTTGTTCGCCCGATTGTTGTTCGCCGGACTGCTGTTCGCCACTTTCTTGTTCGCCGTCGCTGGATTTCTTTTGGGTGCCATTCGGGTCACCGGCTTCGGAGAGTTCGCGGGCGAGTTTTTTAGTT
>Ga0114956_1003042_pt1 | contig 13047 bp, 9 predicted proteins | sample MaitaG_FD_87304 | JGI IMG/M metagenome (GOLD analysis project Ga0114956, IMG submission 87304) | Marine algal microbial communities from Maine, USA - Maine_Asex2 metaG | ecosystem: Host-associated > Algae > Red algae > Unclassified | place: Maine, USA | collected 2015-01-05 | reverse complement strand
GTTGTTGTTAATAAAAATATCAAACAAAAATACTTTGTTTTCTTGATAAAATCAACTTTTTTTATTTTCCACATCTGTCAGGTTTTTTTATTTTCCACACCTGTCAGGTTTTAAAAACCTGACAGGTGTGGAAAATAAAAAAAGTTGATTTTATCAAGAAAACAAAGTATTTTTGTTTGATATTTTTATTAACAACAACACACATTATGAAAACACAACAACCATTTGAATATGGTATGTATTACCATGTCTATCATCGTGGCGTAAACGGTGAGAACATTTTTAAAAAGGATGAAAATTATGCTTACTTTTTAAAAAAATATGTTCAGTATATTTCTCCTATTTCAGACACCTTCGCTTATTGTCTTTTGAAAAATCATTTTCATATTTTAATCAAGACCAAAGAGTTTCATCAAGTTTTTGAAGCTTCCATCAAATTTAAGTTGCTTGATGAAAACAAACAAAGGCTGTACTTATCACAACAGTTTTCCAACTTCTTGAATTCCTATTCCAAAAGTATAAATAAGGCATTCAAGAGACATGGCTCTTTATTTAGTGGTCCATTGAAAAGAAAATGCATCGACAACAATGTCTATTTAGATAAGGTTTTTAATTATATCCATCTCAATCCAGTCCATCACGGCTTTGTAGAAAAACCTGAATATTACCAATACTCTTCTTTTAACATCTATTTACATCAAGAAGAAAACAATCTAATTTCCCCTCAAAAAAGGCAATCTGATTTATTGGGTTTTGATGTTGCCATAAAACGTCCTCAACATTTTCAGCTTGATGATTTTGATTAGTTTTATAATTTTCCACACCTGTCAGGTTTTAAAAACCTGACAGGTGTGGAAAATTATAAAACCTGACAGGTGTGGAAAATTATAAAACCTGACAGGTATAGAAAATTATAAAAATTTAATTAAACAACTCCACACTTCTTTTGATAAAGTCAGTCAACTTACTTCCTGTGAGCATTCCTTGTGAAAGGAAAGCCAAGTCGGTCAACTGTTGAGCAGTTTGGGCTTGCTTATCGGTATCGTCTCCTTCCAACATTTTACCAATAATTGGATGATTGGCATTGACCACCAATTCTACAGGTTCTGGTCCGCCCATTGGGAACATCCCTCCACCTCCGCCACCCATGGCAGACATATCATGCATTCTACGCATAAACTCTTGTTTGACTACCGTAATCGGCATATCAGTTGGAGACATTGGCTTTACCATCACAGTTGTCGCTTGATCACCCAACTGGCTCTGGAATAAATCCTGAATGGTTTTTTCTTGCTCCTCGTTTAAAACAGATTCTGCTTGTTCGTCTTTATCCACCAACTGACCTGCTGTATTGGCATCTACCCTTTTGAATTGATATTTACCTTCGCTCATTTCCAAATGGTTGATGAAATGTGCATCAATGGAATGCCCCATATCCAACACATCATAGCCCCGGTCCTTTGCTCCAGTAATATAAGAGTGTTGTGCTTCCGCATTATTGGTGTACAGCATTACCACCTTCTCCTCTTTATCTGTTTGGAATGCACCGACATGGTCTGCATACTCTGCCAACGTAAAGTGTTTGTCTTCTAAATTTTTCAATAAGAAAACATCTTTCACCTTATCGTTAAATTTAGATTCGCTGATCATTCCATATTTAACAAACAAGCCAATGTCTTGCCATTTTTCCTCAAAAGCTTCTCGATCGTTTTTAAACAATTCTTTTAGCTTATCTGCAACCTTCTTGGTAATGTGACTGCTAATGCGTTTTACATTCGGATCACTTTGTAAATAAGAACGAGACACATTCAAAGGAATATCTGGAGAATCCAATACTCCTTGTAACAACATCATAAAATCTGGAACAATTTCTTCAACATTGTCTGTTACAAATACTTGATTGCTATAAAGGCTGATTCGGTCCTTATTGACTTCAATATTTGGTTTGATTTTAGGGAAGTATAGAATCCCTGTAAGGTTGAAAGGATAATCTACATTAAGGTGAATCCAAAACAATGGTTCTTCAAACGAATAAGGATACAATTCTTTATAAAAAGCTTTGTAGTCCTCGTCTGTCAATTCCGATGGTCTCTTGGTCCAAGCAGGGCTGGTATTGTTTATAATCACCGCTTCCGCTACAGCCTCTTCATCTGATTCGGGATCAGCAGCTGGCTTATTCTTAACAAATTCAATTTCAATAGGGAGAAACTTACAATATTTATTGAGTAGCTCATTAATGCGATAATCTTCCAAAAACTCTTGTGAATCTTCTGCAATATAAAGAATGATGTCACTACCTCTTTCGGTACGTGTCCCTTCTTTCATTTCATAGGCAGTCGAACCATCACAATTCCATTGAACAGGAACCGAATCTGGTTTATATGAAAGTGTTTGGATTTCCACATTATCGGCAACCATAAAAGCAGAGTAGAAACCCAACCCAAAATGGCCAATAACGGACGCCTCCTCTTTGTATTTATCTACAAACTCTTTGGCACTCGAAAAAGCAATTTCATTGATATACTTGTTTACTTCTTCGGCAGTCATGCCAATACCATTGTCACTAATGGTCAAGGTGTTGTTTTCCTTATCGACCTTAATACTTACCTTCAACGCATCAATATCGCCTGTTGGCTCTCCTTTACCAGCGAGCGTTTTTAACTTCTGAGAAGCATCTACCGCATTTGAAACCAATTCACGCAAAAATATTTCGTGATCAGAATATAAAAATCGCTTAATGATTGGAAAAATATTTTCAACTTCTGTGCGGATCGTTCCTTTTTGTTCTACAGTCATTTTGTCTTTATTTTTTTTAAAATCAAGCAGCTTATGTGAAAGTTGCCCGAATTAAGGGTTTGTTTTTATAATAAAATTTCATTTTACTATTTTCAAAGACAATGCCACAGTATGACCCAATGACAGTTTGTCAGATTTTATTATATGAAAAAAATTAAAATTAAATATGATTCTATGGAACTTTTTTTTATAAAACCTCGTTTTATTAGTAGTTCAAGGTCACATTACTTTAACTAAAATAACATTTTAAGTACAAATATAAATTTGCAAGATGTTAAAAAGTAAGTTAGCTTTGTTCTATTATTATTAGATTTAGCCAATTGAGTTTTAAATGTTTGCTGTTTTAATTTTTATTATTAACTCTTTTTTCAGCATTTGCGGTTGTATGTATATTTTGGCGTTCTTTTATATTAAAATTTAATTATTCGCTGATAACAATTCATTAGTAGTACTACCGAGCTCAAATAGAGTGGCTTTTATTGGTCTTTCCTTTTATAGAATACTCCAACCCACTTCATTGATTTTTAACGGTTTTTATCTGTAATTTTTTGTAATGCAGTTTTTTTTTCACCTTCTTATTATTTAATTTTTTATATGAACATTTTTGTTGCAAAATTGAACTTCAGTACATCTGAAGATTCACTTAAAGAAGCATTTGAGCAGTATGGCTCTGTCTCTAAAGTAAAAATCGTTATGGATTATGAAACCCAACGTTCGAAAGGATTTGGTTTCGTAGAAATGGACGATGACGAAGCTGGTCGCAAGGCCATCGAGGAACTAAATCAGTCTGAACTTGACGACAATACTATTGTGGTTAAGGAAGCTGAACCTCGTGAATCTTACAATCGCAATCGTGGCGGTGGTGGTGGTTACAATCGCGGTGGCGGTGGTGGTTACAATCGTGGCGGTGGTGGTGGTGGTTACAACCGTGGTGGCGGTGGTGGCGGCGGTTACCGTGGCGGCGGCGGCGGTGGTGGCGGAGGCTACAACCGTGACAACAACCGTGGTGGCGGTGGTGGCGACTACAATCGTGACAACAACCGTGGCGGTGGCGGCGGTAATTACAACCGTGATCGCAATGATAAACCACGTGATAAATACAACTATGATGACTACGAGTAGGTCATTATAAATGAAACGATTGGGCGAATGTACAAAGAGTTAAAATTCTTGGACATTCGCCTTTTTTTTTGAAACTATGGTTCTTTGACATTAAGTCTAAACACACTTAATTTCAAGGAACGGAAATTATTTAGTATTTTTGGTCAAAATATTATCTATTCAACTTTGACAATTCCTCAACAACATAACTTACTCAAGCAAACGCTGTGCATCATCTTGCTGTGCTTATTTCCCCTTATCGCAACTGCACAGGATTCTACCAATATTACAATCGAAAAAAATCATCGGGTCATTATTGATCACGAATATCAAACACCCATTGGTTATTTGGATCCCTCGGCCTTAGAAGATTATAGAAATCAAGACGAATTTTATTACGATAGAACCATTCCTCCTCAAAGCTCAAATTGGTTAGAACGATTAATTTTCACCATACAGAGATGGCTTTCCAAATTATTTCAGTTTGAGAGTGTGTCTGTCACTTGGAACATCTTCTACTATTGCTTTTTGATAGCCGTATTTTTAATCATTGTAAAAGTACTTTTTAACATGGACTTTAGGGCTATGTTTTACAAAAAAACAGAAGTCAATAAACTTCAATACGAAACAGTTATTGAAGACATCAACGAGCTGGATTACAATGCTGCCATTCAAGAAGCCATTCAACAAAAAAATTATAGGAAAGCCATTCGCTTATACTATCTGAAATCTTTAAAATTTCTTTCAGACAAAGACATTATTCAGTGGCAAAAGGATAAGACCAATAGCGATTACAGAATGGAAGTCGCTCAATCGGTTTACGCCACTGATTTTAATGAAATCACTCGTCTCTTCGATTTTGTTTGGTATGGAGAATTCCCCATAGACAAAACGCTCTTTGAGCGTACAGAAGATAAGTTTCAACAGTTTATCAATTCTATATGAGACTGAGGCATTGAGATTTTAGTATGTTGAGAAATCATACGTTTTTATTCCAAAATTTATTTTATTAAAAAATGTACCAAACCTACAGTGTATCCTATTTAGTAACAGTTCTTAAATAAATGTACATTTTCTGAATTAGTTATTTTTAGGGTTCTAAATTTTGATTTAAAATGATTCTAAAAGCAATTATAGTAGACGATGAACAATGGGGAAGAGAAAATTTAGCCAACTTAATTTCTCAATATTGCCCCAATATCTTAGTAGTAGGCAAAGCGGATAGTGCCCAAAAAGCTCGTGAGTTCATACAACAACTCAATCCAGATTTACTATTTTTAGACATACAAATGCCCAATGAAACAGGTTTTGATTTATTGGATTCTCTACAAGAAAAAAACTTTGCCATCATCTTTGTTACAGCACACAACCAATTTGCTATTAAAGCCATTAAAGCCAGTGCAATAGATTACTTACTTAAACCTATTAGTATCCGAGAATTGAAAGGTGCTACTCAAAAAGCCGATGTATTGCTGACAGAAAGACTACAAAGTCAAGCAATTTTAAGTAACTACAAACAATCTCTTAAAAATCTTATTCGCAACATCCGCAATCCAGAAGAAGAACCTCAGAAAATAAGTCTGCAAATAGGAAACGATCTGAAAATTATTGATGTAAATGATATTATGTACTTAGAAGCCGACGACAATTACACCAAACTGTTTATTCATCAAGAAATTATTATTGTGTCCAAGACATTAAAACATTTTGAATCATTACTTGATAAAGTAAAGTTTTTTCGCTCGCACAAATCTTATTTACTAAACATCAATTATGTTGATAAGATTATAAAAAACGAGAACAATCATTATGCGATTCTTAAAAACGATATAACATTATTAATTGCCCGAAGAAGACTAAAAGATTTTAAAGAAGTCATAAAAGGACTCTCAAATTATCAAAAAAAGTGAAAATCAATGGTAAAAATATTGATTGCCACCACCATTTGCTTTTTATCTTTGAGTGTATCATCTTATTATGGTTTCACCTAGTTCCTACTTGTTTATCAGTTCAAGGACAAACCATAAATTACAAGCATATTTCAAGGTCAGAAGGACTACCCAGTTCAACTGTTTGGGCAGTTACACAGGACCAAGATGGTTATATTTGGTTAGGGACTTCTAACGGTCTTACCAGATTTGACGGAACTGATTTTGTGCTATACGACAAATCCAACAACCTTCCTGGCAATAGTATTACTGCTTTATATTACGACCAAATAGACAATCAAATCTGGGCAGGTGCTTATCGATTGGGGTTGGCAAAAGTGGACAGTAATTTCAACGTTACTACTGTCGAAGATTCCAAGTCAAGTAAATATAGAATTGCCAACCACATCACCCAAATAAATGATGAACTGTTTTGGGAAGGCGGTAGGCATTATATTGTTTCATATAACTTAACAAACCAACAATGTAATAAACTTTTGTTTCCAAAGCCAACGAGATCTTTATCAATGATGAGGTATCAAGATAAATTATTAGTGGGAACGAATACTGGATTGTATCAAAAAAATGGAGATCAATTGAAGCGTGTATATGACGATTTTGTAAAAGACAACCCCATACGTACCATTGAAATAGCAGAAGATCAAACACTTTGGCTGAGTTCATTGGGTAAAATATTCTTTATTAAAACATCTGGTGAACAAGGAATTATTTCAAAAGGTATTCAAGAAAAAAAAGAAATAAACACCATGCTCCAAGACCACAAAGGGCAACTTTGGGTATCTGTTATTGGAGAAGGACTACATCAATTGATTGGAGATAGTTTGGTTTTTATTGGGAATAAATTAGGGCTTGGAAAAACACAAGTCAACCACCTTTTTGAAGACAATAAAAACAATATTTGGATCGCTACTTTTGGGAACGGTCTTTACTGTATTCCCAATAACTTATTTGATAATTATACTGAAGAAAACAACCTATCCAACAATGTTGTTAACGTCCTTTTTTCAGATCAATACGACAATGCCATTTACATTGGTACACTCAATGGGTTGAATAAATTTGAAGATGGTAAAATTTCGCAAATTCCTATTAACTCAGGTATGCCTTTTGATTATATCTCAAAAATTAAGCGAGATGGTGCTGGGCACATTATTTTTAGCAACAGCTTATTAAAAGAAAGATTTAAAAGCTTCAAAGAGCAAGGACAATCGTTTGTTATTCTTGGTAGGGTTAGTAAAGAGTGGGAAATAACCGATGATGGCTACCTATTGATATATGGTGCCCCAAAAGGTATGGGATTAAACAAATTGTCTTTTGATAAAAAGGGGGCGTACAGAGTTCTATCTTATACAGAAATCAAAAAAAACAAAGACTTAGGGAGAATTAAAAGTGTGGTAAAAACCAAAGATCAACAAATCTGGCTTGGTGCCGAAAGAGGTATTTATATTGTTGTTGAAAACAACGATTTGTATACGCTTGTGTTCCCCAACAACCTACCCGAATGCTTAAAAACCTCTAACATCAATGATGTCTTTGAGGATCAATATAGAAAAATCTGGGTAGTTTCTAATTGTGGTTTATACGTGTTTGACAACAATCAATGGCAACATTGGACGGTTAATGATGGTCTCCAAGACAACAACATCAAAACCATTGTTCAGGATAAAGAAGGATTCTATTGGATTGGTACAAAAAAAGGATTGAATAAATTTGATGGCGAAAACTTCTTTCCTTTTACCATTGACGATGGACTCTTGTCGGATGAAATTAATCATCTTTATTATGATTCCCTAAAAAATGAATTGTGGATAGGAACAGTACAAGGATTTTCTTCTCTTAAGTTGGATAAAACCAAGTTTGTAACCAATCCCCAAATACCTTTATTTATTGAATATATAAAAACCAATGATTATGAGTTTATAAGACCTCAAAAAAATATTGAATTGGCTTACAATCAGAACGATTTTACCATAAAATACAATGCGCTTAATTTTACCAATCCAAAAAGCCTTTTGTTTCAATATCGGTTACATAGACACACTAAGAACAACGACAATAAATGGAGAGACACCCAAAATAAAGAAATAGAATTATATGATTTAAAGGATGGGCAATACATTTTTGAATTGCGTGCAAAAACACAAACATCAGGTTGGTCAGGCATTCAGCAAGCAACCTTTGACATCAGACCACCATTTTGGAAAAATAAGTGCTTTATTGCGCTCTGTATATTTTTGACTGGACTGTTGTTGATTTATTTTATTAAACTAATTTTAAATAGAATCACTTATAAGGCACAACAGGAATTAGAATTAAATCGTCAAATGACCAATTTGGAGCAGCAAGCTTTATCTGCTATGATGAGTCCACATTTTATATTCAATGCTCTTAATTCTATCCAACATTTTATGAATACCGAACGCAAAGAAGAAGGCAACGAGTACTTATCTATTTTTGCAGAAATTATTAGATTAAATCTAGATTTAGCCAATCAACCTTCAATCACATTAGAAGAGGAAACAGCTCGTTTGAAGCTATATCTAAAACTGGAAAAACTACGCTTTGGTAGCAAATTAAATTGGTCAATAAACATTGGCGACGAAGTAGAAACCGAGAGTCTTTTAATTCCATCAATGATCTTACAACCTTTTGTAGAAAATGCCATTTTACATGGTATATTACCTAAAGAAGAATCGGGAATGATTAAAATTCATATTCAAAACATCGACGATTCATACCTATCCATCAACATAGAAGACAATGGTATTGGAATAATGACGAGCAAACAAGCCAAAAAAAACCTGACACATAATTCAAAAGGAATAACCATCTCAAAAGATCGTATTGAACATTTCGGCTCGCCCAATAATAAAAATTCCCTTTTATCCATAAAAGAACTAAAAAACCCAAATGATGAAGTCATCGGAAGTCAAATTCTAATTCATTTGCCTTTGCTATACAGATAATAATCACTTGTTGGAACTTACAATTATAACGGTTCGACGCTTCGATGGTTCGACGCTTCGACGCTTCGACAGCTTGACAAAAATGACTGCTTTTTAAATCGTCTGCAAGCCGATAATCGCCTTTTCCTCGTTGAAACTGCACATCATCTACCGTTGCCTCAACCATTCCTACCGTTCATCCATCTTATATGTTCTTTTATTGTATTTTTTTCTTTCTTTGTGTAGAATATTTTCTTTAGTTAAAGAGAAATAAATATTTATTGGGCAATACTACACTGATAAACTTCATCACTACTAGCATGTTTAATACAATTATTATCGGTTAGCAACCCAACTGAGGTCGGAATAAGAAAAGTTGACGTAGATCTACGTTAAGTAACTTTTTTTATTCCCGAACAGGTAAACAGTTCTACAACAGAATTAAAAATAATCTTTTATTTGATAGGGGAGTTTATTAAAACTCAGCCAGTGGACGAAGAAGTTTGTCTACTGGTTTTTTACTATTACCCATCCAACAACAGCATGAGCGAGGTGCTAAATCAAACAAGCTCCCGATTCAACACTTCCCAAATCATATCTTTTAACTCAACCAATCCAGATTGAGTAATCGAAGAAATAAAAATAATTGGAACATCAACGGGCAGGTTTTCAGAGAGCATTTCCTTTAACTCTTCATCAATCAAGTCCGACTTGGTAATCGCCAATAATTTGTCTTTATGAAGTAATTCGCTGTTGTATTGACTGCATTCGTTTAATAAAATATCAAACTCTTTTTTAATGTCATCGGTATCGGCAGGAACCATAAACAACAATACAGCATTGCGCTCTATATGCCTAAGAAAGCGATGCCCCAATCCTTTCCCTTGATGCGCATTTTCAATGATTCCAGGAATATCAGCCATCACAAAAGAACGGTCTTCTCTGTATGAAACGATACCCAAATTGGGAACCATTGTGGTAAAAGGATAAGAAGCTATTTTGGGCTTTGCTGCTGTAATTGTCGACAATAATGTAGACTTGCCTGAATTCGGGAAACCAACCAGTCCTACATCTGCAAGGACCTTTAGTTCTAAAATAATATCGTGTTCAACACCTTCTTCACCAGGCTGTGCATATCTGGGCGTTTGATTAACAGAAGATTTAAAATGATTGTTGCCTCGTCCACCACGACCACCAGAAAGCAATAAAAATTTATCGTCCTCTGATAAAATTTCTGCTATTTGTTCGCCTGTTTCAGCATCTTTGGCAATCGTTCCAAATGGCACTTCTAGTATAATGTCGTCGCCATCAGAGCCAGATTTGAGACTACCACTGCCATCTCCACCATGTCCTGCTCTTACGTGTCGCTTATATTTTAAGTGCATCAATGTCCAGTAATTGCTGTTTCCTTTAAGATAAATGTTCCCTCCTCGTCCGCCATCACCACCATCGGGTCCTCCCTTTGGTGCATACTTTTCTCGTCGCATATGAGTAGAACCCTTTCCGCCATTTCCCGTTTTACAGAAAATTTTCACATAATCAATAAAGTTTCCACCTTCCATAATAACTTCAATTTCACGCTAATAGATATGAGACATTAGACAGAGGCGATTTTAGTAAGAATTCCTAATGTTTTTATAGGAAAGTCTCACATATCAAATCTAGTTTCACGATATGCTATCCAATTCCAGACACAGCCTATCAAAAACCATATCCATACTGCCTACTCCCCAAACCTTAACCGATTTGCCCTTTTTAAAATAATGATCGAATACTGGAAGTGTCGTATCGGTATATACATCCAAACGATTTTGAATGGTCTCTTCACTTTGATCGTCTACCCTACCCGATGCTTTACCTCGTTCCAGCAATCTTCTAATCAATTCTCCATTGGGTACATCCAACATAATCAATTTAGAAATACTGGTGCCCATTTCTTCCATCAATACATCCAACGCATCTCCTTGTGGAATCGTTCGGGGAAAGCCATCAAAAATGTAGCCTGCAACATCGGGATTTTGTAAGACTTTATCTTTAAGCATTTTTATCGTTACAGAATCTGGCACCAAAGACCCTTGGTCCATATAAGATTTCACCTCTTTACCCAACTCTGTTTCGTTTTTTAGATTGTAACGAAATAAATCTCCTGTAGAAATGTGTAACAAATTATATTTTTCAACCAATTTATCTGCCTGAGTGCCTTTGCCTCCACCTGGAGGACCAAAAAGTATTAGATTCAACATAACGAGTCTGTTTTTTTCGTTTTCGTGAAATATAGTGTTGTTTTTTATAAAAATCACAAAAATATTTTATAATTTTTATGAAATTGTTAATACGCTTGTTTCTTTTTAATAAAGCACAAAAATACCAAACAATTGTTGATTGAAGGAATTTGTCAGCACAATATGATAAATACCTGCCTGTAACGCACGAGTATCTAACAACACTTCCCCCTCATTTTGTTCCAACGATTTTGCAAAAACAGCTTTCCCATAGACCGAATAAATAGAAACAGTCTCTACAGCAAAGTCTTTATTCCACTCAACAAGAACTTTACTCTTGGCTGGATTGGGATAAATGGTCAATGCCTGATTATATATTGTGGCAATGCCATCTTCTATACATCCTTCTATTCCAATCATCTGAGAAACTGTATCCGAAGATACTTCATTGATGGCTATTTGCGAAATGGTGTAATCTCCAGAAAATTCATAAGTGTGCATATTGTCTTCTCCCATAGAACCATCGCCATAATCCCATAAAACACCATCGGCATTCAAAGATTGATCCTCCAAAAGTACTGTTAAACAGCTGTCTGTCAACACAAAGCCAGCTTCAGTAGCGGGAATACAATCAACAACATCTATTTCATTAACTACTTCTGTAGCCTCTGTCCCTTGGTAAACCGACAAGGTGATGGAGTAGGTCCCTTCTTCGTCATAAGTATAAATAGGAGACCAATCTGTGGACTGATTTCCATCTCCATAATTCCATAAAACACTGTCTACATTTTCACTCAAGTTGGTCAATTCTACCGATAAACAATTGGTATAAGTAGTAAAATTCGCTACTGCTTGCACCGTACATACTTCTACAGCAATGGCATATTGCTTACGAACCACTGTATTTTGATTAAAGGCTCTTAATCGAATCATATATTCTCTCGATTGTGGAAATTGTACGACTGGATGTTCGTCTGTTGAAGTCATAAAGCCAAAATCCCATTCATAAGAGCCACTATTTTTCGATAAGTTTAAAAATTGAAGTACACCACAACTATCTGTTTCTACCAAAAAATCAGGAACCGGCAATTCTTCTATGATCCGATCAGATTCCAACATAACAATTTTATCCAAACCAAAACCTGTTGAATCTCCATAAAAATCATTGTTGCTGATGGCAAGGAAAATACGCCCATCGGGGGCTGTACAAATATCCCGAACTCGCCCATAATCGCTGTTTAAGTAAAATTCTTCAGTTCCGCCAACGATCAAATCACCAATATTGTTCAACTTCAATACTCGAAATCCTTTGGATTTTAAGATGCCCAATAACAGCGAGTTTTGCCATTCGGGAATGGCAGGATGTCGATAATAATCCAATCCCGCAGGAGCGATACTCGGAGACCAAAACACCATCGGCTCTATTATTTCATGCTCGGCACAGTAAGCCAATTCATTGACCGTTTCACAAATACCTTGTACCCGATCCCATCCGTAGTCTTTTTGTGGTAAAATTTCATTGATTTCATCGTTGGAACTGGGCCCATGTTCCGAACTGTACAAACGTCCATTGGGTGCCAAAACCAAACCCTGAGCATTGCGATGTCCAATAGACCAAATAGGGCTGTCGTTTCCATAAGGGTTGTCTTCAGGAATAGATCCATCTAAATTTAGTCGTAGGGTTTTACCCGACAAAAAATTCAAATCAGGCGCTTCCTCTTCATTGGTTCGATCACCCGTGGTCATTACTATTTTTTGATCTGGAGTAATAATTATTCTGGAACCTACATGGTTGGAGGCTCCTGGAATATTGTCTAGCAAAATGGTGTCTTGCCACAAAGTATCTAGCTGTTCATCATAGGTAAAACGCACCAATTTTTCGGTGATGTCGTCCAATTCATTTTCGTAGGTGTAAACGGCAAACACGTGTGGAATTTCGGTAAAATTAGGATGCAATGCAATACCCAATAGCCCTGTTTCCAACTCTTCATGGGTATCTGCTAAAAAACGAACAGGAAAATGATCTCCCGTTTC
>Ga0114956_1003040_pt1 | contig 13057 bp, 10 predicted proteins | sample MaitaG_FD_87304 | JGI IMG/M metagenome (GOLD analysis project Ga0114956, IMG submission 87304) | Marine algal microbial communities from Maine, USA - Maine_Asex2 metaG | ecosystem: Host-associated > Algae > Red algae > Unclassified | place: Maine, USA | collected 2015-01-05 | reverse complement strand
TTTACGCGTTCCGCAAACGCAGCGATCGACAAGGTTTCGGTACAGTTTAATGAAGTGGCAATGATGTTGGCCGCCTATGGTGGCAGCGATCTTTTGTGTTACCGCGCCGAAAGCCCCGAAGAATTGGTCGCGCGTCAGTGCGCAGGCTGGGATCCATTGTTAGATTGGGCGCAGGCCACCTATGGCGCGCGCTTGGCAACAACGGTTGGAATTATGCCTGTTTCTCAAGGCGATCAGGCACTTGCGGCCCTTACAGAACCCCTGCTTGCGGCCTCTCCGTTTGAACTTGCCGCGTTGCACGATCTGATTGCGATGTCAGGGTCGTTGGTTCTTGCGCTTGCCGTGACGCAAGGTCGTTTAACAGCCTTAGATTCATGGGATTTATCGCGTATTGACGAGACTTGGCAGGCCGAACAATGGGGCGCAGACGAAGACGCGATGCAGGTTGCTAAAGTAAAACAGACCGCGTTTCTGCATGCCGCGCAATTCTACCAGATGGCGAATGATAGGGCGGGCAGTTAAATCGACTGCCAAATAACACCGTAATGATCAAATTTCCTGACGATTTAGATGGTTAATGTCGTGCGGCCCCTTGACGTCATTAGAGGAATCCACGCACTCTGATCAAGTCGCGCAGGTCTGCCTGCGACGTATCGCTCCTGTCCGACAGGACAGAACAAATACCCTGCGGCTCACGCGGGGAAACTCAGGAAGGTATCTTATGAAAAATTCAGTACTCCTCGGCGCAGTGACTATTGCTGGTCTTGCTGCTGGCGCTGCTGCTGCTGGCACGCTTGACGATGTCAAAGCGCGCGGCACATTGAACTGTGGTGTGACAACTGGCTTGACCGGTTTTGCTGTACCTGACGCCAATGGCGTTTGGGGTGGCTTTGACGTTGGCGTTTGCCGCGCTGTTGCTGCTGCTGTCCTTGGTGATCCAATGGCTGTGGAATTTGTTCCAACAACTGGCCAGACACGTTTCACTGCTCTTGCATCTGGCGAAATCGACTTGCTGGCACGTAACACCACGTGGACATTCTCCCGTGATGTCGACCTCAAGTTCGAATTTGTTGGCGTAAACTACTATGATGGCCAAGGCTTCATGGTTCCACGCGATCTGGGCGTCTCGTCCGCAAAAGATCTCGATGGCGCAACTGTTTGCATTCAGACAGGCACAACAACAGAGCTGAACTTGGCCGACTACTTCCGCGCCAACAACATCTCTTATGAGCCAGTGCCGATTGAAACCAACGCAGAAGCACAGCAGCAGTACCTTGCTGGCGCATGTGACGTTTACACAACTGACGCATCCGGTCTGGCTGCGACACGTGCAACGTTCGAAGCACCTGGCGACCACGTTCTGCTGCCAGAAATCGTTTCCAAAGAGCCACTCGGTCCACTTGTTCGCCACGGCGACAACGAATGGGCTGACGTTGCACGTTGGACGTTGAATGCACTGATCACAGCTGAAGAGCTGGGCGTGACATCTGCAAACATCGCAGACCTGTCTGCTGGCACCGACAACCCAGAGATCAACCGTCTCTTGGGCTCCGAAGGTGAACTCGGCGCGATGCTTGGCCTCGACGCTGAGTGGGCAAAGAACGCTATCATGGCGGGCGGCAACTACGGTGAGCTGTTTGAAAAGAACATTGGTGAGAACACACCAATCGGTCTTGCACGTGGCCTGAACGCCATGTGGACCGAAGGTGGTCTGATCTACTCCCCACCATTCCGCTAAATACTGCTTAGCAAGGGGCGCGATCTTCGGATCGCGCCCTTTCGCGTAGAAGACATAATAATATAAGAAAAGAATATGTCCTGATGACAGGTGACGTCGAGCAACGACGCACGATTGTCCAGGCGGGGGAGTTCACGGATGACGATGCGCACGGATCCACCGAAAGCCAGCTTTCGGCTTAGCCAGCTTATCTATGATACACGGTATCGCTCGATCACCATTCAAGTGATCGCGATGATTTTGGTTATTGCGGGCCTGTATTGGCTTGTGAACAACACCATCCAAAACCTGTCCGCTTTGGGCAAAGATTTTGATTTTGGGTTTCTGACGCAGCCAGCGGGCTATGACATTAACCAGCGACTGGTCGAGTACACCTCCCAGTCCACCCACGGCAAAGCTGCCTTTGTGGGAATTTTGAATACACTTCTGGTGGCGTTCTTGGGCTGTCTGCTTGCGACTATTCTTGGCGTTACTGCGGGCGTGTTGCGCCTGTCCAAAAACTGGGTCGTGAGCCGCCTTATGGCCGTTTACGTCGAAGGTTTTCGCAACGTCCCCCTTCTTTTGTGGATCATTGCAATTTTTGCACTGATGACCGAAGGCATGCCGCAGCCGCGCGACTTTAAAGTTGGTGGGGAAGCCGCAATGATCTTGGGCGACAGTGTCGCTGTAACCAACCGTGGCGTGTACGTGCCGGGAATCGTTTTTGATAACGGCTTTACGGGGGGTGCAGTTGCAGATCTTGTTGAGAATGCTGTGGATGGGCGTCGCGATAGTGGCATCATGAGTGGGATCGCCCAGTCCGAAGCTGTGAACTGGCTTATTTTGATCCTTGTTCTAATTGGCAGTCTTTATGTGATCCGTTTGGTGCGTGCGCGTGCAGACGCGACCCAAGAAAGCACGGGTATAAGGCCGACGACATGGTACGTGCAGCTTGCGCTGCTGATCGTTCCTGTCGGTGCCTTGATGTGGTACATGGGCGCGCAAATGCAGTATCCCTATCTTAAGGGGTTCAACTTCACGGACGGTGTTCACCTGCGCAACTCGTTGATCGCTTTGTGGATCGCGTTGTCTCTATATACGGGTGCCTTTATCGCAGAAATCGTGCGTTCCGGTATTCTTGCAATTTCCAAAGGTCAGTCCGAAGCGGCTGCAGCCTTGGGTCTGCGTCCAAAACGTACAATGAACCTTGTCATCCTACCCCAAGCGATGCGGGTTATCATCCCGCCGCTGATTTCCCAGTATTTGAACCTGACCAAAAACTCCTCGCTGGCGATTGCTGTGGGCTACATGGATGTGCGCGCAACACTGGGCGGCATCACGATCAACCAAACAGGTCGAGAGCTGGAAGGGATTTTGTTGATGGCAGCGTTCTACCTCGCACTTAGCCTTGCGATTTCGGGTGTGATGAACATCTACAACAACCGCACTCAGTTGCAGGAGCGTTGATATGAGCGAACTACACGCCCAAACCGTAAGCTATGTGCGCGACACGATGATCGCGGAACAATCCCCCCCTGTCACTGAAAAGGGTGTGATCAAATGGGTTCGCCAAAACCTGTTTTCGGGTTGGTTGAACATTCTACTGACCGTGATTTCACTGTTTGTAATTTACGCGGTTCTGTCTTTGATTTTGCCATGGGCCTTTGGTGGCGTCTGGAATGCGGGCTCGTTGACGGAATGTCGCGAAGTTCTGTTTTCATTTTATCGTGGCAGTCATGACGGCGCATGTTGGGCTGTGATCGAAGACCGTTGGTTGCAGATCATGTTTGGCTTCTACCCGCCGGATCAATACTGGCGTCCAATTCTGGCCTTTGTTCTATTGTTCGTTGCCCTTGCGCCCATTTTGTTCGCAGACAAAGTGCCGGGCCAGATGATGTGGTTCTCGTTTATCTATCCGTTCCTTGCCGCTTGGCTTATCTGGGGTGGGTCATTCTGGCTTCCGCTGCTCGCCGCGCTTGGCTTTGTGGTGGCCTATGTTGCTTACAAAATACTAAGCAAAATTTCAGGTCCAATCGTTGCCAATCTTGGAGCGCTGGCCGCAGCGCTGGTGTGGTGGGCGGTCTTGATGACGCCGATCAACGACGGATTGAACAAGATGATCGGCGCTGGCCGTTTTGATGACGCAGTTGCGTCTCTTGAAAATCGCGCTGAGGCGCTTCCGGCTGAAATTGCAGCATTAGAAGCCCAAGCCGACGCGAAGACTGCTGAAATTGATGCTGCTGTTGCTGAAAAGAACGCGACACTGACAAGTATGGTCGAAATCCGGATTGAAGAATTCGCCGTCGAACAGCAAATCGAATCCAAAGTTAGTGCGCTTCAAAGAGTGGACGCTGCTGAGGAAAGCATTGAACAACTTGCGTCTATTCTGAACGATTGGGACGGGGCACCTAGTGCGGCATCTGATGCCTCCGAAGCAGAAGTTGCCGAAGCCGAAGCAGCCACAAGCGCGGCTGAATCTTTGATTGGCGATATTGAATCGTTGCTCAGTGGTGCTTTGTCGTCCATCGAAGCTGACACAACTGACCCAAGCGAACTGGCAAGTCTTCTGGCACCAGGCGCGGCGCAAGCTGATCCTTCCATTCTTGAAGACGTCAGCGCCATGGTTGCAAAAACTGACTTAACCGATCCTTTGGCGACACTTGTTGATCGTGCATCGGGCGTTTTATTGTCCACGTCGCAATCTGATCTTGCCGCTTTGCGTGCGGATGTTAAAACCCAGTCAGCCGCATTGTCTGCTAACATCGCTTCACTTGAGGATATTCAAGACAAGATTATCGTCACCAATGCAGACACGCTGGAAGCCCCACAAGAAAAGCTGTTGCAACAAATGGCTGGCCTTACCGCGTTGCGCGACGAGGCATCAACGCTTTCACAAGATAGTTTCCGTGCATCCTCGGAAGCATCTGACGGCAACGGCTATTTGACGGCGCTTATGTCGTTAAATGAACGTGAAGAATCTTTGCCAACTTTGCGCGAAAATACAGAACGTTTACGCTCGGAACTGCCACGCAATCAGCGCAATATGATCGCTGTTACGCAGTTGCCAGAAGATGCATCAAGCGAAGATGCCGCATTGCTAGGGGCTTATCTGAACGCCAAAAACGATGAACTTAGCGTTCAAGCCTCTGTTCGCGACACCTATGCCGATTTGGGTCTTGTCGGCCTTGAGCCTATCGACAGCCGCCAGATCGGTGGTTTCATGCTGGCGCTTATCATCGGTATTGCAGGCATTGTTTTGTCACTGCCGCTGGGTATTTTGCTTGCACTTGGCCGCCAGTCGCATTTGTTCATCGTCAACAAGATCTGCGTCGTGTTCATCGAAGTGATCCGCGGTGTGCCGCTGATTGTTTGGTTGTTCACAGCGTCCTTGTTGCTGAACTACTTCTTGCCACCTGGCACAAACTTCGACCTTGTGTTGCGGGTTATCATTATGGTGACGCTGTTCTCCTCTGCCTATATCGCAGAGGTGATCCGTGGCGGTCTCGCGGCCCTGCCAACGGGCCAGTACGAGGGCGCAGATTCACTGGGCCTGTCCTACTGGCAGTCCATGCAGCTGATTATCCTGCCCCAAGCGATGAAAATTTCTATCCCGGGTATCGTGAACTCCTTCATCGGTCTGTTCAAAGACACCGTTCTGGTGGTCTTCATCGGCCTGTTTGACCCCATCGGTCTTGCTGGTGCGATCCGTGCTGATACGGATTGGAACGGTATTTACTGGGAACTCTTCATCTTTATCGGCGTGCTGTTCTTTATCTTCTGCTTCAGCATGGGCCGCTATTCCCTTCACCTCGAGAAAAAGCTTCAACGTGAGCATCGTTAAGGAGACCTTCAATGTCTGACACAGCCCTAGAACGCGAAATCAATCGCGAAGCGATGAAGGTCTCTGATGAGGTCGCCATCTCGATCACGGATATGAACAAGTGGTACGGCACGTTCCACGTTCTGCGTGACATCAATCTGACCGTGAATCGCGGCGAACGCATCGTTGTGTGCGGGCCATCCGGTTCCGGGAAATCTACATTGATCCGTTGCATCAACCGTTTGGAAGAACACCAAGCGGGCACGATCATGGTTGATGGCACAGAACTATCATCCGATCTTAAGAACATCGATAAAATCCGATCCGAAGTGGGCATGTGCTTTCAGCATTTCAACTTGTTCCCACACCTGACGATTTTGGAAAACTGCACGCTTGCCCCGATCTGGGTGCGTAAAACGCCCAAGAAAGAAGCCGAAGAAACGGCGATGCATTTCCTTGAGAAAGTTAAAATTCCCGAGCAGGCTGATAAGTATCCCGGCCAATTGTCCGGTGGTCAGCAGCAGCGTGTGGCGATTGCCCGTTCATTGTGCATGAAGCCGCGCATCATGTTGTTTGACGAACCGACATCCGCGCTTGACCCTGAAATGATCAAAGAAGTTCTAGATACGATGATCGAGCTTGCGGAAGAAGGCATGACGATGATTTGTGTGACCCACGAAATGGGCTTCGCCCGTCAGGTCGCCAATCGCGTTATCTTTATGGATGCGGGTCAGATCGTTGAACAGAACGAGCCGGAAGAGTTCTTTAACAATCCACAATCAGAGCGCACCCAGCTGTTCCTGAGCCAGATTTTGGGTCACTAAGCCTCAAGGTCTTTTGGTACAATAAAGTCGATTGTTTGGCCGGGGTGGGAAACCGCTTCGGCCCAGTCGCTTATGGCGAAATCACACACCAATGTCGCGCAGGTCGGGAAGTCGAAGAACCGGTTATGGTCTGGTCCCTTGGCGACAATTTCTTCCGCGAAAAACGCGATGCCGGGATTGTGGGCGACCAGGGCAATAGTATCGCCAGTCGCATGTTGTAAAACTGCCATTAGCGCTGTGGGGGTGCCGTGATACATGGTGTCTTTCAGAACGATGGTCGGCGTCGTTCCCAATGCCGCAACGATCTTATCTGTCGTTTCACGCGTCCGTGCGGCGTCACTGCTGTAGATCGTATCAGGCAGATATCCCTTCGTGCGCAGCCAGCCCCCAATTGCGGTCGCCGCAGTACGGCCGCGATCGTTCAGGGTGCGTGCATGGTCATCAAACGGGGCGTCCCAACTTGATTTTGCATGGCGGATCAGGATCAATCGTTTGGTCATTACTGGGATATCCTTGGCTAAGTCGCGACGTGGCGCAGCATCCGGCGACTACTTCGCAACCCGAATGATTGATCCCGCACCGTGGTCGGTGAACAGCTCTAGCAGGCAAGCATTCGGTGCACGTCCATCAAGGATGACCGCGGCACGCACACCACCTGACAGCGCATCCAGACACGTCTGCGTCTTGGGAATCATGCCCCCCAAGATCACCCCAGACGCCGTTAGGTCCGCGATCTGCTGAGGCGTAAGTTCGGTCAGCACATTGCCGTCACCGTCTTTCACGCCGGACACATCCGTCAGCAGCAACAAACGATCCGCATTTAGCGCAGACGCCATCGCCCCCGCAACGGTGTCACCGTTAACGTTTAGTGTCTCACCGTTGCGACCCGCACCAAGCGGCGCGATCACGGGGATGGTATTTGCGTCAAACAAGGTCTTCAGAACCTTGGTGTCAATCTCGGCCGGTGCGCCAACCAGCCCTAATTCCGGCGCATCCTGATCACAGATCATCAGATTGGCATCCTTGCCCGACAGACCAACCGCGCGGCCACCCTGACGGTTGATCGCATTGACGATCCACTTGTTTACGCGGCCTGACAGAACCATTTCGACGACTTCAACAGTCGCCTTATCTGTCACCCGTTTTCCGTTCACGAACTCGGATTTGATGTTTAGCTTTTCCAGCATTTCGTTGATCATCGGCCCGCCACCGTGAACGATCACAGGGTTCACACCGACCTGCTGCATCAGCACCACGTCCCGCGCAAAGTTGTCCATTTCTTCCTCGGACGACATCGCATGGCCGCCGAGTTTAATGACGACGACAGCATCATTGTAGCGTTGCAGGTATGGCAACGCCGCACTGAGGGTGGCGGCTGTGGCGATCCAATCGCGGTTCATATTTTGCTTTCTCATCGGCGAAGTCCTTGCGGGTCAGTCTAGCTGTGAGATAATCGCGCGCAACGTTTCAATACCCTCGCCCTTTTCAGACGACGTCAAAACCATTTCGGGGTAGGCGGACGGGAATTTTTGCAATTTTTCACGAACCTGCACCAAGACCTTATCCAGATCGCCCTTTTTAAGTTTGTCCGTTTTCGTCATCACACATTGAAATGCCACCGCAGCACTGCTGAGCAGGGCCATGATTTCTTCATCCACGGGCTTCACCCCATGACGTGCATCGACCAGCACAAACGCGCGGCGCAGCGTCACGCGACCACGTAAATAGTTCTTCAACAGGCGCTGCCATTTTTCCACCACGGGAATCGGCGCGTTGGCGTAACCGTAGCCGGGCAGATCGACGAGGAAATGACTTTCGCCAACGGTGAAATAGTTAATTTCCTGCGTACGCCCGGGTGTGTTGGACGCACGTGCAAGTCCCTTACGACCTGTTAACGCGTTAATCAGGCTGGATTTACCGACATTTGATCGCCCTGCAAAACAGACTTCGGGGCGGTCAGGTTCGGGCAGGCCGTCCATTGCGACGACGCCTTTAACGAATTCGGTTTCACCCGCAAACATTTTGCGGCCCGCCTCGCGGATGGCATCATCGGGTTCTTCGGCTTCGGGAAAGGGAAGTTGCATCTAAAGCACCTGTGCTTGGTCGCCGAGCGCGACATGACCATCCTTTGTCACCACAGCATATACGCCGAAGTTTTGGTGGCCAAATGAGTTTTTTAATGTGCCGAGGGTGTCAGCATCGCGCTGGCCTGTAACTGGGCTGGCGGCAGTGTGCATACAGCGCACGCAGGGCTCTCGGATTTCAAATTCAGCCTCACCAATGCGGATTTTTTTGCCCATCCACGCAAGCTCGTCCCACGCTTCAAAACCATCAAGCCAGATATTACCGCGCCAGCGTTCGATTTCCAATGTGTGGTCCATCGCCGTTTCGACAGCAGCATGACTGGCACGGTTCATAATTGAAATGGAGGGATACGCACTGTCCGTCATCCCCCGATCCGCGGCCTTGACGATGGCCATGGGCGTCACACGGTTTGGCGGGCACAGCGGGGCGACCCATTCAAGAAATGCAGCATCATCTTCATCAGGATCGAACGTCACGGACCCACAGTCTTGGTGGCGCAAAGTAAGTGTGTTGGTTGCTTCACTAAATTCGGCCCAGATACCTGCCAAAGACGGTGTTCGCGCACCAATCATGAAATTGCGGCAATGCGCCCAACCTGTATCATCAAACTTGGTCGTGTCGTGGGTGACAGCCCAATGTCGATCCCACGGCATGCATTTTTCAGCAATAAAATCCACGGACGAAAGCGTTTCGCGTCCATGGCTTTTAATCGGGTGCCGCCAAAGTTCAGCGACGGTTCCCATTACTCAGGATCCGTTTTAGAGCGCCCAGTGATGTTGCCAAACAGGTCGGGCTTGAAGCCCTGACTGCGCATAATAGCGTACTGCTGCATGAACGTGATCGTGTTGTTCGCGATCCAGTACAGCACGAGACCACTGGCAAAACCGCCGAGCATGAACATGAAGACCCAAGGCATCCATGCAAAGATCATCTTTTGTGTCGGGTCTGTTGGTGCTGGATTCAGCTTTTGCTGCAACCACATGGAGATGCCCAACACGATTGGCATGACCCCGATAAAGATCAACGACAGAATGGATTCCGGTGCAGGGGCATCCCATGGCAACAGCCCAAACAGGTTGAACAAGGACGATGAGTCCGGGGCGCTCAAATCGTTGATCCATCCAACCCATGGCGCATGACGCAGTTCGATCGTTACAAAGATCACCTTATAAAGCGAAAAGAAGATCGGGATTTGCATTAAAATAGGCAAACAACCGGAGGCTGGATTGACCTTATTATCCTTATAAAGCGCCATCATGCCTTTTTGTAATTTTTCACGATCATCGCCAGCCGCTTCTTTCAGCTTGGCCATTTCTGGCTGAAGTTCACGCATTTTAGCCATTGAAACGTAGGATTTGTAGGCCAGTGGCAGTAGCAATGCCTTGATGATGAAGGTCAGGGCAATGATGGACCAACCCATGTTGCCGATAAGCCCGTTGAGCCAGTGCAGCACGGCAAAAATCGGTTTCGTCAGGAAAAAGAACCAACCCCAGTCAATACTGTCGAGAAAACGATCAATGCCAAGGTCGTTTTGATAACTGCGAATGACTTCCCATTCTTGCGCACCGGCAAAAAACTGCGTGTCTGCTGTTGCAGATGCACCAGCGGCCACGGTGATCATCGGGTAGACTGTTTCAATTTGGTAAATGTCGTTACCAAATTTCGCTGTTGAGCGGAAATCCCGTCCCGGAGATGGGATCAATGCTGTCATCCAGTATTGATCTGAAAAGCCGATCCATCCGTTTTCTTCAACTTCTACGCGGCCCTCGTCGGTCGTCAGGTCAGGCATATCGTCGTAATTAATTTCTTCCATCGATCCGTCCGACATTCGAACGACACCTTCGTGCTGGATGAAAAACCCGATCTGGTCCGGCTCACCATGACGCGCGACCAGCCCGTAAGGGCGCAATGCGATATCTGCGCCCGTTGTGTTTTCAACGGACTGCGTGACAGTGAACAGAAAGTCTTCGTCAACGGCGAATGATTTGCGGAAAATCAAGCCGGCATCGTTGTCCCAAAGAAGGGTGACATCATTGCCTGGTGACAGCGTTTCACCGGATTCGACCTGCCATTCAGTGGCAGAGTTTGGCACCTGGTCAGCGGTCGCACCAACGGCGGCGACCCACCCATGAAGGGCATAATATGGGTGATCTGTGCCAATTGGCGACAGCAAACGTACAAGGTCAGCATCGGCATCGAGGGTTTCACGATATCCTTTCAGGGAAAGATCATCGATGCGCCCGCCAGTCAGCGATAATGAACCAATCAGGCTTTCGCTATCGATTGTAACGCGTGGCGCGTTTGCAATAACGTCTTCAGGTGCTTGTGGCGCGAGGAGAGCAGGTTCCCCGACCTGCGCAGTTGTATCCGCATCAACACCCAGCGTTGTACCATCGGTCGCTGTGACCTCGGTTGGTGCGGGCTCAACCGGTTCCGGTGGTGGAAACAGGACGAACCACACTAAGATCACGATGAAACTCAGCGCTGTTGCAAGAATGAGATTTTTGTTCTGGTCGTCCATTTAAGCCGCCTGAAACTGCCATTGAAATATCCAGCAGGTTCAACAGGTCGGGGCCACAAAGGTCAAGCGCTTTTACCCTATTTTCTTGGACTCTGCTCTGGTTTGTCACAAGCGCTGTGCCCTAGCCTGTACACTTTGAAAGTTGGATAGGGGCGCGGGTATGCTGGAAATAGGCCGTTGCCCATTCAACAGTTTCCTGAATGGGCATAGGGCGAGCGATTTGGAAACCTTGTGCATCGTGGCATCCCAGCGATTGCAGGGTGGCTTTCTCGCCACGTGTTTCGACACCTTCAGCCAATGTTTGAACGCTAAGCCGATCTGCCATTGTGATGATGGCAGCGACCATATTTCGTTGCTCTGCGTCGGTATCAATGCCTGTGATAAAAGATCGATCAATTTTAATCCTGCCCACACTAAACCTGCGAATATTCGTGATTGATGCATATCCTGTTCCAAAATCGTCAAGATCAATGCCGCAACCAAGATCAGCCAACGCCGCAAGATTACCAATGATGTCATTATCCGCATTGTCTGCGATGACCGTTTCCAGAACTTCGATGACCAAGCGATGTGGTGCTATATTACTCACTTCAAGGTGCATCGCGATACGATCCACCAGATGTTGATTGCGTAGCTCGCTCGTAGAAAAATTCACACCAATTCGGGGAACGTACAGGCCTTCTTTGTCCCAAAATGTCAGTGCCTGAAGCGCCTGTTTAATCATCGTTTCGCCAAGCTTTTGCATTAATCCAGCCTGTTCAAGAGCAGGTAAAAAATCTGCCGGTGGAATGATCCCGCGTTCGGGGTGGTGCCACCGTGTGAGGGCCTCAAATCCAGATAATGTACCGTCAGTAAGATTTATTTGCGGTTGAAAATATGCGAAAATTTCACCCCGTTCGAACGCGAGTTTGGCGTCTTTTGTAACCTTCTGACGGGACGCTTGGCGCAAAGACATCGTTTCGGAAAACGCACGAACCGCACTCGGGGCTCTGCGCCGTGCTTCTGAAAGGGCAGAAAAAGCGGCTTTCATAAGGCCTTCTGCTGTGGGTCGTTCCAATTTATTTGATGCGGCAAACCCGATAGATGCGCTTAGCTGCACAGGAAGGTCCGTCATTGCCGGAACATTGGCAAGCGCATGCTGAATACGCGTACAGGTGTTCAACATTGCCTCAATATCATGGGGCGCTTGCGGGGCGAGGGCAGACATAAACCGCGACCCATCGAGGTGAATGGTGACGTCCGCCTCGGTCAGATGTTCCTCAATGACACTTTGCGTGAAGGTTAATGCACTTTCGAGGGAGGACCGACCATAAATTTCTTCAAGTCGTTGATAGTCGTCAATTTCTACAATCATTGCGACGGTCGGGTTTCCGATTTGACCTAAGAATTGTGACAGATGACCGACGATTGAATCGCGCCGATCCCGCACGCCAGTTTTTTGTTTTTCGCGCGGAGGCATGGAAGGCAGCATGGTCAAAATCGCTAACACTGGCATGAAAATCAAACTGGCCAACATGCCAGCCGATCCAAGAAGCACTGACGCCGTCACGCAACTGGCTGCCGCGCCTGTGGCAACATATGTTTTGTGCCGCATATTCTGGGGCGCGACCGAAGACTTAAGCATGTTTGACCTTTCCAAAACCTGCCGTGTGCACAGACAGAATTGGGGCCTCAATACGGGAGCAATCTTATCGGGACGTTAATTCCGCGCGTCGGATGCGGTGTCGACTTTTGTTTTATCGACACGCCGCGTCAGCCCTGCAAAGTCGAAAATCAAAGGGTCCAACAGATGCGATGGACGTGTGGTGCTGAGGGCATCAAACATGCGCTGACGTCGCCCCGGATTGTTGGTTTCCCATTGATCCAGCATAGCTTTGATCTGTTGACGTTGTAGCCCATCTTGTGATCCGCACAGGTCACACGGAATAATTGGGTAACCCATTGAGGATGCAAATTTTTCACAATCTGCTTCGGCCACGTGTGACAGGGGGCGCAAAACAAACAAATCCCCGTCCTCATTTAGCAATTTTGGGGGCATTGTTGCAAGGCGTGATCCGTGGAACATGTTCATCATAAAGGTTTCAAGAATG
>Ga0114956_1003036_pt1 | contig 13066 bp, 8 predicted proteins | sample MaitaG_FD_87304 | JGI IMG/M metagenome (GOLD analysis project Ga0114956, IMG submission 87304) | Marine algal microbial communities from Maine, USA - Maine_Asex2 metaG | ecosystem: Host-associated > Algae > Red algae > Unclassified | place: Maine, USA | collected 2015-01-05 | reverse complement strand
ATTCAGCACGGTTACGTACCTCAACCAACTTCTCCTGATCGCCTTCTGAAATAACCGCGCCAACAGAGCGAAGTTGTCTGTCTGCTTCTTGCACCCGAGCCAGCATTGTTTCGAAATTATCCGAATTAACTTGCGGGGGGTCGTTCTGCACAGTTGGAGTTGCAGTTGCACTTGGAGTTGCAGTTGGCGAAGTCGAAGTGGGGGCACTCTGCTTTACCTGTCGTATTAAGGTATCGACAACACCTAGCGAATGCAGTAACCCGGCGATACTGACCAGCATTATCGGTACAGCCACCCAGGGCAACCAGCCAAAACGTTTTCCAGATGTCGCACTTTGAGCATGGAGCGGTTCTTCCTTATGTCTGTCTTGTGATCGGCCTGGATACGGGCCTACCTTTGATTCAGTCCAATCTTGATCGGCAATAAAAGTCGGTACCAGTTGATCTGATGGTGTAATGGGATCTGACATACGTCCGGGGGTTGAGCGTACCGGGTCGATTCTCGACGATACTGCGGGCTGCTCATCCTCACCTCTGATTCTGCGACTTGGACGCTCTGTATCAAGCGGTTTAACAAATGCAGAGCTACCAAGAAGACCGTCTTGAACTTCCCTGACAGTTTGCGGCCTATCCTGCCCACTGAAACACAAACAGTGGTCTATCGTGCTCAAGAATGAATCTGAATACTTTCCTTTGAATTCTCGCGAGGCACAAATCATCGGATCAGGTTCCTGGTGATCGAAAGCTTCAGATCGGTCCATGGAGCTGATCGGCACTTGATGTGCAATACACCGTAGTAGCGTCGCACCTATCGCATAAATATCTGTCCAAGGCCCTTGCTTGCCCGCGTTGGCGTATTGTTCCTTCGGGGAATAGCCTTCCGCGACGACAACGTGAATACTCCTGCTGCGTGAACCTACAGCAGATCTGGCTGCACCAAAATCAATCAGTAGTGGCAAGCCATTTTCTTGAATGTATATATTATCGGGCTTGATATCGCGATGAAGCAAGCCGTAGTTGTGCACTTCATTAAGGCCATCGAGCAATGGCAGAAATATTGCCTTAAGCGATTCTTCATCAGGGGGGGCACCGCGTGATGTCAACCAACGTTCAAGGGTCTGCCCCTGAACGTAATCCATGACGATATATGCAGTACCGTGAAACTCGAAGTAGTCGGTCGCTTTTACGATATGTGGATGTTGAAAACGAACAAGATCCTGCGCCTCTTTAAGAAATCGGCCCAACCCGTACTTGAAAATGCCTGCACTCTTATTGTTGGCACCTGTACCACCACTAGGCCTTATTTGGTACGAAGTATCGCGATAGGAAAAATCACGCGGCATGAACTCCTTTATCGCCACTTTCTTTTGTAGCTGGCGATGAACTCCAAGGTATGTGATTCCAAAGCCGCCAACACCAAGCACTTCTTTGATCTCATAGCTTTGAAGAACAAAGCCTACTGGCAGGCTTGGTTCAACAATGGTGTCGTGCATGAAAAAGGCTCCTCGCGGGTACTGCGATACACACTAATCACATATCTTGTCGTTGTCTATGGGGATTGGAGTTGAAATGTGACGGTGCATGTATCATCCGCGCATTCGTCACTTCCACCTCCACCACCTCCACCACCTGCGGCTGCAGCTACGGCGCCCGCAACCAGTACCCCTCCCAATACGTACAACCACGTCCGCGATCGTTTGGGCTGAGTTACTGCTTCAGTCTGCCCGGCGGCAACCTCCTCTGAAGCTGCCTGTTGGCCGGTTGATTTACTGAGTGAATCTTCAGCCAGTGCTTCCTCTACAACGATTGTTCTTACCAATGGCTGGAAAGCAAACCCCCTCAGTGTTGATGTACCTGCCAGATCGGTTGCTCTTATGTAGTACTCAATAGAGCGAGAGGAATCCGGGTCGGTATCTACATCGGCGAAGTAATCGTCCAATGAGCGAAGTGACATGACTGTTTCGCTGTAGTCTGATTCTCCCTCAAACCTATAGGCCAGAATAACCTCAGCCACCTGATTATTATCAGTAACTGTTGCCATGAACTCCTGCGTCGTGCCAGCCGGCGCGCTGGCAACTAGGGTATGTTCAATGACAGGCGCTTCCAAATCTACACCTTGAGCGGCGACAATCTCCGGGCTGATACTCATCCACGCCAGTAAGAAAGATACGCACCATGCGGTAAAACGCTTTAGCCTAAGCCCGAACATGCAACACTCCCTGATTAGTTGAACAATGCCACGATCCTTGGAAAGTAACACACTCTGAACCACAATTATATCTGAGCTGATGCAGCTTGCCTTTCAGGACACACTTATCACTATTCTGCCCAAAGAAACTCGGACCATTCTCCATCGGTACTACGTATTTGCGTCAATGAAAAGTCCCGGTAGCTCTCTGCAGGTGTAACGATATCTCCATTGGACTTAATTAAACGCATCAGTCTTAAAGTGGCGGATACGGATTGCGCCTCATCATCTGAATTCAACGCTATTACACGTGCGTCAATCTCTGCATACTGAGATGTGAGCTGATTCAGAATATCTCTCTTCTCACCGACAGGTAGAGTGGTGGTCAGAAGCTCAGGATCAGACTCCCGCAATGCAGCGCTAATCTCATTAAAACGACCAAGCGCGTTATTTCTATCTTCGCTAGATATGGAATATCGCGGTACCGGCGTTGGTTCCGTAGGAAGCTGAACACTAGAATCGGAAGACGGGATCTGGCCATTGACACTATCGGAAGACACTGGATCATTGCCAGGCAGAACATTGCCCGGTGCAGCAACAGGCGCTGGCACTACACTAACTGTTCCCGTATTAGTCACTGGCTGGTTGGTCTGTGGTTGCGTGTTAGTTTCCAGATCTTGCTCGCTAAATGCAATAGTCCCGTTTGCTTCCGTGGAGCTTTGCAACTCTATGCGCACAACGACTTCTTCTTCCTCCAGACGCACCCAACGCGTAACCTTTACATATCCTTCTTTGCTGACTTCAATATGATAGTTTTCGTCTCTGGCCAGCACAATGCCATCGTCATACGCTGGAAGAATATTCAAAATTCTGACACGACTGTCTTCAGGCACAGTTTCAACTGTGAGCACACTAATAGCTTGCTGATCCAAAGCGGTAGAGCCATTGCCTGCCGTGTCCTCAGGCTGCGGTAATGTTTCAATACGTGTGAGCACTTGTTGTTGAATCTCCAGCAGCCATCCAGCACTACCCGGAGAATCGTCTGTTAAAAGCCTTCCGGCACTGCCACTAGCACGGAAAAACTGACCAACGCCTTCGTTGAACAAATGAACCTCATTATCAAGGCCTCCATCTACAGAAATTGCGGTCCATGTTGTTGCGGCACCTCTTTCAGAATCTACCAATATCATGGCGCCGCTATCTGAGACAGCTAGAAACCTTTTTGTGGCAACGTTGAACATCGAAAACGATGACGCTGACATTTGGCGCACAAACCAATGCGCACTGGCATCGATGCCATTGTGCTGCCCCATTACAGGGACACTATTGCCATCATCCACGAGCCTTCTACTACGAAACAAATTGCTCAGCTCATACTCCCCCGACTCAATCAAGATACTTGCAGGCTGCGCACTCTCTTTCCTATCTGAACTAGTTTCAGCGCGTTTTGTTATCGCAATATCTGTTCTACTGCCAAGAAAAACAGGCTGGTTAGCAGATGTAGATTGCGCACCCGATATTCGGGTAGTCTCGTCTAGCCATGCCAGCAGACTAGTGGCTGAATCAAGCTCGCTGGCCAGTGTCGATGCAAAAATGTCATTTGATTGGGAGCTGGGTGGCCCAGACTGGGACTGAGTGAATACAACGGTATTCCCATCTCCAAGCGCAATACGAGGCTCATTGTCAGGACAAAGCGGACTCCTGCCAAATCTCTCACCCCATCCTTTAGCGAAATCTGAGGTAAAACAAGTATCAAGAACAGTGACTGATCGTTGTGCTTCAGAACCCGCGATAAGGATTTCCTGGAGCCACGGTAGTTTCCTGTAATCAGAGCGGGACCTGAGATGGATGTCTGTCGGTATCAGATAGTTGTTATCGGAGAGCACAATGCCATGACCGGAATAATAAAAAAAGCTCAGCGCTGCTCCGCTGGATCGATCACCGAAGTTGCCGATGAGCTTTTGAAATTCAAAGAATGATGGATCAGTGGCGAGTACAACGTCAAAGCCTCTATTTTCCAGAGCTTGAGCGACTGCTGTAGCGTCTGTGCTGGCTGTTGGAAGCGCGTCAGACTGGTAATTGGAGTTACCAACAACCAGCGCAACGTTGGCAGCGAAAGCTGGGGGCGCCCCTACTCCAACTATCAGGCATAGGATGAATGCGGAGAACCGATTGAATTTCCAAACAAATTTCATGTACGAACCTGTGCTTCAGGTTTTGCGCAGACTTTGCTTATTATGAAATTGAGACTAAAGTCTAAGTTTTGCAGGCATCGCACAATTTCTTACCTCTCGGCTACACAGTTTCAAAACGGCACAAATTTAGACGAATAAGCTTACCCGAATTTGCTGGTGGATTTCTACAGGCGACTACGTTTAGGCGTTACTGAGACCTGATCGAAGTTGCAAATGAGACATACAAGCGACTCTGAAAGCTGTTCGCCTTGAGCAGTAAACTGAAGTGATCAGCCGATAGTGCGCATTGTGGTGTCCACCTCGCGCAGCCAACCTTCCAGCCACAGGCTACATATTGCATGTTTTGACGATAGCAAACAGAGATATCGGAATGGCTTGTCTTTCGATTTGGCATTCAACTGAAATTAAGCAATTTGAGTAATGAATTTGAACAATAGTTAGAGATATGCGTACAGAACTTGACGATGATTAAGGTCGTCGCCTGTCCTGATAGCACTTCGCATTAGCGAACGCAAAATGCGATTACGACTGGTTGATCCACTATATATTCGTCACGCGCCAAGTAGTATATTGCAGTTACAAGTAGTATATTGCAGCTGTTTGAATCGGCGCCGAGTCTGGATCGATATCGAAACGCTAAATCGTATCGCATCGACGATCCATGCTTACCATGAGAAGCACCTTTTATATGGGTGGCTCAGGTGGGTTAATTATTTATATAAAAACAAAGTGAGCCAGAAATAGCAAACCGCTAGACAAAACTCTGAAATTAATCATTTATTCCCCTGAATCTGTATTTGACAATAACTTCTCCTTCAGTCTACGATTCATTTAAGAGCAAGAAAGGTAGAAGATCTCAAAGTCACTATTTGCAAATGGCAGCAGTGGCCAACAGATAAATCAAGGCACAGAGTTGGAAGACAGAAGTGGTACGCCACATCAACAGCATAGGTGAACGACGCCCCAGCCCAACAAGTAACACGCCTTATGCGCAAGCTTTGCAATGCAGTCAATATGGACTTTGCGTTTTTATCAAGTGCACTCCGTACAACCAATAACTCAACGTGCAAGCAAGCTTGCAGGATTTGAAGACAGATGCAATGAAAAACTACATAACATCCAGACCTTGTGAACTATCAAGGTTTTTACTTTTAGGTATCTCCTTTGTATCGGCATCCGGCTGCACCGAAACACCATCGACAACAAATGACTCCAGAAGTTTTTCGCTTAGTATAGAAAGCCCGTTACCAACAGAGAGCCTCTCTAATCTGCAGCCACGCAACTTTGATCCGGCATCAATAACGCCAAGCATATCGCTAAATAGTGTACCTGCCGAAGTCGTATCACTGGGAGGTGGTGCGTATCAGGTCACAGGCAGCTTTTCTACTAACCGCGTTACTGTCGATGTCGATTGGTCACAAGTTTTTGAAGATGCCCCTTTACAACTGGCTGAGGCCTCAGAAACATTTTCAGTAGCAGACGGCAGTAGTCACTCAATACTGATGGAAGATTACAATATCGATTTCGACAAAGACGGAGACCTGGATTTTAATCTTGATGAATTGAAAAATGGATTAAACCCGCGAAATTCAAACTCCTGCACCCGATGTCGTTCGGACGTGGCAAGTCATATTAATCGCATACCAGCTTCACAAAGGCCTGAAATTGATGGTCAATATGATGCGATTTGGAATGAAGCGCAATTTAAGGATGTTAATGGGGATGCTGTGCTTTCTCAAGGTGGTGATGATGATTTTGCTACTGATAATCCTGGAGACGAACCCGCAGATGATGGGCGAATGTTCAGATTTGCTAGCATGCATGATGACCAGAACTTGTATTTGTTTGTGCTTCAGGATACCGAGCGAGGCTCGAATGAACGAATAACTGAAAACATGAACCTCGATGTAGCATTTGCTGGCATTTCTCCCGACTCGGAGATCACCAATGTATTCGCCCCACCTGCGGGGGAATTGGTATTCTTCACAAACCCAGATACAGGGGGCTTCGGGTTCCCGATACTTCAGCAAGGTGCGACGTATATAGATAACTTCGGCTTTGGTGAAATTGGCACTAATACTGAAGTTGTTTGGGAGGCAAGCTTTGACCTTGCCACAATATCGACCAGCTCAAATAACTTCTCACTAGACCGTTTTCTGCTTTTGGTACAAGTATTCGAGCTTACCGATGACAGCTTCACTATTTGGGAATGGTCTGGGTCAGTCACATTGAATCAATAATCTGTGCAAATTGTTCTATTTTCCAACTTATTTGCGTACCTAATTTCAGATTGTTTTGCCAAGTGTGACGGTCATTCGGTGTGAACGCATTAATCTGCATTGATACTTAAGCGTATAGTTTCCATTAGTAATGAATGGATCAATATAACCTGCGTTAGTTAGCTCTGGAAAATAGTCATGCCCTTTATGGTTCGCGGCTAACGCCTCTTACTTACTGCTCTAAAACGACCGTTCCCAACACTGACGGATTTAACCAGCTGTCATCCACATTAATATCGCCTGCAGATGGCCTCCACCAGCTCCATTTTGCATCGCGATCTCCACCGTCATGATCGAGGTCTATGTGAATGTCAAACCCAAATGGAACCCCGGGGGTAATTCCGAACTCGTCTAACGGTATTCTCATTTCAAAAGCATGACGGTCATTCGTACAGAAACACGTGTTGAATTCAAATGCTGGAAGCGGTGCTGCAAGAGACCCAGTTATTATGACAGTTGAGTTGTCAGTTTGTGAGGCTGGGCTGGTTAGCAACGGTATGACAAAATACCGATCATCAACACCATCATACTCATTGCCTTTACTGTTATCGCCATCCAGAAAGACGCTTATACTGTCATCTCGCCATGGATCTTCAGAATCACGAATGACATTAGCAAGTGCGACACTCTCACTTAAAACAAATAGATACATGAATTCATCGTCGTGCATGGCGAACCATTGAAACTCAGTTTCACCATCATTCCTTATAGCACCTGCACCTTGATTAATCATTCTGTTGTCAATTTTCAGCTGATTCCCGTCTATGTCATTGAACGCTGCCATGCCGTACTGTTCGTCATATAACCCGTCAATCATCAGCGCTGTATCTGATGAAATGCGAGGTATAACTACTGATGCATCAGCAGCCCCGGGATCAACGACAATTATTTCATCTGGTATTGTCGCAGAAGTACCCAGCTCACGCTCATCCAGGTTGCTGATTCCATCACCATCGACATCAAACCGTGATTCACCACTTGTAGCGTATTGATTGGCACCCACGGAAATTCTTATGTTTTCGTCGCTGACACTCTGCGTACCTTCCCAGGATGCCAGTAAAAGTTCTTCCCCTGTTTCAAGCGTTTCATACCAGTCGACAGTTACAGATAGATCGGTAAACGGATCGGCGCTGAACGTTGCCAAGATATCGGTACCAGAGCTACTGCCAGTACCAGCTTCCAGTCTCTGGGTAACGCCATTGACCGTCAATAGTACATAAAGCTGATCGGGATTTACGGCTCTGGACTGAGCAAGAGCTCTTGGCATTGCAACCGTACTTGCCGATGTGTTGGCTTCAACCGGTCGATCGCTCACACTACTACCTGCGTCACACGCGGACAATAGCGTCAACGCAAGCAACGACAGAACAGAAAACGTGATGTGTTTCCTGCTACCACAAACAAATGAAACATCACAAACAGTTTGTAGTACACGATGACTGCTTACAACCGACGTAGATCTAAAGCTACAAACCGTCGCTGAGAGCCAAAAATGAATGTACCGATAGAAAGTAGATCGAAAAACAGTTGCCACTTTTGATATCCCTCTTGCTCGATCTTATGATCATGAAGACCAAAATTCAAATTCGGCCGCCATCACCTGCGAAGCGGCTCGATGATTTCTGTAGCTTTGGCAATCGAATTCTCGACCAGTAGTTCGATGGTACCTGAAAACTTAGCACTTTTCATGGATTCCTAGCGCAAGAATATTCAGCACTTCAAAGTGCTCAATTCTATGTTTCTTTGGTTTCTTTGGTTTCTTTAATTTTTAATTCTTACTTAGCTCAAATCCACGCTTGGCAGCATGTAGGCTCATAGAAATAAGATCAAGAGTTCAGAGCAGTAGCCGGACAATGTGTTCGATAGGAGCAGACAGCTTCTACTAAAGACAAATTCTTTACCATCATCATTCAGAACGAAACTCTTAGCTCTTAAAAATCTCGATTGCAGATTTATCGCGATTTAAATCGTATTTTCGATATTTCTAACGATGCTCAATTACCAATATATTCGATCTCCCTGTAAGAAATCAAAAATTTTCCTGTTAATTAGTGAGTATGCTGATGGTCAGATTCCGATTCAACCGGCTGTTTCTTCAGCGATTGAATATTACTGAGAACTGCACCTACCTGAACAGAGCTTTCTGAATCTTCAGTCGCTTGCGATCTACTCTTAATTTAATCAGCCTCAGCAAGCGCCTTGCACACATCCTGTGCATCAACAACCCCACACGGCTCACCATCACCATTCAACACCAGCGTACAAAGCGAAGAGCTGGCAGCACGTACCAATAGCTGCTTCACCGATAGTGATTCATGAACACACGCAACACGGTTAGTGCATGCAGCAAGATCATCATCGGTTTTACACAGCATGACTGCCACAGACTTTCCTCGCAGCTCACACTGAATTACCTTACCGTTTTCAACCTTCACATCAACCTCATTCGCAATACGAGCAATCCCCGTGTTCCTGTCAAACGCCATGGGTTGCATCACAGTTCTGGCTGTTAGTACAGACAAGGGATTAATACTGGCGGCAAAGCGTCGAACGTAATCGTCAGCTGGACGAAACACAATATCGTCAATAGTGCCAGTCTGCACGATTCTGCCCGCTTCCATGATACTGATGCGATTACCCAGCTTGAGCGCTTCGTCCAGATCGTGACTGACAAAGAGAATCGTTTTCTTCAAGCGCTGTTGCAGAATCAGCAGTTCATCCTGCAAGTGTTCGCGAATTAACGGGTCAAGCGCCGAGAACGGCTCATCCATCAGCAAGATGTCAGCATCAGTGGCAAATGCACGAGCCAACCCTACGCGCTGTTGCATGCCACCAGACAAAGTCTGAATAGGCTTGTCAGCCCAATCGGTCAACCCCACCAGTTCCAGCTGCTCCTGAACGCGCTCTTCAATCAGCTGGCGAGCTTCACCGCGCACCGATAAACCAAAGGCAATATTTTCACGCACTGTTGCCCAGGGCAGCAGACCGAACTGCTGGAACACCATGGCAAGACTGGCACGGCGCAACCGACGCAATGCCCGCTTGTCACAGCTGGCAACATTAACGGGACCGTGCTTCGTTTCCACAAGCAGTGAACCCCGCGTAATCGCATTAAGACCATTCACACATCGAAGCAGTGATGATTTGCCTGACCCAGACAAACCCATCAGTACCGAGATAGAGCCTTGTGGCACCTCAAGGCAGGCATCCGCCACACCAAGCACCACGCCCGTCTGTTCAAGAATCTGATCACGCCCCTGACCTTTATCCAGCAGCTGCAGGGCATGGCCATGTTGTCGTTTCGGCCCAAACAGAACATCGACGTGCTCGATGCTCAGTGCACGGCTGGCCGGTGGTATCGCCTGTGCAGTATCACTTGATGTCATGCGGGTTGCCTCTGCCTGCAGAGTCGATCCAGCAGTATGGCCACAATGACAATCGCAAGCCCTGCCTCGAACCCTTTCTCGATGTTTACCGTATTCAATGCCCTGACCACAGGCTTGCCCAGGCCATCAGCCCCCACAAGGGCTGCAATAACCACCATCGACAACGACAGCATGATGCACTGGGTCAGCCCGGCAAGAATGGTCGGCATGGCATGCGGCAACTCGATTCGCCAGAGCCGCTGTAGTGGTGTGCAACCAAACGCATCACCAGCCTCCAGCAGATGCCTTGGCACCTCAGATATTCCGAGGCTAGTCAGCCGAATCGGGGCTGCCAACGCAAACACCACCGTCGATATCAGGCCGGGTACCACACCAAGCCCGAACAGAATAAGCGTCGGTATCAGATAGACAAAGGTGGGAATAGTCTGCATCAGATCCAGCACTGGCCGAAGCGCAGCGTTCAACCGAGGATGATGCGCGGCGTAGATTCCCAATGGAACACCAATAAGCATGCAAAAGAGAGTGGCATACAACACCAGCACCAGTGTCTGAATGGTCTCTTCCCATAGCCCCAGGTTGATGATCAGCAACAAGGAGAGGGCCGTGAACAGGGTCAATCCGATACGCCGGTGCAACCACCAGGCGCCCGCCGCCAGCAATACGATGAGGAGAATTGCCGGGACTGATAAAAGCAGATCGGTAGAGCCTTCAACCAGCCATTCCAGCGAGTCGGAAACAAGATCGAAAAATCCTGAGGCGTGCTCGTTGAGCAAATCGACAAGCGTTGCTATTAGCTCGCCGATAGGTACCTTATTGTCTGTAAGCCATTCCATCAGGGTGCGCTATTGCAAACAGCGGGTGGACACACAAGGCCAGCGGGCCGGGGAGCCATGCTCCCAAGCCTCACAGTCCACACTTCTACATACCCATACTGGATTTGACGGCCGCCAGTGCAGGTTCTCCATCAAGGGTGCTAACCCCCTCAAGCCATCCATCGAGCACCTCTGGATTGGCAGCTAACCAGGTAGCAGCCGCTTCGTCAGGATCTTTACCATCATCCAGAATGGCTGCCATGACCTCGTTTTCCATGGCCAGTGTGAATTCCAGATTAGCCAGCAACTGACCGACATTGGGGCATTCATTGGCATAACCTGCACGTACATTGGTGGCAACCGTTGCCCCACCCAGGTCTGGACCAAAGTAGTCGTCACCACCCTCGAGGTAGGTCAGCTCGAAATTGGCATTCATCGGGTGCGGCTCCCCCCCAAGAAACACGACCGGCTCGTCGCGTTTGTCAGCACGGGCCACCTGGGACAGCATGCCAGGTTCACTGGACTCAACCACCTTGAACCCTTCCAGTCCAAAGGCATTGCTGTCAATCATGTCCTGAATGAGCCGATTGCCATCATTGCCCGGCTCGATACCGTAGATACTCTCATCAAGAGCCTCTGCGTGTGCGGCAATATCGCCAAAGCTTTTGATACCAAGTGCCGCTGCCGCGCTATTGACGGCCAGCGTGTATTTGGCACCAACCAGATTGGTGCGTACCGTTTCTACTGACCCGTCGTCACGGTACGGCGCAATATCAGCCTCCATGGTGGGCATCCAGTTACCCAGGAAAACATCTATGTCCCCGTTCTTCAATGAAGTGTACGTCACCGGCACACTCAAAATCTGGGCTGAGGGCTCGTAACCCATCGCGTCCAGTACGGTACTAGTGAGTGCGGTAGTAGCGGTGATATCGGTCCAACCGACATCCGAGAAACGTACTGACTTACAACTATCCGGATCGGCGGCAAATGCATTACCTGCTGCGAAGCTTGCATAGACAACGCACACCGCAAAGGCTCTATTTACTCCAGTCATGACACTTTTCATACCAGGCTCCTCCAAAAGGTTGCCTGAGAGCATAAACCAATCGCCTGTAGCGAGTACAATCATCCGGTGAATAATCAGCCTCGTGTACTCAACTTCGACGATGTCATCGACCTTTGCGGGTCCGTAGCAACGTCGCGTGGTCAGGTCTACAAGACCAGTGGTGCCGTTAAAGAGGTGGATTGGATTCCCGACGGCGATGTGCTGTATGCCGTTGTGCAGGACACGGAAGCCGAGCAGTATCATGTGCGCGGAGGTCGCGATAGGAATGCCGGTTACCCGGCACCCCTCGCACAGATCCCGGCGAGCGCTGCTAACGCACCGGGCTCCTGCCTTGAGTTTTGGCGTCAAAGCGAACTGCCGGATACGGATGGATGACACGCACTGCGGGAAAGTAGCGGCCCATGATGCGGTGGAAACGAGCCACCGTCATACGATGACGCTGACTGCGCCTGCGCAGGGAACGGAACCAGTACCAGCCAACACGGCGAAAGAAGAACTGCACGCTACCGTAGTTGCAAGGCACACCAAAATAATTCTGGTGGCCTAACAACACACGTTGCAACCACTGGCCCGTTTCAGCGATTGGGCGATGCAGGCGCCGACGCAATGATAGTTTGATGTCTTTCAGCGTACTGATCATTCGTTTCTTGATCGTCTTACGGCCTACCATGAACCGTCCGCTTGTACGCGTGACCGTGCAGTAGTGAGTAAAACCAAGAAAGTCGAACGTAGACGCTTTTGCGCCATCAAACTGCCTGCTGTCCTGCATCGCAAATCGACCAAATCGGATCAGCTTTGTCTTCTTCGGGTGAAGCTGCAAAGCGAACTTAGCCAAACGATCGTCCAGATCTTCTCTGAACCGGTTAGCATCCGCCTTGCTCTGGAAACCCAACACCATATCGTCTGCGTATCTGACAATAATGATGTCCCCTGTCGCTCTGCGCCTGCGCCAGCTATGACTCCACAGATCCAACACGTAGTGCAGGTAGATGTTCGCCAATAATGGTGAAATCACCGCCCCATATGTCTAGCAACTCAAAATGCAAAGTAATCTGACCTAAACCTTGATATACATGGACTTTCCAGCAATTAACTTTACATATTGCCACGCTGTCGGCCGTGAGTATCTGTCTCATTCACT
>Ga0114956_1003030_pt1 | contig 13072 bp, 3 predicted proteins | sample MaitaG_FD_87304 | JGI IMG/M metagenome (GOLD analysis project Ga0114956, IMG submission 87304) | Marine algal microbial communities from Maine, USA - Maine_Asex2 metaG | ecosystem: Host-associated > Algae > Red algae > Unclassified | place: Maine, USA | collected 2015-01-05 | reverse complement strand
CGATTGCGACATCACCCCCCCGACCTTCAGCGACGTCGTCACCACCACCAACTGCCTCGAAATCATCGTCCGCACCTGGTCGGTCAACGACATCTGCGGCACTCCCTATGAGCTGGTTCAGATGATCGAAAATAACATCGACACAACCGCGCCCGTGCTCGCGCTTGCACCGGACGTTGTCGGCTGCGACATCGCAACCGATCCTAGCTCCACTGGAATGACCACGGCCGAAGACGATTGCGGAAATATCACCGTCTCCTCGACCGATAGTGTCTCCACCGTTGGCTGCGACCTCCTGATCGAACGTACCTGGACCGCAGTCGACGGCTGCGGCAACAGCACCAGCGCCGTGCAGAACATCACCAGCATCCTCAGCGCGGCCCTGCCCGAACTTACCGTTCCTGCCGACGTCGACGGCTGCAATATGTCGACCAATGTCGCTGATACTGGCACCGCGACTGCGACTGACGACTGCGGCGATGTCGCTGTGTCCTTCATCGACACGGTCACGACCGATGGCTGTGCCGTCACCGTCACCCGTACCTGGACCGCCGAAGACGTCTGCGGACAGACGGTTAGCGGCGTCCAAACCATTCAGTCGCTCAACGATTCCGCAGCCCCGGTGGTCACCGCTCCTGCGGATGAAGTCGGCTGCAACCTGCTGGTCGATTCCCCAACCGTGTTCGCCACCGTCGCAGATGATTGTAGCGATACCCCCGTGACCTTCGAGGATACCAAAGTCACCGACGGTTGCGTGGTCACCATCACCCGCGTCTGGTCCGCCGAAGACGATTGCGGCAACGTCGGCGCAACCACCCAGGTCATCATCAATACCGTCGACAGCGGCGCTCCCACCATCTCGATCCCGCCGGATGTTGTCGGCTGCAGCTTGGATACGTCCGAGAACATCACTGGAGTCGCCACCGCTCAGGATGAGTGCAGTGTGACCGTCACCTCCACCGACAGCGTCGCAACCGATGGCTGCCAGACAACGATCACGCGTACCTTCACCGCGAGCGACGGCTGTGGCAATGAGGTCACCGGCGTTCAGACGATCATTAATATTGTCGACACGGACACCCCCACGATCTCGTGCCCCGACACCATCATCGTCTCAGCTAACACCGCCGGCAACTACGTCGTGCCGGATCTCACTGGCACACCGGTCACCGACAGTTGTGGCGCAACGATCACTCAGTCGCCTGCCGCAGGCACCGTGTTTGGAAGGCTCTCCGACTTTGTGGTCGCCTCTCAAACCGTGACCCTCACAGCGGAAGACGGCTGCGGTAACGAAGCCACTTGCAGTGTCGACCTGATCAATCCTTCTTGCATCGGCGACACGGTCTTTGCCGATGGCAACCTGAACGGCACTCAAGACGCCGGCGAAGGCGGAATTCCCAACGTGGTCGTCCTCCTTTTGGACGGCCTCGGTAACGAACTCAGCCGGGCAACCACGGACGCCACTGGCAAATTCATCTTCTTCATGGATATCGCCAACAACACCGTGTTGGCGCGCGGTACTCCGCAGACCTTCCAACTCGGCTACATCTTCCCCGGCGCGACCGAAACGACCACCCAAGCGCCATTCACCATCGGCCAAGGGGAACATGACCTCGACCAAGATATCGGCCTCGCCTTGGACGGCAGCATCTCTGGTGTCGTCTGGAACGATATCGCCAACACCGGAGACCCGGCGGGGGCCAACCTCGCCGAGCTCGGTTACAACGGTGCCACCGTCAACCTCCTGAGTGTCGAAGGCGGCGTGACCTCCGTGGTCGCCACTACCGTGACCTCCACCGATGCCGCAGGTAACATGGGAACCTACAACTTCCCCGGACTGCCGCCCGGCGACTATATCGTGCAAATCGATCCCGCCAGCCTTCCGGATGCACTCGCCGGGGAGCCGAAATTCGAAACCGATCCAATCGGATTGGGCGCAGGTCAAAACCTCGTCAACGGCACCAACTTCCCGCTCATGTTCGGTAGTGGTCCGACCGCCATCGAACTGGTTAGCATCGAAGCGACCGGTGGTAGCCTCACCTGGACGACCTCCGACGAGTCTGGAACCCTCGGCTACAATGTCATCGATCTCGCCACCGGCGAGGCCATCAACGATAGCCTGATCCTCGCCAATGGTAACGGTGGAACCTACAGCCAAGACGTGAGTGAGGGCGACTACGCGCTCGAAACAATCGACGACGACCTCTCCGTCAACCGTGAAACCGAAGTCACCCACTTCGTCGAGGTGGACGCCTCGCCGACCGGTGACCCGACCTCGATTGTCGAGGCAACCAACGGCAGTGCGTCATTCAGCACCTCAGCCGCCGCCGATAGCTACCTCGTCATCGGCATCGCCTCCGGCGCCATCGTTCTCGATGTAACCGACCCCGATAACCCCGTCCGCTTGATCGGCGAATCGCTCGCGACAGACGGTGGCAACGCGGTCTACTTCAGTTACGCCGCAGGTGCATCGATCCAGATCCGGTAACCCAGTTTGGAGCAAGATGAGAAAACCCGAGGCGAAGGCCTCGGGTTTTTTTTGTACCTTCATCCGGGTGAGCATCGGCGGCTTCCAACGGATTTATTTTGCCTTCAACCGCTAAATGACTACCGCACCGCCCGAAGCAGTGCAGGTCATTCCGGCATTTTATTCCGAGACCCGAACTTTCGCGCTTGCGGGTAGTCCGAGGTAGAGGCCGAAGCCGCTTTCGGTTTGCAACAGATCGCCGCCGTAGCGGAGACCGGTGGTGGTTTCAGTGGCGTTCGGTTCGGAGGCAAAACCGATCACCAGCACGTTGCCAGCCGCGGGCATCTCGAACGCGATCGCGCCGTCGACCGCTTCGAGCACATGATCGGCCGGACCGGTCGGAGGCGCGGGGATCGTGGTGGTTGCCACCGCTTCGAATTTACTGCTGAGATCGGTATCGATCACCTCAAGCCAGTAATGGCTCGCAGGAGCTGTGGCATCGAGAACTTCATAGGTGGCGGCTTGGTTCTCCGCCACCACGAACCCGTCAAGGGCCTCGGGCGCAGATTCGGCGTCGCCGCGCCAGACGCGGTAGCCGAGCGTGTCGTCTTCCCAGGCGGTCGTCCAAGTGATGCGAACGCCCTCGGCCGCGATGGTCGCGTCGATGCGTTCGAGGGAGATCGCGGTCGGCAGGACGGCGATGCCGAGGTTGGCCGCTTGCACGCTGCCGCCGGTGGCGTCGACGGGGCTGGGTTCAATCGAGAACTGATCGCTTGGCAGGGTGTCCGGGTCGAAGGTGATCACGTACATGCCGGGTGGCACGTCGAACGAATAGGCACCGTTTGCGCCGGTCATCGTGGTGGTGATCTGGTTGCCGGCGGGGTCGCTGAGAATCACTCGCACGTTGCGTATGCCGAGTACGCCGAGATCGTCGTTGTCTGGATCGAAGTCCATCGAGAGGTCCAACCAGACCGTGCCAGAGACACTAACTTCGCAAACGTAGATGTAGCTGGCTTCGCATTGTGATTGATTGCCGCAGGCGTCGGTGGCGGTGAGCAAGATAGTCAAGGGCGAACGCGCGTCGTGCACCGAACCGGCGGCCGGAGTCTGTACCAGGCTGGGTTCGGAGCAGTTGTCGTTGAGCGTGGTTGGCACGACCTCCGGCACTTGTATCATGCAGTCGCCGCTGGCTAAAAACACGGTCGTGGTAGTCGCGCATTCGAGCTGCGGCGCGGTGGCGTCTGCGATCGTGAATTCCTGAATGTGTTCGACCGTCTGGCCGCAACCATCGCTGGTGCGGTAGACATACCGAACCCCAGCTTGGCCGGCGCAGCCCGCCGGAACCGCCTCGGTGGTCACGGTCACCGGCAGGCTTTCACCGTCGCAGCCCTGCACGGCGGTGAGGTTCGCGGGCGGCAGCAGATCGCTGCCGCAGCCGAGCACCGCGCCGGCGGGCGTGGCCGACAAGGTCGGCGCTGGGCCTTCGGCGATGGTGATTCGCTGGGTCATGGTGGCGGTGTTGCCGCAGGCGTCGCTGGCGGAGTAGATGAACATCACGCCGTCCAGCAGCGTACAACTGGCCGGTAGTGGGTTCTGGTTGACGCTGAGCGTGGCGACGGCTCCGCAGTCGTCGCTGGCGCTGAGCGTCTCGGGTTCGGGCAGGGCCGAACCACAGGGCAGGACCCGGTCGGTGACGCTGGTGTCGAACACCGGCGCGCTGGTGTCGACCCGCGTGATCCGTTGGGTGCACGGCGCGCTCAGGTTACCGCAGGCGTCTTCAAGCTGGTAAACGTATGCGATGCCGTCGCCGGCGCAGCTTGAAATCGGGGTGCTGCTCACTTGCACCACTGGCGGCGTGGTGCAGTCGTCGCTGGCACCGAGGCCGGTGGTGTCCGGGTCGGGCAGGGGATCGCCGCAGGCCAGCACCAGGTCGGGCGGACAGGCGCTGATCATTGGCGCGTTGGTGTCGAAGGCGTAGTTCACGGTTTTCTCGGCGGTGGCGGTGAGACCGTTGCCCGTCCCCGAACCGATGACGGTGTTCACCGTGCCGGTCAGCGTGACTTCGCACATGTAGACCACGGACTCGCCCACCGCGAGGGCGCCGATGTTGGTCGCGCAGGCGGGGTAAAGCGGGTCGTCGAGCACCACGTTCTGCAGAGCGATCGGGCCGTTGTTGGTGATCGAGATGGTGAACGAACCGGGTCCGAATGCGCAGAAGCAACCGGGGTCGTCGACCGTGATATCGATGGCCAAGCTGGGTTCGTCGCAGGCGGCGACGGTGAGCGGCACATCGCAGACGGTGGCGTTGCCGCAGGCGTCGGAGACGATCACTTGAATGGTGCCAGTGCCGGTGTCCGAACAGGTGAACACGCTTTGGCCGCGGATCTCGGTGCTGACGATGCCACAGTTGTCCGAACTCGAGACCACGAGGTCGGCCGCATCGACGGTGGCATCCTGATCATTGCGCGGACGCACCGTGAAGCTTTGCACGCAGATCAGGGCGGGCGCTTGCGTGTCGAGATAGGTGATGGTCTGGGTGCAGCTCGCGTTGTTGCCGAACGCGTTCGAGGCGGTGAAGATGTACTGCACCTCGCCCGAGCAGTCGTCGCCGATCACGTTGGTGGTGACCGTGACGACCGGCGTGGCGCAATCGTCGCTGACGCTCGGTGTGCCGGCGGGTGGGACGTAGCCGAGGCACTCGACCATCACATCGGCCGCACAGGCGATCACCGGCACCGAGGCGATGCCGCGCGAGACGAGCTGGGTGCAGCTGGCGGTGTTGCCGCATACGTCGGTGGCGGTGTAGACGACCTCGATGGCTTCGCCGCAGGTGTTGCTGATGATACTCTGTGCGACGCTGACAGTGGCGGTGCCGCAACTTGCGGTGACTTGCACGCTGGTCGGATCGGGCGTGAACGGCGTGCCCGGGTCGAGCGCGAGGTCGCCGGGGCAGGTGATGACCGGCGGGGTATTGTCGGTGAGCGAAACGAGCTGTGTGCAGGTGATGCTCTGGTTCCCGCAGGCGTCGGTGGCGGTGTAGATCACTTCCACGAGCTGACCGAACGCGGTGTCCGTCGTGGTGCCGAGTACGCCCGAGACGGTCGCGGCCGCGCCGCACGCATCGGTGGCGACGACCGAATCTGGATCGGGAACGACCGTGGTGCCGAAGGGGAGGGTGATGGCGGGCGGGCACTCGATCAGCGGGGCACTGTTGTTGGCGACGGTGAAGGTCTGGGTGCATGCGGCGGCGTTGCCGAACCCGTTCAAGGCGGTGTAGATGTACTCGACCGTTCCGGCGCAGTCGGTGCCGCTGGTGTTGGTGGTGACTGTGACCAGCGGGGTCGAACAAGGATCGGTGACCGTCGGTGTTCCCGGCGGGGGAACGGCCGCAAGGCAGGACACGCTGCCGCCGGGAGGGCAATCGATTGTGGGTTCGGAGGCGAGACCCCGGTTGACAATCTGGGTGCAGACGGCGCTGTTGCCGCACAGGTCGGTGGCGGTGAACACGGCGGAGATCGCCTCGCCGCAGACCCCAGCCGGATTGGTGCTCAGGGCGACGGTCACGACGGGCGCGGCCATGCAGTTGTCGCTGGCTTGGACCGCGTTCGGAGCGGGCACGAAGGCGGTGCCAGCGGCGATGGTCAGATCGGCCGGGCAGCTAGTGATCACCGGTGCGATGGTGTCTACCCAAGAGATGGTCTGGGTATAGGAAACGGCGTTGCCGCAGTCGTCGGACACCACGTAGACAAGGTCGGTGGACCCCGAACAACTCATCGGCAAGCTCGCCACCGTCGGTCGTTCGAGTACCGCCCGGCAGTTATCAAAGACGGCAATCCCCGAACCCACAGCCGCTTCCACATCGACGGCGCATTCGACCACGAGGTTGGATACCGTGTAGGTCGGAAGTTCGGCGTCGAGCAAGGTCACGGTCTGGGTGCACACCGCCGAGAGGCCACTCTCATCAGTCGCCGTAAACACGTATTCCATTATGCCCGGACAGGCGCTGATACTGCCATTGGTGACCACGATGAGGCTCACGTCTTGGCAGGGATCGGTCGCACTGGCGGTGGCTAGGTCGGCCGGCAGAATATCACCGATGCAGGCCACGGTGAGATCGGGCGGACAGGTGATGGTCGGAGAGAGATCGACCGCGCGGGTCACCGTCTGGGTGCAGGTGGCGCTGTTGCCGCAAAGATCGGTAGCGGTGAACACGGCGAAAATTACCTCGCTGCAACCCACCGCGGAGTTGGTGTTAAGGGTCACAGTCACGACGGGTGCGGCCATACAGTTATCCATGGCTTGGATCGCATTCGGATCGGGAACGAAGGGCGTGCCGATGGGGAGGCTGAGGTCGATCGGGCAGTCGGTGATCACTGGCGCGGTGGTGTCTATCCAGCTGATGGTCTGGGTGAAAGACACGGCGTTGCCGCAGTTGTCGGTCACGCTATAAACGAGGTCGGTGGAGCCACTGCAGGTGTTGGACAACGCCCCGACGGTTGGCAGTTGCAGAATGGGGTTGCAGTTGTCGAACACGGCGACTCCCGAACCGATCAACGCTTCCACATCTGCGGCGCATTCGACCACGAGATTCGAAACGGTGAAGGTCGGTTTTTCCGTGTCACTATCCCAAGTATAGACGACTGCGGAGGTGGCCTGGTTACCACAAGCATCCTGCACCAAATAGGTGCGGGAGATGGTGGCAATGCAATCATTGCTCAGCAAGACGCCACCTACGAACTGGACCACCCCGGTACTGCAACTATCGGCGGCGGCGGCAAGGACCGCAATCTCATCCGCTGTGGAGGGCAAGGCGACCGGGAGCATTCCATCATTCTGGCAGCCTAGGTGCCCGCCAAGGTCAACGGGCCCGAGTGCCGTTGTATCTACTTGGGTGATCACTTGGAGGGCGCTGGTGCAATTGCCGCAGGCGTCGCAGGCGGTGACCAGATTCGTGTAGACTCGCAAACAGGGATCGCTGGTGGCGCTACCCACGAATGTGGTCGAGACGATGACGTCCGAGCAGTTGTCCATGACGACGACAGGCGGGGCTGGATCAACGGTTGCCACGCAGACCATGGGTTCAAATCCTGCTGGTGCCAAGCTGAGGTTGCCGGTGATGTTGGCGATCAAGCCGGCGGATCCAGGCACGTATGCGCTGAACACCATCTGCACAATGTGAGTGGTGCTGCCGTCACTACAGGTTTGGGTGAGGTCGAGGATGTTGGTCGCAGTGAATGGCATGGCTCCGAGAGTAGAAGGGGCACCCACACCCGGTCCGATGCCGCCGATGGAGACTGCGGTATACGCTGGTGCGGTGAAAGTACTGTAATTGGGGAAGTTCACATCGAAGGAGGGTTCGCTGTAATGATAGCAAGCGAAGGGCACATCGGAGGTCCAGTTGATGATGTAGCGACCGCAAGGGACCTTCATTTCCACGATCGTCAGCGGGTGATCCATTCCGGGAACGGCGACAAACCAACGAACCCCACCAACGCCAAAGTGGTTGGTGATGTTCGGCTGCTGCCCGCCAGGCCACCCGGGCAACGTATTGGGGTTGCCAGTATTCGGATCGGTTGAGATCACCACAGAGCCGTTGCCGAAAACCGGCACGTCCGAGGTGCTGACTACGGTCGAGCAATCGACAGTGATATCGCTTACAATGAGAGCCGGTGGGGTAGTGTCAACGATGGTGACCATTTGGGTGCATTGGGCCGAATTGCCGCTGGCATCTGTGGCCTCAAACACGCGGAGAAAGGAACCGGCAGAACCGTTGGCGAGGCAGTCGCCGGCGTTGGTGATCACGAGGACATTTGAAACAACCGGAGCTGGGTCGCAATTATCCATAACTCCGAAGGGCATCCCGAGCGTCCTGAGGTCGACCGTCTGGCTGCAATCAAACAGTACATCCGGCGGGCAGTCGAACGTGGGCGCGATGGTGTCTAAAACGCTGTCCACGTGCGTGGCAAACATCGAGGTGTTGCTGGAGACACTGAAAACATTGGCCGGATAGGTAAACTCGGCCGTATTGGTCAGGCTTCCTTCGCAGACCGCGACGACGCCGGTGACCTCGAAGGTGACGGTGCCGCCAACTGTAATGTCGACGAGTTCGGATAAGTTCCCAGTGCCAGAAGCATTGTCACAACCGGTAAAACCGGCGCGCTGGATCGACTGGAGGCTCTGGCCAACAGACGTAAACAGATGGCGGCTGTTGGGCATCACCGCGAGGTCAAAGGGATCGAAGAGAGCCAGCGAATCCTCGACCGTCGTTGCGCCCGTCGCCTCGTTACGCGAAAAGGCGATGGTTCCACCGGTCGCTCCCGTCTCAATTGCGTAAACACTCTTGCCGTCCGAACTCGCAACGACGGACTCAAACAGTGAGGAGGCAGGGGTCGTACCGCTGCCGGTGAGCGCTCCAGTAGCGGGGGCTCTATCGACTGTGGCCAATGCGCCACCGCCGATAGGCGCAAAGGAGCCAATGTAAAGATGACGGCCGTCTGGAGCGATATCGAACATGAAAAACGAAATCCCTGCTTGGCTGAAGGGGCTATTCGCGTTTGTCGTGAGCAGCCCGGTCGTGGCGTTGCGATCGAAGATGTCGACGCTGTTGGCGTGTAGAACATAGACGTGAACGCCATCCGGGCTGACAAGAATGTCCATCGGGTTCATTGTTCCCAGCGGCGTGGAGCCACTCAGGGCCAGCTCACCGGTGAGCAGATCACGGCTGAAGACCTGAACATTTCCTCCATCGAGCACATAGAGGTGTGCGCCGTCCGGGCTCATGGCCATGCCCCTGAAATTGGTAGAAGCCGCAACCGGATTATTGGTACCAACCGCGAGGCTCGGACCGACCGGATCAAATTCGAAGCTGACGATTCGATCGTCGAACTCGCTCAACCCGTAGACATGCAAGCCGTCAGGGCTGACGAGCAGGTGCTCAAACGAATCAAATTGCGGGACCAGGACGGAGGTGCCTGCAGACAAGAGCCCGCTGACCGGGTCGAGTTGCAGTACATACAGCGACCCGATGCTACTGGAGGCAAACACATGGAGATTATCTGGGTGAGCCGCCACACCGAGATACCGTCCGTCTCCCGCGGGGTCTTCCGCCTCGATCGTGGTCAGGTCCCCGCCATTGGTCAGACTCGCAGTACAGGTCCAGCCGATGTTATTCACGCCGGCTGGGAGAATATCGACCAGTCTAGCACCGCAGACATCGGTCGGGCCAGCGTTGGTGAGGGTGATGGTCCAAGAGATAGGGCCGCCAGCATTGTAGCTGGTCCGGGCGTTTGTCTTCGTCATCTGCACATCGGCAATGCGCTGGACGGCAAACGGCACGGCGGATACGTTGTTGGTGCCGCCAGGAAAGACGTCTGCATCGAGGCCAACTTCGACCGCGTTCCAGATGACCGCGTGTGGGGTATCGGGATCCAGTTCCACCTCAAAGGTGAACGAGGTGGATGTGAGAGCGGGGATATCGCCGAGGTCGCAGCGTAGTTGATTAGCGGCCATTAGACTGCAAAACGGCGGCGCGGCAATGAGAGTAAAGTCCGGATGAAGTGGATCCACAACCAATACGTCCAGACCATCGATCATGCCCTCGTTTACAACGTCAACCGTGTAGGTGACGATTCCACCGGCCAGATGGGCTGGCGCGTCCACGGTTTTGCTCACGGTTAGGCTGGGCGTGGCAGGGCGGACTGTAACGGTGACGGTTGCGGTCGAGCAAGCGTTATTGGAATCGCAGACCTGATAATCAAAGGTGAACGTACCCGTTATACCGAGCACCGGGGTATAAGTCAGGTTGCAGGTCGGGGCGGGGCCGACAGACACGCTGCCTACGGCAGGCTGGACCAGGACGGTCACGTTGCAGGGATCGAGTGTTATATCTTCAACGTCCTGGTCGTTACCGATGACATCAATGACGACTGGTACATTGCTGGGAGTGCTCCCAGCATCCGGGTTCGCGATCGGTGGATTGTTCGCGGCGACGAAGATGATTACGACTAAGATGTTCGCATTGCAACCGGCTGAATCGCAGATCTCGTATTCGAAGAAGTCCGCTGTGCCTGCCGTGTTTCCCCCAATCGGCGGGACATAGACCACTTCGCAATTTGCATTCACCGTAACGGTTCCTCCATTCGCCGTATCCCCTCCGAAAACAAACCCTGGCGTCAGGTCACAGGGCTCTGCCGCAATATACGTGTCGTTGACGCGAACATCGAGGATGACCGAGGTCGCTCCAGCCGGCACGTTGAACCCATCGTCCATGCCAGTCGCAGCGAACGACATGGACGCTCCGAGAAAACACGCGATGATTAAGTATAGGTATGCACGAATATTAAAGTTCATAGATGGATCCCCCGAGAAATAATTATTTTTTGAACGCGTTAATTAGGCGAAACTGATTCTGATATAAAATACCGATTCTTTCCAGCCATCTGACCATTTTTCTTAATGGAAAATGATTAGACAATAAAACAAAGCGCACGTTCGGAACGAAGGCAATGCACAAAAGGGTCATCCTATACAAACGTGGCGATCCGACGAGAGTTGGATCGGCAAGCGGTTCACCGCGCCAGATGCCCCGTCGGTTGTGTGGAAAGCAGGTCGGCGCAAAATGAAATAGCCGTCGTTGCGAACGTCCCTCTAAACCGTCCTGATTGAAGAGCGGTGATGATTCCAGGGACAAGGGTGGCGCCTCGTTCCTCGGCTGACTCCGGGCTGCTGTGTGTGACCCACTTCGGGGTCGAGCCAGCCTTTGGCTGGCCCCACGGATTGGCCATGCTACAAGCGCCGAGCCGGCCGGCGCTGGCAAGCGTGTCCTCACGGAAGCCGGCGAAGCAACTGCCACCGACTGGGCCAGCGGTGAAGGCCCACTGGAAGGCGCAGGCACCGCCGATGCCGTTGGTGTCGGTCACGGTGACCTTCACTTCCTCGCCGGCGAACAGGGCGCGATCGGGATTGAAGGTGAGGGTGGTGCGGGCGATGCTGATCTGGCCGGAGAGGGTGCCGAAGATGCTGTGCGCCTCGACGGTGGCGCGGGCCAGCGCCGCCGGGTCGGACCCGGGGGCGAAGTCGATGACGAGACTGGCGTTTGGGTCGACACCTACCGCGTGTTGGGACGGGCTCACCGCCACCACCGACGGGAGGGGCAGGCCGATCAACTGGCTGCTGCTGCTGCCGGTGGTGAGGTTGCTCACCGTGAGCACGCTGCCGCCGGCGCTGCTGGGCGGGATGGTGAACGGAACGGTCACCCGTTCGAACTCGATGGTCAGGCACCAGGAGCCGAGCGTTCCGGAATCGCCATTAAAAACGTCGGCGAGGTTGAGGAACAGGCTGAGACCGTCCGGGTCGAGGCCGTTGAAGGAGGCAAGCGCGTTTGTGATGGCCGGTTGCACTGCCGGGCCACCGGTCATCGGATTGCAGACATATCCAGCCGGAACCGCTACGCCGGCATCGTCAAAGGCGGCGTCGGCAAAAACACTGCCACCCGGGCATGGGCCACCTGCATTGTCGCCCGCCGAGACGCCCCCGGATCCGCCATCTCCGTCGAGCAGGAGCGCCCCACCACATCCGGCGTCGCCGTTACCCACCGGACAGGCGTTGGTCTCGAGCGAGATCGAAAGATCACTAAGCCACGTGTGATCCGTACTAAACGCCACCGCCACATCGACATCGGCCATCGTGGTGCCCGGGGGAAAGCTGCCGAGCGGGATGGCGGAGGACACGGTGCCGTTGTCCACCGCCTGGAGATTGAGGTTGCTGGCGCAGAAGGTCTGGGTCCAGCGGCTGGTGACGGTGCCGCCGACCGGGACACCGTCGAGCAGGACCACGTAGGGTCCGGGGTCGCCGGCGACATCCACCAGTCCGGTGACCGAACTGCCGTCGCAGTCGAAGGAGACTAGATCCTGGGTGTTCAGCGGACCGTTTAGAATCGTGAAATCGGAGAAGAGGACGTTGCCTGCGCCTGGAAGATTCCACCGTATCGCCGAAAAGTGTGCGGCCAAGATGAATTCCGGCCCGACGAACCAAATAGACGTCTGCCCGTGGAATTCTAAACTACCTCCCTGAGTTTGGGCGTACGCTAACGCTCCAGCGACATTTCGGGGAACACGAAGCGGATTTTATTGGCTTGGCGGCCGACCTTTTCGGACACGGCCTCGCGCATCAACTTAATGCTTTCGCGCAGGCCTTCCGGATCTGGCGGGAACGCGGGTTCGGGGAAGGTGACAATGGTCACCGGGCCGGCGGTCACTTCGAACGTGCGGGCCACCTGTGATGTCGCTTCGCGAACCAGTTTGGCCTCCTCAATATCCGCTGGCGTCGCCTCCGCGTCCGTGGCGACCCCTCCGGTCGACGAACAGCCCGTGAACAATAGCGAAAAGATCAAGGGCAGGGCCAAGGTGAGGGCGAGCAGGGTGCGGCGATTTCTCATAGCGCTTTGATTTAAAGAAGTTTTGCCAGTTCGTCTAGGTGTTTCGGGATCGCGGTGAGCGGGTCCTCGGCGTCTTCGTACTCAAGCACAAGATAACCCCGATAACCGGCGTCGCGCAGAAGTTCCACTAGGCGTCGCATGTCGGTCGGCTCCTTTTTGCCGTTCACCGG
>Ga0114956_1003028_pt1 | contig 13081 bp, 15 predicted proteins | sample MaitaG_FD_87304 | JGI IMG/M metagenome (GOLD analysis project Ga0114956, IMG submission 87304) | Marine algal microbial communities from Maine, USA - Maine_Asex2 metaG | ecosystem: Host-associated > Algae > Red algae > Unclassified | place: Maine, USA | collected 2015-01-05 | reverse complement strand
TAATTCAGGCGATATGCCTGAACCGGGTGATACCCTACATTGAATAGCTAGACGGGACGACGTAACGCGAAGGAACGCGGAACAATTCTCTGATGACACTGTTGTTGCCGAAGCACCGGTTACTACAGCTTTGCCGCGCAACTTTATGCCACCCGTCAGAGGCGTTTCCAGTGTGCTGACACGTTCTACGTCAATTGTAGCGTTGTCGACAACGGCTAAAGCATTTGCGAAAATCGAGAAGGCAAAGGCATTGGTGCCTTACCGATCTCCAGATGACCAGCCTGGTCAATTTTCAGATGAGGCTCAGCAGAGCAGAGCTTTAGATGGTTCATTGAATCCATCGCGGAGAAGCGCTCAAGACGACGTCCCAGACGATCTTTTGGAGACAGATGAAACCAGCGTTGAGCGCGTACGATTTTCAACACAAAGTGTTGCGTTAACGCATGATCTTGGGTCAGCTGAATCGCCATCGCCCTCTGAATCTTCTCTCTATAATGTGGCGGCACTTGGAGTCGGTTTATTCGATGTGGGCGCACTGGCAAAGTATGTAATAAAGAAAAATGGTTTAAACAACGAAGTAGTGGGCAAAGATGATCCGGATGCTTCGATGCAAAACACTAACGTGCTTGAAAACGAAGCGACAGGCGAACGTGAGCAAAGTAGCGATGAAGCCTTAGATAGCGGTATTGTTGATCTAGACCAAAGCTCAGTCATTGATGTTGACCTGGGTGCGAAGGTATCGTCTAAGCAAATCAGTAACGATCAGGGTGATAGTGCGTATGAGCAGCCTACACAAAGTTCTACAATCAGCTTGGTTGATATTCACTTAGTAGATATTACCGAAACTGAGATTGGATAAGGACAAGAACAAGAACAAGAACAAGAACAAGAACAAGGACATGCAAATTTAGATGTTCATAAAAAGGATGTTGTAGACGATCAAACTGAAAATGCACCAGATGTAAATGCGACCAAAGAATCTTCTCTGAATTCCGCCGAACCATCGTTGCTTTCTGAAAATATTATACAAACTGACATCGAGCTGCATTCTGAGATTAATCAGTCGCAAGCAGAAGCGATGCAACCCTCCAATAATCACGAGATTGGAATAGAGCCCAACCGCACTTCGCAGGATAAATTGTCTGAAGTAGACCTACAAGAATCGTCAATTAGAACAAGTTCGGCTGATACGCAACCGTCAAAACGTGCTAGCACTGGAAATAGAGCTGCAAACGATCATGCTTTCAAACAAATTCTTGTTTCGAAAAAAACGCGTAAAAACAAGCCTCGGTACGTTGATAATTTTACACCGCAAGACCTCTCGAAAAAAGCGGCTCTGAGTACGACGAATGCTATCGGTGCCAAAGCTTTTCTTAAGCAAGGTGCTGTTGGAAATAATGCCAAACATGGTGCGAAGAGTGAGCATGGCTCATCGCAATCTGGTGAGCCTGAAAATTCTGTTGTTGTTATTTCAGCCCCAGATTTAGAAGAAATTACAGAAGAGCATCAGCAAAGACTAAAAGCGGCTGAAGCTGCTGCAAAAATCAGGGCTGCTGAAAGGGCTGCCGCGAAAGCTGAAGCAGACGCGAAAGCTGAAGCAGACGCGAAAGCTGAAGCAGACGCGAAAGCTGAAGCAGACGCGAAAGCTGAAGCAGACGCGAAAGCTGAAGCAGATGCGAAAGCTGCGGCAGATGCTGCGGCCTTATTGCTAGCAACGCAGCAAGCTGAGGCGTTAGTGCAAACGACGATGCTGGCACAAAATGAAGCAGAAGCTTTAAAGATTGAAGCGGAGCTTGCTGAGGCATTTGCGAATCTAGATTTATCACTGGATGCGGATTCTTTTGATTATTCCTTAAGCGCTGACGATGTTGATGGAGCTCATGTTAGTGATGAGACAACAGCATCTGATGCCGAGCCTGTAGGAGATAGTGTTGCCACTGACAAATCTGCAGAGGCGAATACCGCCACTTCAGAAGAATTCGTCACAAGCTCCGATGTTATTGATCAGGCTGCACCATCAATGGCAAGTATGCTTGTCACCGATCATACCGTTGAGCCTGAACAGAGCGCGCTGCCTGGCCGCTCGTTAGCAATGTCTGATGTGTCGGCCGCAAGCAGTGCTGATAGGGCTTCTGAGGCAGTTAGTCAGCTTGCGACGGTTACGCACTCGTCAGAATTGGTCACCATGGCTGAGCTGTATGATTCTCCTGTTGTGGATTTAGATGCCACCGGAGACAATGAATTTGGCGGATTGCCAAACTCAGATATTTCACGACCAAAGAATCGATTCTATAGATTATGGTTGTCAGTTCGAAGAACCACCCGTAATTTGGTGAGCACTTCTTTGAGTTGGTTAAAACGTAAGAAAAAGAAGTAATCAGGTAGTCAGTACGGTCATTAGTCACAACACTCGCCATTCCCAACACGCGGCTCCTTTTTTTACATTTTGTGGCAACTGAATCAACTGCTGCTTCGGTTGTAGAATCGCCAACAGTTTTCAACTTAATAATCTTGGAATTTTCTACAATGAGTTTTGATACTTGGGTTGTTTATGCGCTTGCTATCTTGATCTTGACGGCATCCCCAGGACCAAGTGTTCTGTTGTGTGCTTCAAAGTCTGTGAGCTCAGGGTTATTGAGCGCAAGGTTTGCAGCACTTGGCAGCGTGACGGCAATTTCAATCGTTCTAACATTGTCGTTCACTGGTCTGGGTGTACTAATCGCCTCCTCAAATATTGCCTTTAGCATTATTAAGTGGATTGGAGCTGCATATTTGATCTATTTAGGGATAAAAATACTCCGTTGTCCTGAAGAAACTTACGAGGTTGAGTTCGAAGCAGATGGGCAGACCAGTAGAGCAAATCATTTTATGAGCGGTTTTATAGTGGGGGCTAGTAACCCGAAGGCACTGGTTTTCTTTACGGCGCTTTTTCCACAATTCATAGATACATCTGTTGCGTGATTTCCTCAGTATTTAATATTTGCATCAACCTTTATGGTGCTCGAGCTTGGCTGGTTGTTGTTTTACGCCCATCTTGCTCATCGTTCATCTGGGTGGTTAATGAAACAAGGTCGTGCGCGGTATTTCAATCGACTAACGGGCCTCACGTTTATAAGTGCTGGTGTTTTGTTATCAGTGAGTAGGCGTGCATCAGCGTAGGTTCTAATAATATTTTGATTTAAAGGTAACGTAACTTAGCTCATATTGATAACACTTGGAACACTCATGGAAGGTCAGCTTCTAAAATTAGGCATACCCATAAAGAAGAATATTTACCAAATATTTTTTGGAATCCTATTGATCATTAGTGGTGGAATAGCGAATATTTTTCTTATTGGGATGATTAGCGATGCGCTGCAAGCTGATGGTGGGCAACATTTAATCGACCCAAGTTTGTTTGTTTTAGGCCTGCTGCTGGCTTTTTTCCTTAATGTCGTCGCCCAATATATTCTAGAAGGTGTGGGCCATAAAATCGTTTTTCAGATACGCGAAAATTTACTTCAACGCATTGTGCATGCCAATCCTGATTCCTTTCAGCAGTTAGAAAAAAGCTAAATATATAATTTATTCTCTGAGGATATACCAGCCATATTATTTGCTATTCAAAGAATTCCTTACACACTATATGGAATATCATTAATAGTGACAGGCTTGTGCTATATGCTTTGGCTTTCTTGGAGCCTTGCGCTAGTTGTTATTGTGGCTTTGATTCTAGTTGTCTATGTTTGTAATTCAATAGTATCGCTTGCTGAGAAAAAATATATCCTCGACAGAGCTATCCATGACAAATTAGTCACCTCTTATGGCAATATTATTTCTGGGCACAAAGAGCTTGCCCTGAATGAAGTGCGAGGTAAAAATATCATCGATTCAATAACATTGGGTGATGCTTTAGAGTCGAAAAATCTTCAGATATCTGCAGGTCGTTTAATTTCAGTTAGTAGCCAACTTATGGGGATTTTACCCATAGCGCTGGTTGGAATCGTTCTCTGGGCAGTCACCATGAAGAACGGTAATTTTTTCAATATTGGAATTAATTTTGCCGTTGTCCTAATGTTCATTCGTCAACCCATAGGGAATTTGGTCCATCAAGTAGAAGACATACTTCACGCAAAAATAGCATGGACACACTTAGATGCGTTAGACCTTCCTCCTGCGCATAGCTTGATTCCCGCAGTCGATATGAATCCTTCATGGAAAGCTATAAATATTAAAAATATCGTGTATGAATATTCAGGTAACGATAAATTTTCACTTGGCCCAATTGACTTGCAAATTAATCGTGGTGAAATAACGTTTTTAGTAGGGAGCAATGGTGCGGGTAAGTCGACGCTGCTTGAAATACTGTGTGGGTTAATAACGCCAATTAGTGGTGATATATTAGTTGATAATGAGAAGGTGTGTGATGAGAATCGACGACAATACCGCGCTATGTTTTCTGCAGTACTGTCTAACTATTTCATATTTGATAGCGTTGTCAAGAACGATGGCAATGCGGGCAGTGGCGATATTCAGAAATTTATTAGTCTGCTAGAGCTTGAAGGAGTGCTATCTTTTAATGATGAAGAAAACATAGATACTGTAGGACTATCCACTGGGCAGAAAAAGCGGTTGGCAATGGTCATTGCTTGTCTGGATAACCGGTCTATTATGGTACTGGATGAGTGGGCTGCTGATCAAGATCCGAGATTTAGGCAAGTTTGTTATGAAGAAATATTGCCAAAGCTGAAGTCGCAAGGCGTCACACTGATCGTTATTAGTCACGATGACCGATATTTTCATACTGCAGATAAATTGGTTAGCATAGAGTCCGGTGCTATAAGTAACTAAAAATATTGCCTTTCATACCGGGGATAGTTATTAAAATGGTTAAACAGAGTGGCTGCAGGGGCAATGGTAGGTGCCGCAGGGTCTGTGGTATTTCGTAGTTGAGCTTTCGTTAACCAATCAGAGATTGAACAATGCAGAAAGTGGCTATATTCGTTGATGTCCAGAACGTGTACTACACAACCAAGCAAATATTTGGAAAAAACTTCGACTACAACAAGTTCTGGGCTACGGCTACCACTGGCCGCGAAGTTGTCCAGTCTTATGCTTATGCCATAGACAGAGGCGATCCGAAACAACGTGAATTCCAAAATATTCTAAGAGCAATTGGGTTCAACGTAAAGTTAAAACCGTTTATACAGCGATCTGATGGTTCTGCTAAAGGTGATTGGGATGTTGGGATAACGATTGACATAATGGAGTATGCCGACAATGCTGATGTGGTCATTTTAGTATCGGGTGATGGTGATTTTGATCTTCTTGCCAATAAAGTAAAGAATGAAAAGGGTAAGAAAGTTGAAGTTTATGGGGTCGCCAAGTTAACTGCTAATTCACTGATCGAATCTGCGAGTGAGTTTATCCCTATTGATAGTTCGCTTTTGTTAAATTAGGAAATGTTCGATAACTTATGCAGGAAGTTGAAATTCGATGTAAGGATGATCGTCTTCTTGTGGCCAATTGGATTCGTTCCAAGAAACGTTCGCAAGCCGTAGCCACAATTGTCATTCATTCTGCCACTCATGCTTGCACTCCGAGGTCATTTGCCTGCATGGCCTGGTGTGGGTCACACGCTTCCGCATGGGGTCGCCAACGAATGTAGAATGTGGAGTCTAACGCGTGGATATCTGTGGAGCGACCCCACACTCGACACAAGTGGCTATGAAGCATTTATAGGACCGTTGCTTTCGCTGTCTATATCCGATGATGCTGGATTCGCGCCATCCGGATGTGTGCAGTCATTGTTAAATGCATTTGCTAATGCAGATATAGAACATCACGAGATACAAACTAAGGAAGGTTTTAAGGGGCGAATCGGACACTTTGGATTTTTTAAATCAAAAAATGCTTCGTTGTGGCCGCAGGTTGTGCAGTGGTTACGCATGCATAGGCTTTGTGATCAGACGTAGTGTTTCTGTACAGGACTGATAGCGTAGCTAGAACGTGGATGTTTAGCTGCTGAAAAATCCATACAACTTGAGATAAATTCGGAGTATGGTTAAGACAGCATAAACCCGCTACGATCTAGACAATTAGACCGAAATGCGACTTACTATGAAGAGCACACCCAATGAAATCTAATCTGGATATTGCGCGTCTGCGTAAAGACACTCCCAGTTGTGAGAATCTTATCCACTTCAACAACGCTGGCGCTTCGTTAATGCCTGAGCCTGTTTACAAAGCGCTAACTGATCATTTGGCATTGGAAAGGGACATAGGTGGTTACGAAGCCGAGGCACAAGCAAAGCCGATACTTGACCAATTCTATAATGTGTTTGCTAAGTTATTAAACGTGAACGCCGATGAAATTGCTTATGTTGAGAACGCGACGCGAGCATGGGATATGGCTTTTTATTCGATTCCGTTAAAAGAGGGCGACCGAATAATCACCCATGAATCTGAATACGTCTCCAATTATCTGGCGTTTTTGCAACTAGAAAATCGGCTTGGAATAAAGATAGATGTTGCACCATCGGACGCAACGGGTCAGATTGATGTTGATAGCATAGAGAAGCTTGTTACCACTAGAACAAAAGTGATTGCCATTACTCATGTTCCAACGCAAGGTGGTTTGGTAAACCCTGCCGTAGAGGTTGGAAAAATAGCGAAAGCTCACGGCTTGATCTATCTGCTAGACGCGTGTCAATCGGTGGGTCAGATCGATGTGAACGTTGCTGAAATTGGATGTGATTTGTTATCGGGAACGGGTCGAAAATTTCTACGTGGGCCGCGTGGTACAGGATTTCTATATGTGTCGCGCAACATTTTAGATCAACTCGAACCCCCGTTCATTGATCTTCATGCAGCAAACTGGACAGACAAAGACCACTACCAATTTGTTCCTGGTGCACGACGTTTCGAAAACTGGGAAAGCTATGTGGCCGGTCGTGTGGGTTTAGCTGCTGCGGTGCAATACGCTCTAGATATTGGCGTGCAAAATATCGAAGCTCGTGTAACCAAACTTGCAGAGGCGCTACGCTTGCGACTACAGGGAGGTGATAGCATTCTTGTTCATGATCAAGGCTTGAAAAAATGTGGCATCGTCACATTCACTAAATCTGGAGAACAACCTTCTGAGATTGCCATGCGTTTGAAGAACAAAGGTATCAATATTTCTGTTACACAAAGAGAATCTGCGCAACTGGATTTTGGCCCACGCGATCTTCCTGCAGCGGCGCGCGCCTCGGTTCATTACTACAATACTGAAGACGAGGTTAATCGTTTTTGTGAAGCGGTAGAAGCTCGTTAATGGCTTGAAGCAAGTGATCAAGACTTTGCCGTCGAAATTGATAGTTAGGCCGAAGTCATTTTCGGTCCGACGCAGACAAGAGCTATTGGTAATAAAAAATTATGTTTGAGCAGTTTTAGATGAATCCTGATTTAAAACAGAAAGTCATTCAGGTTTGTGCAGAGAAAATACTGGCTAAAGGTCCGGGTGTTGGACTTTCATTCTATGCCTTCTTTAAGAATAAAAACGACAACCCAAAAGAACTTATGGACGCCGCTACATGGTGGATTGAGACTCACGAGCTTGACCATTTTGAGAAGGCGGTAAAAATAAAAAAGATGGTTGAGGCTGAACTTGTAATTTAAGCGAATGGCATGTTGCGTCGTCGTTTGCCATCGAGCACCGCTAACGCATTGCTCAAAGCCGGGGCCAATGGTGGTACACCGATTTCTCCAACACCGCCAATAGGACTGCCTAAGTCTAGTATCTCAACTTCTATTCGTGGAGCTGCACCCATTCCCACTATTCGATAGTCATGAAAGTTACTTTGAACTACGCCGCCATCCTTTATGTCACATTTACCATACAGGGCTGCAGACAACGCATAGTTAACTGCTCCTTGTACCTGCGCTTCAACCGCTTGTGGATTAACGGCAACGCCACAATCTACTGCACACCAAACGCGATGCGCTTTGGGTCCGGCAGAGGTCATGGTTGCTTCAACTACTTGGGCAACAGTAGAGCCGAAGCTGTGGAACATGGCCACGCCCATCGCACGGCCTTCATCGTCTACACCGATCCGCCAGCCAGACATCTCTGCAACTTTAACCAGTACTTTCGCTGAAGGGGATGCCGCGTCTAATAGGTCTAATCGATATTGCAAAGGGTCGGCGCTTGCAGCGATTGCCAGTTCATCAATAAAACTCTCAACAAAAAATCCATGTTGTGAGTTCTCTACACTGCGCCAGAAACCAACTGGGACACGGTGAGATTTATCGGCAAAATTGATCACTATATTTGGAATAGCATAAGGTGGCGCGACGGCTTTTATATTCATCTCTTTGCCGTAGCTACGAGAACGCCAGAGAGTAGGTTTTCCATCGTCTCCAATCGCGCCGTCCATTTGTGCCATCACCATCGGACGGTACACATCGCTGCGTGTGTCGGTTTCGCGTGACCAAGTTGTTTTTACTGACTTACCTGTGTCTACAGCCACTCGCACGGCTTGAACTAACCAATTTAAAGGCTCATTGCCTCCCACACTAAACGCGAGTCGCCTGCCGAAGCCACCGCCCATCTGGCGTGCGTGAAAGACAACATCATCCAGATCGAAACCGGATTCTTTCGCAACCTGTGCTTTTGCCATTAACGGATTTTGTACACCACAAGTGACATGCAATTTGCCATCTTGTTGCCAGACGGTGGCATTCAGTGGCTCAAGCGTTGAGTGGGCCAAGTAGGGCACAAGATACTCGGCCTTAAGGGTTGCTTCAATGTCGTTGGGCGTTCCTATACTCAACCCTTCGACTAATTCGCCAGAGAGTGCTTCGCGTTGATTGGCAATTAGGGACTCTGTGCTCAGCGAGTCGTTGACGTGTGACGCTCGGGTGAATTTGACACGCCGAACGGCTTTTTCGGCACGCCATGGATTATCAGCAACAACGGCAACACCGTCGGGTACGATTAATACATCGCTGACGCCACGCGCAGCTTTTACTTCATCGGTATTGTCGATTGAAGTGACTTGCGCACCGAAAACGCCACTGGTAACAACGGCTGCGTATTGCATGTTGGGTACATCGGCATCAATGCCGTAGTCAGCATTGGCGATGACCTTTGCTGGTATATCGACTCGTGCAATGGGTTGACCAACAAACTGGTATTGATCTGGTGATTTAAGTTGTACATCCTTAGGGCTGTCCATAACAGCTGCCGAAGCGGCAAGCTCGCCATAGGTCATCGAGTTTCCTGACTCACTATGCACAACACTGCCAGCAACGGTTGAGAGTGATTCTTCAGGCACACTCATTTTCTCAGCCGCAGCTGTGATCAACATCGCGCGAGTGGCTGCGGCGGCTTTTCGCATGGCATCCCATCCAGTGAAACGTATTGTCGAACTAGCGCCGGTCATTTGCGCCTTCATCAAATCACCCACTCGATGAAAGCCATTTTCGACCAATGTGCTTGTCCATTTCGGTGGCGTTACCATTTCGCGGATAAAGCCTTCAAATACTCTACCGTTTGAGTAAGCAGGTTCGACTGGTGCTTGTTCAACATGCATTTGCGCCCAATCGGCATCAAGCTCATCTGCCACTATTTGCATTAATCCGGTGCTGCTGCCTTGGCCCATATCGGTGTGTGGATTGATCACGATGACTCTGTTATCGAGTGTGATGCGAAGCCACATATTGATATGTTCTGCATCGTCACTGGTATTGGCGTCGCGTTGAACACCAATTCGATCGTGAGTGAGTAAGTGTGCAGCAACACCACCAACACCGAGTAACAACCCACCGCCAATCGTTGCGCCGGTAATCATGAAAATGCGCCTAGTGATACCCATTACACCATCTCCTTTGCAGCCGTTTTAATCGCTGCACGAATCCGGTCATAAGTACCACAGCGACACAAGTTGGTCATCGCTTGGTCTATGTCTGCATCGGTAGGCTGTGGATTTGTATTCAATAGAGCAACGGCTGCCATTTGCATTCCAGATTGGCAATAGCCACACTGTGGTACTTGATGTTCAATCCATGCGCGCTGCACTGCGTGAGGTGCATCTGCAGTGCCGATAGACTCAATGGTATTAATTTTTTTGCCAACTGCTGCGCTAACGGGGTAGGAACAAGAGCGTACAGGTGTTCCATCTATGTGGACAGTACAAGCGCCACACAGACCAATACCACAGCCAAATTTGGTGCCGCGCAGCTTAGTTTCTTCTCGCAACGCCCAAAGCAATGGCATTCCAGGTTCTATATCGAGCGAATGCTCAACGCCGTTGACAATAAGTTTGATCATCGAAGATACCGATAGTTAAAAGAATAAAAGCAAGGTAGGAATGCTATGCGATACAGCTGTGGTTATTTTACGCCTGTTTCGTGGACAAGCGGCGAACGCGGGCCGAAATAGCGTGACAGCACCGCAACCGTTACGATGGCAAAAACCAGCCGTGCGAAAATGCATATTATAATGTCGCCACCTGTTACCATTATCAGCAACGAATCATCGATCATGCTGTGCGCTAGCCCTAAAAAGCACAGAGCAAGGTAGCTGTCCCGCGCACTCATCTTACCGCTGTCCACATCTCGGATAAGAAGACCCGCTCCAAAACTGAGCCCCAGAATAAGTCCTATAACCATCACGTTAGCGGCATTTGGTCCTATGCCAAGTAACCTTAGCGGTGGGGCAAGCATGCGGTGCAGTAGTTGTTCGAATTTAATTGCGCGTAACACTCTTAGTAATACAACGAGTGCCAGTATGACGAAGAAAATCACTACAAGCGTTTGCAACTGAGACGCTAGCCAAGTCCACATAGTGTCTTGTTCTTGCTCTGGAAGCCATTCAAGAGACACCCGTTCAGTGCCACGACCTGAGACCGAATAATAACCGTGGATTAAAAATCCGAGTAAGAGTGCGCCGCCGATGCGCAGCATCAATGTTGCCCGCCAGGGTACGCCTGCACGTTTCGCAACCGCTCCTTCAATAGGCAGTGAGTGTGAGAGCAACAGTAATATGCCAAGCACTGTCATCTGTGAAACAGATAAGGATTGTTCTGCGGCTACTGATGCGAAGACAACCAGTCCAGTAAAAATGTTGGTCATCATGGTTGCAGCCCAAACGACGCCAAACGCATCAGGTAGGCCAAGCAAGCCCATCATTGGGGATAGTAGATTGCCGAGCCACTCTATGCCGCCGACAGACTCCAATGCCTTAACCAGAAGAATAGTTGGCACCAGTATTTTTAGCAGAATGAGATAAACATCAATTGCTTCATTAACCGTTGAGCGAATAGTGGTTGGAAGCTTCAAGGTAGATATTGATCAGGAAAGTATGGTTCAAAGTACCATTGATAGCACTTTTGGTGTTTTTAGATTGCTTACTGCGTTAAATATTGTTTTGCAGTAGATGCGGCTATCGCTGCAGCCTCTGCATGTAGTTTGTTGCGAGGGTCTCCAATATAGGATGCGGTGAATTGAAGCGGGTCGAGAGTCCAACCAGGGTCAAAGGTGACTATGCGCCCTTGTTTTATTAGCTCTAATCCGAGTTGATGAGGGAAGAGTCCGACGCCGATCCCTGAGGCAACCATTTCTAAACCAGCATAAATTGAGCTTGAAGGGAATATTTGCGCGCTTTGGCCATAGCGATTCCGCAGTTCTCCGCGAAGTTCGCGATAGGGCCGTGATTGTCGAGTATATGAGACAACTGGGACAGAATTGAAGTCGGTATTGGGTTTGTCTTTTGCTCGAAACCAAGTGAGATCAATCGCTGGCAGCCAGACGTTGTCAATAGAATATTCTGAAACTGGCCCCATCATAATGGCAAAATCTAACGATCTTTCTAATAGCTGTTGGCGTAAGTTGACTGATACATCAACAACAATTTCAACTCTTATATTAGGGTACATTGCATAAAGATTTTCCAAAAAATTGGGCAGCCAAAGTTGGACGATAGTCTCGGCAACACCAATTCTTAACAGACTATCAACCGCCTCAGTCGGCACAACGTTAGATTTTATATCTTCTACAATGTCGACAATGCTCTCAGCGTACTCTCTTAGTAACACACCTTTTTTAGTTAACTTTACACCTCGCTGAGTTCGGTCGAACAACGTGGTTCCTAACGATGTCTCGAGCCCGGCAATACGACCAGACACGGCTGGTTGAGAAATATTCATTTCAAGTGCGGCCTTACGTACGCCGCCCAAGCGAGATACCCACAGGAAAGTGGTCAGTTGGTCGAGAGTCATCGACGCAGCTAGGCCATGATGGGTAAATTAACGACGTTATAATTCAAAGTGATCGTGCGATCTCGAAATGGGTCGTGTAATTCCATTTTATATTCAGTGGCAGGCCTTACGCCACCTATCGCTCCTAACGTGCCACAGAGCATTGCAGCGTTGTCGCCGAAGCCAGAATTGCTAATGAGTTCGGTTAGTGGTCTGATATTCGATAAGTTGCCTGATTGATAGCTGATCCAGTCTCCATTTTCTTTGATGGAGCAGTTCAATATTAAGGAGTCTATGTGCGCTTTAACGTCGTCGTACTTCCACAGTTCTTTTGCTGCAGGTTTAAGGCAGATCTGCTTTGAGGCTGCAACCGAATGTGCTTCAAGCTCGCGATCGGTATGGTCAGATGCTAAACCAAGCCACAGCGTTCCGTTGTTTTGAACCAGTAAAGGTTCCACTTCTCCAGAGGTGCCAGCGCCGAGCACTTCAATCTTGTTGTTCTGAGTTAGTAATGCGTTAGATACCCGGTAATACAGTGGGACCGTTAAGGGCGGGGCTATGCCTAGCGCGGCCAGTTCTTGGATGTGATGCTGCACGGAGCTGCTATCTCGACCTGTCCAGCCTGCCACAAACAAGTGGTCAATGCTGAGATCGACGTCCCCTGATTCAGTTAAGAACTTCATCGCATTTCCTACAGAATTGATGGAAGAAACAAGGCTATGCCTGGATACAGAATTAACAGTCCGACCATGGCAAGCATTGCTAAAGCGTATGGAATGACACCGATCATGACATCTGAAAAGCGTCCCGATTTACGAGCACCCTGCACAACATAAAGATTCAACCCAACAGGGGGTGTTATT
>Ga0114956_1003026_pt1 | contig 13082 bp, 10 predicted proteins | sample MaitaG_FD_87304 | JGI IMG/M metagenome (GOLD analysis project Ga0114956, IMG submission 87304) | Marine algal microbial communities from Maine, USA - Maine_Asex2 metaG | ecosystem: Host-associated > Algae > Red algae > Unclassified | place: Maine, USA | collected 2015-01-05 | reverse complement strand
ATGGAATTCTATCGCTATTTTTGACCGTCTTGCATATCAATTGAGAAGGGCTCGACAGCAACTGTGTCACACCGTATTTGCGACGCTGATCACCTAAGTTCACTACATATGCCGAAATCAGCATTGGGTCTCTTTGTGAATTGAATGTGAAGATACAGTCATACGCCCTGTCAGCCGACAAATGCTTGTGCGACCATTGTGGAACTGTGTCAACCGGACCGCGTCGCTTAGCTTAACCAAAAAAATACAGCAGATGAACAACGGGCATTTCCCATCAATCAGTGAGCTTGAAGCACTGGTTGTTGAGGTAGGCGGTATCAAATTAGAGTCCAGCGCACCTTCGCTGTCAGGCTCTGAACAATGGGTTGCTTTGCCCGGGCACAGCTATGGATTTGTGTGCCAGTCCAATGCACCTGCAACAGCGATTGAAACCTTAAAAAATCTGTTACTGGTTTTACATGAAACCAGCGAAAAACTCGAATCTTTCCAACACAGCAGCGTCGCTCAAGTTGATATGGAGCGGTTGGCGATGCTCGATCCTCTTACAGAACTGCCTAATCGACGCAAGCTATTCGAGTTCCTGCAAGACATTCTAAAAAACGACCAGCACTCAGCCATTCTGCAAATCGACCTGGATCGCTTCAAGCAGATCAATGACTCTCTTGGTCATGCTGCTGGAGATGAGGTGCTTATCGTTGTAGCCAACAGACTGTCCTCCAGTGTAAGGCCGGGTGATTTAGTCGCACGTATTGGCGGTGATGAGTTTGTTATCGCCTGCCCAAAAGTAAGCAGTGTGGATTCGATGGCTGAACTGGCTGAGCGTTTGATTAAATCTCTCAATCGGCCCATGCAGTTACAAGGACATCAGTACGACATTGGCGCAAGTATCGGTGTTGCCTTTAAAACACCCCAGCAAGACTTTGACCCGGATATGCTGCTGCAAAATGCTGATCTGGCGCTGTACACTTCAAAGGAAAAGGGACGCAATCAATACCATCTGTATGACCCATTCATGCGATCAAAATTTGATGCTGTCCAATCCATGAAAAAAGAGCTCAGCGAAGCTTGCGACAACGGTAGTATTGTTGCGCATTTTCAGCCAACGTTCTGTATGCAATCCGGGCTGGTGTCTGGTATTCAGGCTATGGCCAGATGGCAACACACAAGCCTGGGTTTGCTTACTTACGGAGCTTTCGAACAACACGCTGACGACAAGGTACTAAAAAATATAGACAAGGTCATGCTAAACCAGTGCTTGAAAGGCATCCGCATGCTGACAGACCATAAAGCCGATGTATCCAAATTCAGCGTTACTGCATCTATCAAGCGTATGCGCGATCCGGAGTTTGTTTCCTACCTGCAGTCTGAAACACAAAGTCACGGACTATCGCCAAGTCAGGTCAGCCTGGAAATAGTCGAAGACAACAAGGCAATAAGCGAAGGCGATTCGTTGTTAAACAACATTCAGGAAGTTCGCGATGCTGGCTACGGCATTAGTCTGAGCAACTTCGGCGGCATCAATAGCAGCCTGCAGTCTCTGATGCTAATTGAACCGCACAGCATTAAACTTGATGGTTCAATGTGCCGCGATCTGAAAGACAATCAGGGCAAGCAGTCGTTGATTTCCGGTATTATTAATATGGCCGAACATTTGAACGCAGCTGTGATTGCCACTGTAGTTGAAACCGAAGCCGATCGAGACATTCTGGGCAACCTTGGATGCAACTTCATACAGGGCAACGTGATGTACCCACCATCAGATATCGATACACTTGCCGCCTGGTTGAGCTCAACCGATGCAGCGGTTATAAGAGCTGCTTAAGTTAGTTACGATACTTTTGGCAAGACTTGTAATTCGTCGAAATTATAATTGCTATCGATATAATCTTGTAGTTCAGCTTCAGCACCTGCTTCAGTATGCAATCCCTTTTTGGACCGACGCCATAGGATATCTTCAGCTGTTCGCGCCCATTCGTTGTGCACCAGATAATCAACTTCGGCCTGATAGAGAGGGCCACTAAAATGTTTCCCAAGGTCTGCCATACTGGTCGTATTGGCCAACACTACGTGAATGCGTGTGCCATAGTTTCGAGCGTAGTCGTATAACACGTGCTCATCTAACCAGCTGTATTGCCCTTTTAGTTCCTTCAGGTATGCGTCAAAATCTGCATTGGCTATATCTCCACCCGGTAAGGGAGCATCGGCTGTCCACTCCCCAGCGCTACAATCCAGTGAATCTCTGAGCATATCGACCGCTTGCTCCGCCAATTTGCGAAAGGTCGTTATTTTGCCTCCATAGACAGACAACACAGGCGCGTTCTTACGTACATCAAGATCGAGCTTGTAATCTCGAGTTACTTTAGATGCGTTTTCCGACGCATCGTCATACAGCGGCCTTACACCAGCATAACTCCAGACAACACTCTGTGGACTAACCGGTTTTTCAAAGTACTCGCTAACACTCTTACAGATGTAATCGATTTCGTCTGCATCAATATGTTGCTTACCGGGCTCATCATTCACTTCAACATCGGTTGTACCAAGCAAGGTGTAGTCTTGTTCATACGGAACCGCAAACAAGACGCGGTTATCCGCATTCTGAAAAATATACGTATAGGGATGATCGAACAACTTAGGTACAACAATATGACTTCCCTTAACCAGCCTGACACCGTGTTTGGAATCGTGCTCTTCATCGAGATCAAGTGTTGCTTCAACCCAGGGGCCCGATGCGTTTACCACAGCCCTTGCAGTCACCACAGATTTGTTATCCGCTAACTTGTCATGCAAATGAACCGACCATTGACCTTCTGCACGGACCAAGTCGGTGCACTCACAACGAGTACGCACATCACAACCTCGTTCTGCCGCATCCATAACATTCAAAGTAACAAGACGTGCATCCTGCACCCAGCAATCGGAGTATTCAAAACCACTACTAAATTCGCTTTTCAATGCTTCGCCACTAATATGGCTAGTCAGGTCGAGCGAGTGTGATGCGGGCAATAGCTTTCGCCCACCAATGTGATCGTATATAAACAGGCCCATGCGGATAAGCCATTTGGGCCGCAGAGCTTTGTGATGCGGCAATACAAAACGCAATGGCCAGATAATATGAGGCGCAGCCCTTAACAATACCTCACGCTCTTGAAGTGCATGCCGAACCAACATGAAATCGTAGTGTTCCAGATAGCGCAAGCCACCGTGAATGAGCTTTGTGCTCGATGATGAGGTGTGCTCGGCCAGATCGTCTTTCTCCACAAGCAAGACCGACAATCCGCGCCCAGCTGCGTCACGAGCAATACCAGCGCCGTTGATACCGCCACCGATTACAACAAGATCGAACTGAGCTACCGGTGCGTTGTTTGACGTCTGGTTCTCTGTGTTTGCACTGCCTGACATTTAGATTCCTTTGTGGCGCCGCGATTTAGGGCAATCGCAGCAAAAAGAGACACCATTTAGTCCGAGCAAGCTTGGCAACTGTTGGATGCAAGCGTTGCCGTAAGTTCGCATTAGATTCTATAGCTATAGCATACGAATATCAAACGAATATACATGCGGAGAAGTGATACTATTCCGACGTCAATAAAGATCTTTCGACACCCGCGCGTTCGATCAACAGTAAATCGCAGTACTCACCGATTATCACCCGGAGAAAACATGTCAGAGCCGCTTATTCTCAGTATCGATCAAGGCACCACCAGTTCGCGGGCCATGTTGTTCGAAAAGGACGGATCAAGCGCAGCGATCGCACAACAAGAATTTACTCAAATCTACCCGCAGTCCGGTTGGGTTGAGCACGACCCGGAAGAAATCTGGGAAACCACACTGAACGTGTGCAAGGATGTATTGAACCAGGCCAATGAGTTGGGTCGTGAAATCGCTGCGATTGGCATTACTAATCAGCGCGAAACCACCGTTATCTGGGATCGTAAAACGGGCAAGGCCATTCACAACGCGATCGTCTGGCAGGACCGACGCACCGCACCGTTTTGCAAAGAACTGAAAGATGCCGGTCATGAAAGCGAGGTAACGGCTCGCACTGGTTTGCTGCTGGACCCCTACTTCTCTGGTACTAAAGTCGCTTGGCTGCTCGACAATGTTGCTGGCGCCAGGCAACGCGCTGAAAACGGTGAACTTGCGTTCGGTACCATGGACAGCTTCCTCATCTGGCGGCTGACAAACGGGTCGGTCCATGCAACCGATACAACCAACGCGTGCCGAACTTTAATGTTCAATATCCATGACAATGATTGGGACGACAAACTACTTTCGCTTTTAAACGTTCCCAAGAATCTACTGCCGGTTGTACACGATTGTGCATCTGACTTTGGACAAACCGAGTCGGCCGTTTTGGGCGCATCCCTGCCCATCTGTGGAGTTGCTGGTGACCAGCATGCCGCATCTATCGGACAGGTGTGTTTTGAGGAGGGGATGGTAAAAAGTACCTACGGTACCGGTTGCTTTGTCATGCTCAACACGGGTGACAAGGCCATAACATCAAAAAACAAAATGCTGACCACCATCGCTTATCGATTAAACGGTAAAACCACCTACGCGATAGAAGGGTCGATTTTTGTCGCTGGTGCTGCAATTCAATGGCTGCGCGATGGTCTTGGCGTTATTCAATCGGCTGATGAGACCGAGTCTATGGCAAGCGAACTGACTGACAATCAAGGCGTATACCTTGTGCCGGCTTTTACCGGCATGGGGGCACCCTATTGGGATCCGGACGCGCGTGGTGCGCTGTTCGGTCTTACCCGCGATACCGGTCCTAAAGAACTAGCGCGCGCAGCCCTTGAATCAGTTTGTTTTCAAACCATGGACTTGTTCGATGCCATAAAAAGTGATGGAGCAGCATTAGATACCGTGCGCGTTGATGGTGGTATGGTCAAGAATAACTGGTTGAGCCAAATGCTTGCAGACATTCTGAACATTCCCGTTCAACGGCCAATGCAAACTGAAACAACGGCTTTAGGGGCGGCGTATCTGGCCGGTTTGCAATGTGGCATTTACAAATCATTAGATGACCTGACCAGCAACTGGCAACAAGAAACGGCCTTTTCACCCGGCATGCAACAAGCCGACAGAGATCGCGCCATCACCGGATGGGCGAACGCCATCAAGCGAACCCGATCAGATTTGGTTTAAACAGCTCGTCTGGCTTGTCTATTGTTTTGCCGACGAGCTATGCGCTTGCTGTTGCGCTTTGGCTGCTGACGAACAGGAGCAAATTTATGTCGACGGTACGTTTTCGGGTCGCTCATGATGCGATAACTTTTATACAACTCGGTTATTGAGTAAGCCACCAATACACCAAAAAACATAAAGGCGGGAATCAGGAAAATTTCATTCAGATTTGAAAAGACCCCTCGATTTGCATAAGACGCAACCAATTGATCATGAGGGGTTGGCAGCATTCGTGACCACACAGCAAGTATGCATAACCCGGCAACACCTATACTCAGGAGCATGACGAACAGCCGCGTACTATTGCCCGTATTGGGTGCGTTTTTACGTATTTTTCCCTCACTTAACACTATATTATTCCTTAACCGACCACATATTCGTATTTCTACGTAGGAAAAACTATCATACCGATAGCTTACGTAGAAGGTAATCAGGGATTATTTTCTGATACAAGTCACGTTCAGGCGCATTTTCTGGCTTTTTTGTGCAGAGCTGCAAAAAATACATTTTGCGAATTGGCAACACACAATGCCACCTATTTCACGCATTTACAGGCTGTTACTCGGTTACAGGCTGTTACTTGTAAGAACGGTGTGCAGATTGCAGACTCTACTAAAGTAAAGAAACAACACTCACGCATTTTGCGAAGGAACAAATTATGACCCTTTTCACAACCAACTGGGCACACCCAATCAAGGCAACGGTGGTAGCTTTGGCAGTTTTGACCACCGGATGTGCCGCTACGACAAAATCAATTGATCCGTCAGAGGAAACCGTACATTACGATGCCAACTATGACTTCTCGGACAAAAAAGAAATAGTGAACAAGCTGACCGATAGCTTGCTCAATACAACGCTGATGGGGCGCGAAACTGGTAAACCAATCATCGTCACATACGGCATATCAAACGAGACAGCCGAACACATCAATACTGGCGGTATCAGCGACGATATCCGGCTTGCGCTGATTCAGGCTGGTGAATACAGGTTCGTCAATCGCAAGCAGCGAGACAACACGCTAAAAGAAGCCGACTTCCAATACGCAGGTTTTGTTCCCCCAGAACAACGCATTACCGAAGGACGTCAACTGGGTGCAAACTACATTCTTGCGGGTACCTTGCGCTCTATTGAAAAAAATCAACCAAGACAATGGCGTTTAAACAAGCGAAAGCTTGTTTACTATAGCTTGAATCTGGAAATGACCAACATTCAAACCGGTGAAATAAGCTGGGCAGATTCGGTCGAAATTGCACGCGAATCCAGCCGACCTATCATAGGCTGGTAATTTGAAATGTTTTCCTCGTTGCGCCATCGTGCGGCTCTGCTATGTGCCGCAGTGCTTTTGCAAGGCTGCGCCGTCGGCGGCTCACTCTATGATGCGAGAACTCAGTTTTATAGCGGGCAACCCCAGGCAGCACTAAACACGCTGAATACAGAAAAGGTTTCTAGCAGGAACCGTCTGCTCGCACACCTGGACCATGGGTTAATTGCGCACACAGCGGGTGAATATGAGGAAAGTATTAACGCGTTCAAAGCAGCAACAGCTCTGCTGAACAAAATTGATTTCGTTGGTATTCGGGAACAATCTGCCTCTTTGGTGACCAACGACTGGGTTACCTCCTATAAAGGTGAATACAGCGAGAGATTGTGGATCCACACGTTTCAAATGATGAATTTTCTGCTGCTGAACAATCCCGAGGGTGCAGCGGTTGAAGCGCGCCAGGCTTTAAAAGTGTATACCGAACATGGCGATGCTCTGAAAAACGACTGGTATTCTCGAACTCTCATGGCCATGAGTTTCGCTGCGGCCGGAAAGACCGACAGCGCTCACATTGAGTATAAAAAACTGCTCGACGAAATTGGTCGTGACGCAGGTGTAGCAAGACGCGCCTGGCAAAATGCGAAACGCCTGGGCCGAGAGCAGGATGCTAAAGAATTCAAGAAAGTACTTACTTCCAAAGCCAGCGCCGCCGCTAAAAAAGGTGAGCTGGTATTATTTGTTCAAACTGGGTCAATTCCACGCAAAGTAGCCGGTGAAATCTTTTTGGACCCGGAGCTGTTTGCGTCATTTCCAGTTTATCCGGACATCCGGCGAGCTAACGCAGAGCTGTCGGTCTTGGCAGATAACTCGAATCAATCAGTAGACGTCGTGACCACCCAGCTTGTGGATGTATCGCGAAAGGCACTGGCAGCTCGCGGCAAACAAATCGCTGCAAAGCAGATTTTAAGAATTGCCGCCAAGAAAGAACTGGCCAGAGCGCTTGAAAAACGCGCTGATGGGTTTGGTGGGTTGATCACAGCCGCACTTTTTATCACTGAACAAGCCGATACAAGAAGCTGGGAAACCCTCCCTGCACAACTGTCGCTGGTTCAAATTCCATTGGATGCCGGTACACACGATATCAAGCTAATTGTTCGTACCGGGTCACGCCAATATGAAGTCTCTATTCCAAAGGTCGATATAAGGTCGCGCGAGATCACCTACCACTCCGTACGGGTTGGCTCAGGAGCTCCACGATTAGTGACCAAAACAGCATCCACCGACCAGACGGGCAGTCAGTCAAACTGGTAGTTGAGCTAGTCCGCAAGACGCCGGTCAAACAAACTCGGTAATTTCATGCTACGCTCAGGATTCGATTGGCAAACGAAAAGGAGGTGATCAAATGTCTAGTGTTTTGATAACTGGCAGATCAGTTCTGAGCGCAGTGCTGGTAGCGTAACTATTCTACTGAGCACACGCTCACTATTTATGTGTCAGCTAAGACACGGGGCCGCCGAAAGGCGGCCTTTTTAATTTAGCCTTACCTCAGAAAGACTACTGTGACTCAAGAAGAACCTAAACAACGACCGTTTGTTGATCTTGTGGTCAGCATCATTATCCCGTCAGTTATTCTGATGAAGCTCAGTGGCGAAGATAAACTTGGCCCGGCAGGCGCACTCATTGTCGCATTGGCGTTTCCAATTATATGGGGACTGTACGAACTCATTGGAAACAAAAAACGCAACTATATTGCTTTACTCGGCATTTTTAGTGTGCTGTTAACCGGTGGTATCGGCTTACTCAAAATCGATGCGCAATGGTTAGCCGTTAAAGAAGCAGCAATCCCACTGATACTCGGTATCGGCGTTCTGGTGGCGAACAAGCTCGGCTTCCCGATTGTTCGCAAACTCCTGTTCAATCCAAAACTAATGAATGTCGATCGAATAGAAAACGCATTATCAAAGAATGACAATAAACCCGAATTCGAAAAGAAGTTAGACAGAGCCAATCTGTATTTTGCCGGTACATTTTTGTTCTCTGCAATCATGAACTACGTATTAGCAAAAGCTATAGTCACCAGTGAAAGTGGATCACAAGCTTTTAATGAGGAGCTAGGCAAAATGACTTTGCTTAGCTACCCGATGATTGCTATCCCGTCGACCTTGATGATGCTTGCCATCTTCTACTTTATCTGGCGTACGGTAAATAAACTGACTGGTCTCAAACTCGAAGAAGTATTGGTTACAGAAGAAAGCGAAGACAAAAGCGCCTGAACTGCCCCGGTATGCTGGGGCAGACTTATTCTGTAGCTAACTGCTCGGTAAAGTAATAGCCAGAAAAATGGCCGATTCTTCACGCTGAACCAGTATTGGCATCGATACACTTTCTGGCGCATCCTGCAACAACGATTCAAATTGTTTAACTGATTCAACTTTCGCACGGTTAATCGACACAATAATATCGCCAGATTGAATGCCAGCTGCGGCCGCAGCACCATCAGGGTCGACTTGAGTTACCTGCACTCCATGATCTACTCCCGCTAAAGAAAGCTCACTTTGCTTGAGCGGAGCTACGCTTGCGCCAAAAACGGATGAATCTCTGCCTTGTGCAGCAACTGCACGCGCATTGTTAGTATCGCTCTCCAGCGGTTCTATAGTAATTTTTAAGCTAATTTTTTCGCCGTCTCTTAACACCTCGCTATTGACCGAGTCACCGGGCTTGATGACTCCAACTAACGGTGGCAGTGCGTTGGAAAACGGAACCGGCTTATTATTAAAATCAAGAATGATATCGCCTGCGAGAAAACCCGCCTTATCGGCTGGACTGTTCGGCGTTACTTCTGAAACCAGCGCTCCCTCAGGTTTTTGCAAACCAAAAGACTCTGCCAAAGTTTGATCAACATTTTGAATGCGCACACCTAACCAACCTCGTGTTGCGAAGCCTGATTCACGCAACTGCTCAGCAATAGACATTGCAACGTTAATGGGGATAGCGAATGACAAACCCTGATAGCCTCCAGAGCGAGAGTAAATCTGTGAATTAACTCCGATTACTTCACCAGCGATGTTAAACAACGGACCACCCGAATTGCCAGGATTTACGGCGGCATCCGTTTGAATAAACGGTACGTAGGTTTCCTCTGGCAAACTACGTGACAGAGCCGACACAATACCCTGTGTGGCAGTATGTTCAAAGCCAAAAGGTGAACCAATCGCCAACACCCATTCGCCAACTTTTATATTGTCTGAGTTACCGATTTGTACTACAGGAAGATTGTCTGCTTCGACTTTCAGAACTGCAATGTCAGTTGATTTATCAGAACCAACCAACGTTGCTTGAAGTTCACGTCTGTCGTGGAAACCGACTTTTATGTCTACTGCTCCATCAACAACGTGAGCATTGGTTATCACATAGCCTGAAGAATCAATGATAAATCCACTACCGAAACCGGTACCTTTACGTTGTTTTCGGTCTGGGTTCAAAGGAAGCTGTTCAAAGAATCGCCGGTAATTTTCCGGTAGTTGCTCGAGATCGAGACCAGGAATGCCGCTAAAGCCATCCTGAGCAGATTCCGTCACAACGGAGATTTTCACAACAGCAGCACCTTCTGTGTCTACCAGGGCACTAAAATTGGGCAAACTGTCGGCAAAGGATTTCGTTACAGCAAGAAACGACATCAAAACTAACCAGACAAGTGGTTTTCGATATATTCTTGGGGAAGCGTATTTAGCAGGTTTTGAGCGAAAAGGCGTTAAACGTGTGCTGTCATTTGTAAAAAATGTGGACATGCGTCGGAACTCCTGGATTTAGATTGAATCTTTAATACAACAAACGTCGTAAGTACGACTGACAACTATGTTGAAAAGGGTGTTGCATTACATCTTTGTCACTCATTCAACATGGTCGACAGCCGGTTCGTTAATACTTTCGAACAGGGCGATCGATATAACATTGGGGGCAGTATGCGAATTTTACTAGTCGAAGACGATACAGAAGCAGCAGCTTACTTAGTCAAAGGACTGACAGAAAGCGGGCATGAAGTGGAACATGCCGCTGATGGAGAAAAAGGTTTGGATATGGCTATATCCAACGCCTACGACGCTCACATTATTGATCGGATGTTACCTAAGCGCGACGGGCTATCAATCATTGAAGAAATGCGTCGAATGGGTAACATGTCACCAGTACTTATTCTTAGTGCTCTCGATGATGTAGATGAACGTGTTACCGGCCTGAAGGCTGGCGGTGACGATTATCTAACCAAGCCTTATTCACTAAGTGAACTAACAGCCCGCTTGCAGGCACTGACTCGTCGTGCACAAGCGGGTGTACAGGGCACCGTGTTGCACGTTGGCGACCTGACACTTGATTTAATCAAGCACAAAGTGACACGCTCGGGCCGAAACATCAATCTGCAGCCAAGAGAGTTTCGATTGCTTGAATATCTTATGCAACATACCGGTCAGGTTGTTACTCGCAGCATGTTACTCGAGAACGTGTGGGACTATCACTTCGACCCACAGACTAATGTAATTGATGTGCAAATAAGCCGGCTGCGAAGCAAGATTGATAAAGACTTCGACAACCCGTTATTGCACACCGTCCGCGGCGCAGGCTACAAGCTACAAGAAATGAATAGTAGCGTAGAAGCGTCATAGCATTTAACAACCACCATTGCGAAAGTACTCAAAGCCGGGCCACACGCCCGGCTTTTTTTGTTTTTAGTGCTAGTCGCGCTACACTAGCGATATGTTAAGTCAGTTTTCAGCATATAAAATCAGGCTTCCTGACGTAACCTTGAGCATTACGTCATGAGCACCGTCATGCCTGGCAGACGTGCGAGTCCCCTTGAGGCGATCGATAGCCCGGAAAAAAAACTACCCGCCAAATCAGTTGACCGAGGACGCCTGTTTCGTACCTCGGCTTTTCGTCTTGCTGTCATCTATGCCACGCTGTTTAGTGCACTCTCCGCTTCAACGCTGGGCTTTATCTATTGGTCAACCAGACAAGCAATCGATTCCCAGGTCGATGCACGACTACGTATCGAAACCGACTACCTGATAAACCTGTACAACTCGGCAGCGCTTCCGGAGTTACTCGAAGCTATTCAACGCAGAAACCAGATTGATACCTACGGACGTTTTTATTATCTTGCCAATAACGAAACTGCCAGCTCGAGTGAAGACAGTACCGATGACAACATGCCGATACGAATGCGCTCAGTACGCTCGTACACCACAAAAAACATGGGCGACGTTGCTGAACTACCACCAGGCAGCCCACGTGCGTTCAATCCGGTACGTGTTGCAGAAACGCAACTCAAGAACGGACTCAAACTTACCATAGGACATGAAATTAGCGATGAAAAAGCGTTGCTTGATCATACGTTTGCACTCGTGGTTGGCGCTACGCTGTTAATGCTTTTCTTCTCATTAATTGGCGGTGTATGGATTGGTATGAGAACGTTGCGTCGTATTGATTCGGTGAACAGGACGGCAACTGAAATTATGAGTGGTGATCTATCGCAACGGTTGTCGGTAACAGCAAGAGACGACGAAATAGATGAAATCGCCACCAAGCTAAATCTGATGCTCAATCGAATTGAAGACTTGATGAAGAGCATGCAGCAGGTCACTAACAACGTTGCCCATGACTTACGCAGCCCACTAACACGCTTACGTAACCGCCTGGAAGTGACTTTACTGGAAAAGCGCGACCCTGACAGTTATCGAAGCGAGATGGAAGGTGCGATTGGTGATGCCGACAGTTTAATTCAAACCTTTAACGCCATGCTGAGCATTGCGCGATTAGAAGCAGGTATTGACGGCGCACAGTGGTCTGAAACGCCTATTGGTGACTTGATGGAAGAACTATCCGAGTTATATTCAGCCGTGGCTGAAGAGTCTGGCATGGGGTTCGAAGCAAACATTGTTGATAACCCCTTGTACTACTGCAACCGACACCTTATCGGACAAGCGGTGACTAACTTGCTCGACAACGCGATTAAGTACACACCCACCCCGGGTAATGTGAAAATTGAACTGCACGGTAACGATGATGAATTTGAAATTATCGTGAGTGACAGTGGTCCCGGCATTCCTGCAGAGGAGCGTGAACGAGTATTCGAACGTTTTGTCAGACTGGAAAACGAGCGCAATTCAGCAGGCAACGGGTTGGGACTAAGCCTTGTGCAAGCAGTAGTGCGTATTCATCGAGCAAAGCTTGAGCTCGACGATAATAATCCGGGACTAGTTGTTAAGTTGTGCTTTACGCGTCGCGCTACTGATACCAAACAAATAGGTTAGCTCTTTTGCGCGTTAGAATTATACGCATCAAAAAGATCGCTCACTAACACGCCATTAATCTTCATTCCATCGGTGTTGGCATCGGTTATCTCAACATTGCGCAGGCTGACACCGTTAAATCGACTATTGGCCAGATCGACATCGTTGAAATTGGCGTTGCCAAGATTCACGTCATTGAATTCCGCGCCAACTAGCTTGGCCTCGGTGTACTTTGCATTGCTTAAGTTTAAATAGTTAAAACGACTATTGGAAAGATTAATATTGTTGAAGTCAGCATCGCCAAGATTGACATCATCAAACTTTGCCGCGTTCATGTTTGTGTCAGT
>Ga0114956_1003023_pt1 | contig 13088 bp, 8 predicted proteins | sample MaitaG_FD_87304 | JGI IMG/M metagenome (GOLD analysis project Ga0114956, IMG submission 87304) | Marine algal microbial communities from Maine, USA - Maine_Asex2 metaG | ecosystem: Host-associated > Algae > Red algae > Unclassified | place: Maine, USA | collected 2015-01-05 | reverse complement strand
GTGCCGACGTCTCAAAATGCAGCACGACATACAGCTCGTAGTGATCGACTACCTCCAGCTTATGTCTGGCAGTATGGACAAAAAATCCGGCAACCGGGAGCAAGAAATCAGCTCGATTTCTCGCGCACTCAAAGGCATGGCCAAAGAACTAAACATACCCGTCATCGCCTTGTCGCAATTGAGTCGAGCTGTCGAAACTCGTGGTGGAGAGAAGCGACCCATGCTCTCGGATCTGCGTGAGTCTGGTGCCATCGAGCAGGATGCTGATATTGTGTCCTTTATTTATCGACCCGAATATTACGACATCACCGAAGACGAAGGCATGTCACTTAAAGGTGTGGCTGAGATCATCGTAGCCAAGCACCGTAATGGAGCACTGGATACCATCAAGCTTCGCTTCATCGACCATTTTGCCAAATTTACTAACCTCGATGAATTTGATTTCAACAGTTTGGGTAGCGATGATCCCGGTGCAGATGACAACATGATCACCCGACCCTCTCGCCTGAACGATGACGAGGATATTCCTTTTTAGCCTACTTTTACATCCTCATGAAAGGCAAGAAAGCAAAGTCTGATCCCAACCCTTTCCATAAGAAACATCAGACTATCGAGCCCGAGCAGATTTTTGTTTTTCCCATGCGTCTCAATAAATACATTGCGAAATGTGGTGTATGCTCTCGGCGCAAAGCTGTGGACCTTGTCGCTGCCGGAAAAATAAGTGTGAACGGGGAGGTACAAAAAATACCATACACCTTAATTGAAGAAACCGATGAAGTAATTTATCAGGGCAAACAAATCAAGCCAGAAGAAAATCTCATTTATTTACTACTCAATAAACCCAAAGACATTATTTCTACCAGCAGTGATGAGCACAATCGCAAGACAGTGCTTGACCACATCGCATGGCCAGGGCCGGAGCGGTTATTCTCAGTCGGTCGGCTTGATCGACAGACGACAGGTTTGCTACTTATCACCAACGATGGAGACCTTACCAAACGTCTCTCACATCCCAGTCATGAAGTAAAGAAGAAATACGAAGTAACACTGGACCAAGGACTGAGTGATTTGGATTTTCACCGAATCACAAATGGTCATGAACTTGATGATGGTCTTGTCCCGGTGCTCGACATACGCTACCCCAATGAGCCAAGTCGTGAAGAGGTGGAAATCACCATCTCAGTCGGTCGCAATCGCATCGTGCGACGTCTTTTCGAAAGCTTAGGATATGAAGTACTGCGCCTCGATCGCACCTACCTGGGTGGGCTCACCAAAAAAAATCTACCACGAGGGAAATTTAGGCTATTGACTCCCAGAGAAATTGTGATGCTAAAGCATTTTAGCTGAGCTATTAATTGGAACGGACAGTTGAAAAGCAGAACCTAGGCCGATATTATATTCAGACCGTACTTGGTACTTATTCCGCCTTACGAATTTTAGGGATTGGGAGTGAAAAATCCGAATAGAACAAAATAGTGCCCGCCTGCTCGGCCGGCAGGTCCGAGCTTATCCGATACTAAGAGCAACCGATTAACTGGCTGGTTTCGTGCAATTTAAGGCGAAGACAAGTAAACCCGGGAGTTTATTTTGTTCCGGATATTTTGCTCCCAATGCCGTTAAGAAATTTGTAAAGCGGCGGCTTTTGTCAAGTTTTTGCCGCCAAAAATTTGCCGGCGGAGCCAATTAGATTTGATAATTTAATGTGCCGAAACCTTAATGAGTGATTATTCACTACTACTAGATACCCTAAAGCTTTCTGATATAGTTTACCCCGAAAGACAATCCATTTCCCAACTGCGAACTCACTGTCCCAAATGACATGGTATAGCTACCCATCACCTGCACCACATCGTCGCTATACGGGGCCACCTTTATATTGACTCCTAGTTGTGATAATAAATCTCTGCGATCATTGTACTGCAGCGTGACCCAACCCATCGATTCATTTGCGATGGTTGCACGCACAGCCTTATGGAAAAAATCCCGCTGCAAATCACTCAGCAAGAAAGAAGTCTTTAAGGATGTTTCTTCAAATAAATATATCTCCAATCCCGCCATGCCATACCATTGATAAGGGCGGCTATAGACCAATGAATTAAATCGATCGGCGAACGGAATAAATCTGGCAAACGACCCTCCGGCAAATAATTGCACCGGCTGTGCATAGTCAACACTGCCAGTGGTATAGTGAAATCCAATATTGGCATTCGGTGGAGCAGTACTGTTTTCCATCCCACCATCGATCAATTGGTCATTGCTATCGCCGGCAATAAGTTGACTTTGATTAAATCGTAAAAACGCCATACGCGCAGAGATTCCCAAAGATAATTTATCGCCGTACGACAATCCAACGGGAAATCCATAGGCATAATTAAATGCAAGGCTGGTATTTTGCAAAGGACCAAGATCATTCCGATTGACCCATACACCAAGACCCATGCGGTCACTCTGAAAAGGCATAATCGCGGATACACTGTAATTTACCGGAGAACTGCTCAGGCCTTGCCACTTTCGCGAATGCTGGACAGAAATATTTAGATCTTCCGCTTCCATCACCAGTGCCGGGTTTACCGTAAAATTCAAAAACCCTTCATTTTGCCAGTCGACAAATGTTTGTGCAGCAGAAATGCTGTAACAGAAAATACCTAAAATTATGATCAGATTTCTCATAGTACTTAATCTCTTAAAACAGTGAGTGAACTATCGTATTCAAAAACACGATCATCCAGCCGAAAGGATACGATGTAAAAATATACACCCTGTGACACCACTTGATCATCAAGAAATCCAGCCCAATTATTTTCATAGTTTTCATCGTGATAAACCGTATTTCCATTTTGATCAAAAACACGCAGACCGGTACTATGGAAATTTTCAATTCCATCAAAAATTAAATGGTCGTTCTCTCCGTCCTGGTTGGGAGTGATCACATTCACCAATTGAGGGATCACATCTTTTATTGGAATAACCTCAATGTATATTACGCGCTCACCTGCGCAGCCATTTATATCAATGTAGTCTACAAAAACACTTCCTGTTACATCGGGAGCGATGATGTTTTCTGCGCAGTCTGTGCACGACTGAGTAAATACTGTAGACCAAGTCTGCTCGATTGCACCGCTGATGCGCAAGGCAATTGCTGAGCCCTCCACCACCGAAGTATCGGAAGTCACGATGGCCTGATCGGTAAATATCTCAACTGTGTGATGCACCGTATCACTAAAGCAGACATTGCTGCCGATGACAGAATAGGTAGCACGATCATTCTGCCACACCTCGATAGATGACTCATCTCCGATGAGTGCAAACTCACCATCATACCATTGATAAAGGTCTGCCCCCGGCTCACTCAGCACGATTGAGTTGCCTTCGCAAACTTGATGTGAGCGTAAATCCTCGTCCAAAAATATTTCCTTTGGCACAATGTTTACCGCCATCTCTCGCTCAGCAGTACAACCATGCGGCGATGTAATTTGCAACGCATATTCTGCTGAATATTCAAACAGTACGTCGCTGCCTTGCTGGCCATTGCTCCAATCATAGCTGTGCTGTGCAAGGACCGTTTCCACTTCAAATTGCTCGCCTTCGCAAATATCTATCCGGGTAGGCAGCACTTGCTCTGGAATAGCGTGCAGCGTAACCTTCGCAGTGGCTTCTAAGACACAGCTCTCGTTGTAGATCACCTCTGCCCGATAGGTCCCAGCTTCGCGTACCTCAACAGATGAAGCATTGAGATCGACAACTTGTACTTCATCGCGATACCAATTTAATTCAACCTCGGCATCGAGCCCTGTATTCAATTGCACGGTTGCACCCTGACATGCAGCTACCGCTGTTTCCAAGTCTGGAGCACGATAGCGATCATCGTAGGTGACAGGTACCGATGTCGCGGCCAGGCAACCTGCCGCATCCCGGAGCGATATCTGATACGTTCCAGTATCTAATTCAGTGAAAGAGGCGCCATCCTGAAACGCCCCACCGATGCTGTATTGATAAGGAGTCAGGCCCTGGGTAGCCTGGATCTCGATGGATCCATTTTGGAGACCACAATCAGCAGACGTCATCTCGGATTTAATCACAGGCCCGGTCGAAGATTCGATGCTGTACTGAGCCTGCACAACACAACCCATGAAATCTTCTACCTCGACCATGTAGTTACCTCCTTGCAGGCTATCGATGCGCAAATTTGCGATTGGTACCTCATTGAGCATTGTGATATATGGCCCCTGACCTTGCTCTATCGAAAGTTCCAATCGACCGTCATCCCGGCCGCAATTGGTGTTGGCTACAGCAGCCGCAATTTCAGGAGCAGTAGAGGCCTCTAAATGAACTTGCGCACGTTTCCGGCAGCCGCTTGCGTCAATCACCTGAACCTCATGCCTGCCAGCATCGAGGGCGGAATATAGTTGGTTGGTACCAAAGACATCGTTCAAACCAAACTCAAAACTACCAGTACCCCCGGATGCTGCAACTTCAATTTCGCCGTTGCTCTTGCCGCAGGTCGGCTGTATCACATCAAGCGACATGGTCATTGCGTCAGAGGCTTCTATATTCTCTTCCATCTCAACCACACATCCTACCACATCTGAAATGCGCACGAGGTAATTGCCACTAGCAAGGTTATCCAGATCCTTTTTACTTCGCTGGGATCCGTTTAGCTCAAAAATCAGATCACCCACACCACCATTCACATCAATGGCGAGTTGACCATTTGACTCTCCGCATGAAGTATGCTTTACGTCGATGGTAGCTTCGATCTCGATCGATTCATCTACCTCGAGAGAGGCTGTGCTTACACTGCATCCGGCTGCGTCAACAACGGCTGCTTGGTAGGATCCTGCTGTCAGGTTTTGAAATGTGCCACTGTCATTTTCTTGGTCACCAAGCGTGTAGCTATAGGGTGCCTTGCCTCCGCTTGCTACAAGTACAATGCGCCCATTCGACTGGCCACAGCTAGTCTGATCTACTGTGCTGGCGAGCTCCGGACCTGATGTGACCGAAACCACTGCATCCCCTGAGCTCTTACAGCCGTCTGCGTCCACTACCTCAATTTCATAAGAGCCAGGTGCGAGTGCTACGAAATCAGGACTTGACTGGGTAGTACGACCGAGGGTGTATTGATAGGGCCCCTTTCCACCGTCGGCAGTGAGCATCACCTCCCCATTTTCGGCATTGCAATCTGAATCTACCGAGGTATGTGTGATCTTGATGTTTGATCCTTCAGACGCAATTTCGATCGTCTTCTCTACTGTGCACGTTGATCCATTTGAAGCAGTTACTGTGTAGCTTCCTGCCGCCAACCCGATAAACTTATTGCTGCTCTGCGAGGTAGACCCGACTGTGTACCTAGTGCTCCTATTCGACCCGTTGGTGGCAACCACAATCTCACCAGTATCTTCACCACATTTGCTTGCGGTTACCTCTACATTGGTGATCTCCAAACGGCAGGAAGCAGGTGCATCTACCCTCCCGCAATCTGACAAACAGCTCGCACCGGCTATTCGATTGCGAATGCGATCTCCTGGCTCCTGGCCCAAGCCATGATTAAAATTAATGCCATTCGCTCGGATATGACAGTAACTCATCAAAGTACCACCGTTACTTGGTTGTGGACCCGCTTTGCAGCTGCCTTCTGTCGGAAAACAATTATCGAGGGCTTTGTCCTTTAGTGGCCCCCACTTGCAGGCATGTGTATGGGGCGATCCTAGATTGTGGCCAAGCTCATGGGCAATGACATTTACCGTCCAGGAATAGCTGGGGAAAACTGCGTAGTCTTTTCCGATGTCGCTGTAGCCGTAGCCGTAATTGCTCGAGCACAGCACATCGACGTAAGCGATGCCTCCATTGCCAGTGCCTACAGTGAGGAGGTGCGCAAGGTCGCCATTGTGCGACGTACGACGCGAAAGAAAATTTTCAAGATGGTCTGACGCGTTGCCTTTATACGGATCCGGTGATGTCCAAATGTACATTTCCGAAATCTGAATACTTATACCTTCGTTGGCGTACAGTGTCGCGACTTGATTAAATATTCCGGAAATATAATTTTGCACACGACTCCGATCACGGGCAGATGCGACGTAAAGATCGTAGCTGACTTCAAAATAAATGCGGGTGCATTTTCCAGCAACACTGCGTCCATTGCGATTGATATTATCTTGCATATCATTCATCACATCTGGACGATCCAGTGCCTCGCAATTGAAATCTTGTTTTTCGGTCAGATCCCGATCACTGTAAATGACGTGGGCATCTTTTTCTGGCCACTTTCCCAAAACGATGTTGCCATATGTATCACTACTGATCACACCAACCAATTCATCTCCGTAAATGCTGATGGCAGCAGTAGATTGCACATCCCCTTTCAGAATGCCCCGATAGTGAAGCCCATTGTCTTGAAAAATACCTCCATCTGAGGTGCGTACAACGATGGGATCATCGACGATGCGAAATAATTCAAGGGTAAGCACCTGTGTTTGAAAAGGAATCTCGAGGGAAATCACATCATCTGCAGAGCGCCTCAATTGAGTGGAAACTACGGGCAAAAATTCCGCGAGGGTGTAGCTTGAGATCTTCCCTTTGGTGCGAGCACTTTGGTCGGCTGCTGATATTTTCTGAAATATCAAATGCGTTTGAGCTGGCTTGTAGCTGCGTTGATTTTTACGCGTCTCCAACTCCACAGCAAGCCGATTGGGTGTTTGCCCGTATCCCGAATTTGCCGAAAAAGTAATGAGTGTAATCAGCGTAAGAGCTAATTGCTGCATCAGTGCGTTTTGATTAGAAACTGAAAAAACAATGAGCGTGTACGCTACGGGAGAATGCCAGAATTAAGTAGTGAAACGTTAGATAGGATAGATTCAGTATGAAATCCTTAGAGGCCGAAGATAACGTATTACTCTGCCGTAAAAGACAAATTGACGACACTTTCGATAAACGAAGGTGAAGTACCTCTGAGCCGAATCGATATTTTAAAGTCGACTCGTTCTGTATCCAAGAGGTTATGAACATCATCTTCAAATGGCAAAACCACCACGCTTTGCCCAGCATTGACAGGTACATTATTGGTAAGAAATACCTCCGTATCCTTATCGGGATCATTATCCTCAAAAATACTGATCTCCACCTCTCGTAAGAATGCCCAGTTTTGATTGCCTCCCACCGAACTTAGCACGGCATTCGAAGGTCTCATTGAAATCATCTGGTCACCCACTTGAAACTGATCCTTAAATGCCTGTAAATTGGTTGGCACATCACGGATCAGAAAAAAGTGTCTGTCTAAAGGGTTAAGCCCTGCGGGGATCTCCAAACGCAACTCGAAAGGAAGGTCGAAAAGGATATTGCGATCTTTCGCGCAGCTTGAGAAAATGATACCTAACGCCACAATTAGAGCCAAGCCCTGCTTGCGTACATTGCCCACAATGTCAAAAAAAAGAACAAATCGGGAGGATTTACACGCTAGTGAAGACTGTATCATCTTCTTCAAACGCGGATCCTTAACCTACGGTTGTGTCTTGCTGACGAAATTGAGGTCAAAATCCGCAAAAAGATGGTCCGAAAAAGTTGTTTTTGTAGCCATATTGTAGATTCAGAGATTTTCTTAGCTTGAATCGTGGGAGACCAACAAGTTAGACTACCAAAGGATCGGGCAGACACCCAGCGCTTTATGAAGTGCATCCTCGATGATTTGCGCTCGATGGAGTACATGATGAAGCACGACTGGTTTGAGCGTGGCACGAGGCGCATCGGAGCAGAGCAAGAGATGGTGCTCATCGACCAAACCACCTTCAAACCTGTAATGATTGCAAATTCCATTTTGGAAAAAATGGCAGATAGCACCTGGCTTGAATCTGAGTTGGCAAAATTCAATCTGGAGATCACGCTCTCTCCGCAAATCTTTGCTGGATCTAGTTTGCGAGCCCTTGAGAATGAGACGCTGGAAAGATTGCAGAAAATTGCCCTCGAGCTTGAGCCTCATGGTGCAGCTGCTCTGCTCACAGGGATACTACCGACCTTGCGCAAATCTCACATGATACTGGACAACCTCACGCCGAAGGATCGTTACTATGCATTGATGGATGCGATCAATGCCCAACTAAAAGGCTCGAGCTATGAATTGCTGATTGAGGGTATTGATGAGCTCAAGATTAGTCACGATTCTCCCATGCTGGAGGCTGTAAATACCAGCTTTCAGGTGCATCTCCAGGTAGAACCCGATGAGTTCGTGCAGATGTACAACATTGCTCAGGCGCTTGCTGGTCCGGTGATGGCACTCGCAGCAAACTCACCGCTTGTCTTTGGTCGCAGATTGTGGCACGAGACCCGCATAGCTATGTTCCAGCAGTCTATAGACACCAGATCGTCACATGCCCACTTGCGTGAGCGGGCCCAGCGGGTCACTTTTGGCAGCGACTGGCTGCAAGACAGTATATTGGATATCTACCGAGACGACCTCAGTCGCTTTCGAGTCCTGATGAGTGCAGACAATGTCGAAGATTCTCAAGCTCAGATTAGAGCCAACAAGGTGCCGAGTCTGAAAGCACTGCAAGTACACAATTCAACTATCTATCGATGGAATCGGCCTTGCTACGGCATCAGTGCAAATGGCAAGCCCCACCTCCGCATTGAGAACAGAGTGCTCCCAGCCGGACCCACAGTGATCGATGAGGTAGCTAACGCCGCTCTTTGGTTAGGTCTGATGATGTATTTCAAAGAAAACTTCCCTGACATCACTCGTGAATTGAGTTTTGATGATGTGCGTGACAACTTCATCAAAGCTGCCAGAACAGGCATTGATAGCACATTCAATTGGATAAATGACTCCAAAATTGGAGCCTGCGAACTTGGTCTCGAGCTTGTCGAAATGGCTCGTGCAGGCCTCGAGCAGCAGAACATCGACAGCAACGATATCTCACGCTATCTGGATGTAATACAAGCACGATCTGAACGGCACCGCAATGGGGCTCGCTGGCTGTTGCGCAATTACACCAGCCTGCGCAAGACTGCAGATAGAGACGAGGCTCTCTCCATCGTGACCGGCACGGCATTGAAGAATCAAAGGCAAGAGCTTCCCGTTCATTTGTGGGAAGATCCCAGCGGAGAAGATCTGAAACAGTATCGACCCATCAATTTGGTGGTTGAAGAATGCATGACCACCGATTTACTCACGGTGCAGCCAGATGACATCATTGATTTAGTCGGTGAAATGATGACCTGGAAAAAATCCCGGTATATCCTGGTAGAAGATGAGAAGTCTCACCTCGTGGGTTTGGTCACTCATCAGCAGGTTGTCAAAGTACTGATGGAAAAATCTGGGTCCAAAGACGAAGCAGCCATCCATGTTTCAGATGTAATGGTGAAGGATCCCATTTCCATTTCGCCGGAAACCAGCGTAAAGGCAGCGATGAGCATTATGAAAGAAAACTATACCAACTGTTTGCCTGTTGTCAATGACAGCAATGAGTTGATCGGGATCATTACAGAATCCGATTTCTTGGGTATCTCAAGAAGACTGCTCGAGCGATTGGAGCAAATGGGAAATTGAATACATTTGTGGCTCAATTAGTTGATCATTAAAAAATACATCCAGTATGGCGTTTGACATAAAAATGATTCAGTCTTTCTACTCAAATTTTGGCAACAAGGTAAAGCGGGCAAAAGCAGAGCTGGGACATGCGCTCACGCTCACAGAAAAAATCTTGTATGCACACTTGCATGAAGATTCGCCGATGCAAAAGTATGAGCGGGGCAAGAACTATGTTTTTTTTGCACCTGACCGAGTTGCCATGCAGGACGCGACAGCTCAAATGGCATTGCTACAATTCATGATGGCTGGAAAAGACAACGTTGCCGTGCCGAGCACGGTGCATTGTGATCACCTGATTCAGGCTGAGGTCGGAGCAGAAAAAGACCTCAATACTGCCATGGACGTCAACTCGGAAGTATATGATTTCCTATCGACCGTTTCAAACAAGTATGGCATTGGATTTTGGAAGCCAGGGGCTGGAATTATTCATCAGATTGTCTTAGAAAATTATGCATTCCCGGGAGGAATGATGATTGGCACGGACTCACATACTCCAAACGCCGGAGGTCTCGGCATGGTTGCCATCGGAGTTGGTGGAGCTGATGCAGTAGACGTAATGGCCGGCATGGCCTGGGAGTTAAAAATGCCCAAAGTCATTGGAATTAAGCTTACTGGAACATTGTCTGGCTGGACCTCTTCGAAAGATGTGATTTTGAAGGTAGCAGGCATACTTACCGTCAAAGGAGGTACCGGAGCGATCGTTGAATATTTTGGCCCGGGTGCCGAGGCACTCTCATGCACCGGAAAAGGGACCATTTGCAATATGGGCGCCGAGATTGGCGCAACAACCTCCTTGTTCGGCTACGACGCATCAATGGCGCGCTATCTCCAGGCAACGGAGCGTGCCGATGTCGCCGAGCTTGCCAATGGTGTAGCTGAATATCTGACCGGCGATGCGGAATGCTACGCTAGTCCGGAAAAGTATTTTGACGAAGTTGTTGAAATTGATCTATCCACTTTGGAGCCACACATCAATGGGCCTTACACTCCCGATCTGGCATGGCCGATCTCTGAGTTTGCTCAGGCCGTCAAAGACCAGGATTATCCTGAAAAACTTGAAGTCGGTTTGATTGGATCTTGCACCAACTCTTCGTACGAAGATCTTACGCGTGCTGCTTCGCTCGCCGAGCAAGCCGCTCAAAATAACATTAAAGTAAAGTCAGAATTTACCGTGACTCCTGGATCTGAGCAGATCCGCTATACCGTAGAACGGGATGGAGTGCTCGATGCGTTCGAGAAAATCGGAGGTGTGGTCCTCGCAAATGCTTGCGGGCCTTGCATTGGTCAGTGGGCGCGACATTCAGATGATCCTGATCGCAAGAATTCCATTATCACATCCTTTAATCGGAATTTCTCAAAACGCAACGATGGCAACCCCAATACACACTCATTTGTAGCCTCTCCCGAAATAGTCACTGCTATGGTGATGAGCGGAAGCTTATCATTCAATCCACTGACTGACAGCCTAACCAATGAGGCCGGAGAAAAGATAAAACTCAAACCACCCACTGGCATCGAGTTGCCACCCAATGGGTTTGCCGTCGAAGACGCAGGATTTCAAGCCCCGGCGGAGAATGGTAGCGGAATTGACATTACAGTCGATCCAGCATCAAATCGGATCCAATTGCTTACTCCGTTTGAGCCCCTTACGGAAGACGATCTCACCGAGATGAGGGTGTTGATCAAAGCCAAAGGAAAATGCACAACAGATCACATCTCAATGGCTGGCCCATGGCTTAAGTACCGTGGTCATTTGGAAAACATATCCAACAATTGCTTTATCGGTGCGATCAATTATTTCAACGGCGATGCAAATAATGTACTCAACTACAGCACGAATGAATACATGGCCGTTCCAGACTCAGCCAGAGCCTATCAGAAAGCTGGCGTTGGCACCGTGGTCTTTGGCGAAGAAAATTACGGCGAAGGATCCTCAAGAGAACATGCCGCCATGGAGCCTCGCTTCCTAGGTGTGAATGTTGTGATCGTTAAGAGCTTTGCCAGAATTCATGAGACCAACCTTAAGAAGCAGGGTATGCTTGGCCTTACTTTTGTTAATCCGGCAGACTACGATAAAGTAAGGCAGGATGACAAGGTCTCAATTGAGGGATTTGGTGAAATGCAACGCGATCGCAACTTAGTCGTAAGACTTGATCATGCTGACGGTACATCGGAAAAATTTGAAGTTGCTCATACGTTCAACCAACTGCAGATTGATTGGGTTCGTGCAGGTAGTGCACTAAACAAGATCAGACAACAAAACGCTTAGGGCTGCTTGGATCTCGGCAAAAAAGGCGAAATCAGTGCCATTTTGTATCTTCAGAGGGTAGTAAACGATTCACTAACTTAATTTTTCAAAAATGATAAAGGAGTTCAAAGACTTCGCCATGCAGGGCAGTATGCTCGACTTGGCCATTGGTTTTATTCTTGGTGGTGCTTTTGGCACGGTAATCAAGTCATTGGTAGACGACATATTAATGCCCGTCATTGCATCCGTATTCGGATCGCCCGATTTTAGCAATTTGTTTATGGTTTTGAGAGAGCCCGAAGTAGATGCCAACATGACGTCCATAGAGGCGGTTCGTGAGGCGGGTGGAATCGCCTTAGGGTACGGGCTCTTCATCAATGCTCTGATTGCTTTCATTATTCTTGCTTTTGTCCTATTTCTCATCGTCAAAAATGTAAATAAGATGAAGAAAGCGGCTGAAGAAGAAGATGCCGGCCCCACGCAAGAAGAGCTTCTCGCCGAGATTCGAGATGCTTTGAAAAGAGCTTAATTGAACACAATTCAGCAAGGTATAAGGGGGTGTATGCCCCCTTTTTTTAACCCTAATTTTTTGGATAGAGAATGACACTTGGAGAATTTTTTGCCGAGCTCGCGAAAAACCCTGAAATCCTGATATTCTTTTTTGTGGTTTGTCCCCTCACAGCTTTGCTGGCTCTTTGGCTCGGGAGAGGAGAAGGTCATATCTCTCCTTGGAAATACCTCTACTCATTCTTGGTGTATTTGGTATGCATCCCTGGCATTTTTGCTGTGACGTTAAATATCTACCTATTTCTATTTGAGCGCCAGAGTATATTTGATGCCGACTTGTACACTCAAATATTACCGATCATTTGCATGATCGCTACTCTAATGCTAATACGGAAAAATGTTTCTTTCGAAGAAATACCCGGATTTGGAAAGCTCGGTGCATTGATGCTGATCATTGGCATCCTTCTCATCATGATGTGGTTTGCAGAACGCACTCACGTGATTGCCATTTCCTTTATTCCTTTCTGGCAAGTCTTTGTTGGCTTCTTTGTTCTACTGGGACTAATTATGCTGGCTACCAAGCATTTATTTTCTGCTGGATCCTCATCTGAAATACCTTAGGCGGACGATCTTTGATTTTACGGATGGATGAGACATCTGCTCAGCGATCATATATTGTTTCATCCTCGACATCGACCACTAGTCGCTCTTTTCTGTTAGCAATCTCCCACAGCGTGTGAAAAATGTGCTTCG
>Ga0114956_1003012_pt1 | contig 13106 bp, 7 predicted proteins | sample MaitaG_FD_87304 | JGI IMG/M metagenome (GOLD analysis project Ga0114956, IMG submission 87304) | Marine algal microbial communities from Maine, USA - Maine_Asex2 metaG | ecosystem: Host-associated > Algae > Red algae > Unclassified | place: Maine, USA | collected 2015-01-05 | reverse complement strand
TCCTGTTTTCTGGCAATCCAAAACAAGAGGACCGCTTCCGCGAGCCAAATCATCGGTACCCAGTTGCCTTCCAGTTGTACAGGTACCGCGATGGTAATAAAAACCAGTACCAATCCGGAAATAAGGTAAAACAAGCTTTTATCTGCCAACCGATATTTATAAATTAATGCACTGACGCCAAAGTGTACCAAAGCATTTAACAAGGTAAATAATCCCAGTAAATTTGACAGGTCCGCCGTTTCCGAAAGCACATAAAAACCCAATCCATAAAAAATGAAGGCATTCATCAAAACCAAGGCTACATCACTACGGACAAACTTTTCGAGTCGCCATAATTTATACCCCAAAAATGCCGCGTAGAAGGTAAGAAAATAGATTATACCAAAGGTAAAAACAACCGACTGATGACTCACCCGATACCCTTCCAGTACGACCCAAAATCCAAAGATTCCATAGGTAATAAAGAAGGCCAGATGATAAAGTGCTTTCCAATATTTTCGTACCGAAACCAATAACACACCGACATTGATAATCGCCATATAACTAAACATAAAGACCTCTCCCCCATTGTCACTGCTCAATAAAAAAGGCACCGCATAACTGCCCACCAATCCCAGTACGGCAATAATTTGACGATTGTAATTTAATGCGGCGACCACGGTAAAAACGGTCAACACTGCCATTACTCCAAAAGCAATTTCCTGTGGTATAATTCCATAGAAGTTATGCGCAAAGAAAGTCATAAAATATAAGATCGTGACGGCACCACTGATGATGACCGCACTGAGTTTTTCGTAATCTTTCTTTAATTTAAACGCGGTTATTACCATCCCCACTCCCAGTATATATCCGAGAATAATCCGGGTCATTGGATTGATAAAATCATTATTGATCGCATAACGTCCACCAATGGCTGCCCCCATTACGAGAATGAGAATTCCGATTTTACTGATCAGATTTTCACCAATAAATTTTTCAAAATCCACAGGCATCTTCCAACCTTTTTTTGGTGGTACGGGTACTCGTTTCGGAGTGGGACGCGGAGGATTGACAGGTGGTACAGCAGTGGAGGTGTCGGGAGATTCTACTAATACTGGTTCGGAAATCACGAGCGGAGCGCTTACTGGATCGTCCAGAACAGGTACTTCGGGAACAGAAACCTCTCCGAAATTAAGTTTATTTTTTACCATTTCTACCTCCCGGCGCAGCTGATTTAGCTCGTGCTGAACAACATCCTGCTTGCGATTAAGCGCGTCCATTTTTGCCAGTAATTGACGCAAATAAGCTTCGTTAATTTCCATAAGTAGTCTTTTTGTGGGGATAAAGGTGCATTACTTACCGCCTAAAATAGTAATTCTTAGACCAAAAGGGAGCGAATTATAGATGAATGGACTGATTTTAGGGAAAACTGTTCTTTTTTACGAATGAGAAAGTGAAAAAATTTCTACGCCTTTTTTATGGCGGGCCTTTCCGGCAAACAAGGTTTAAATCAAAGAATGGATTGCTGGGTTACGACGACGAGTGTTTTATTGTTGGGTGGTGTAGTTGTGTTATTGGTTTAAAACCATTCAAAAGTAAAAAAGCCGTAAACACATGTTTACGGCATTTGTGCCCGAGGGGGGACTCGAACCCCCACGCCTTGCGACACACGCACCTGAAGCGTGCACGTCTACCAATTCCGTCACTCGGGCCTTACACAGGGTGATCAATTTTAAGTTTAATTACCCTGTATTTTTTTCATCGGCAAATGTACTAAATAACTTAATAAATTTTTTTAAAAAAGTAGATTTCCTTTTCCTAAAATTTTTCTATTTTTTGCTCCGGACCGTTTAGGAATACTTAAAGAAGAAGGTCCCGTAATATGATTCATGAATCATACCTGCGAGACCATTTTTTTAACTGGGGAAATATCTACTTCCCTGAGCACTCGCTACTCTCCTCCACGGTATGGAATCGCCTTTTTTTCTTTGGGTTTTAACTTCTGCTCTTGTTTTCCAAATGGTTCCTGTAATATTTTTTTGGGCTTTTTCTTAACCGATTGAGCGGTTCGTGGATGCACCAATTTCATTTCCTTTACCAAGTGTCCGGCCCCCGCATATTTGTCAATAATAAAAAGAATATAGCGGGCATCCACCATAATATTCCGACAGATAGAAGGATCATAATTAATGTCGCTCATCGTTCCTTCCCAGACGCGATCAAAATTAAGTCCTACCAAATTTCCGTGCGCATCAATCGCCGGACTACCGGAGTTACCACCCGTTGTATGATTAGAACCTAAAAAACAAACGGGCATTTTACCATCCGCCGTCGCGTAATTACCATAGTCTCGCGAAGCATTTAATTCCAGTAATTTTTTAGGAACATCAAACTCGTAATCTCCCGGCTGGTATTTTGCAATCACTCCATCCAGGGTTGTTAACGGATTGTAAGTAATGCCATCACGGGGCTGATAGCCCTGTACTTTTCCGTAAGTAACCCGCATGGTAGAATTGGCATCCGGCCAAAAACGTTCATTGGGAAAAACCTCCATTAATCCAGCCATGTAACGACGCTGTAAGTCCGCAATCGCTCCATTAATTTCACGATAACGTCCCGCTATCTTTTCCTGATACACCTCGCTAATTTTTGTAGCCATTTTAAATAACGGATCATTTTTTATTTTTTTGATCGCCTCTTCCGGACTTTGGCTGATCGTTTCTAACACTTTACTTTTGTCTAAAACCATTGACTTGGCAAATACTTCTTCGGCCAGTTGATCATAATTTCGAATCCTGTTAGCCATCAAATAATTTTGCATAGAAGCAGCAATCTCTTTTGCACCATCAGCGTTTCCGTACATTTTTGTCAACCGTGCAAAAACTTGCTGGTCAATTTTTGGGCTATAATTTTTATAGAAATTTTCCATCGGGCCAGCGAGGCGCTCTTTGTATTTATCAAACCCTTCTTTGCCGTTTTTATCATAAGCATCCGACAGTCGACGCAGGTAAGTAATAATCCGCATCGCCTCGATATTTCTACCCATAATTTCGTTGTAATAATTGGTAGACAATACATAAGGTTCCAATATTTTATATTTCTCCTTAAACTGCGGGAGGATATCACCATACTTTGCTTTCAATGCTGGATTGGCATCTACCTCGATTTGAAATTCTTTTTCGAGATTTGTCTTTTTAGCCAATGCGTTGGTTGCGATCAGCCCTTGATTTTCACCAATCCATTTTTTCCAGTAATTGGCAACCCTGGCAAATTTACTGGCATATTGAATCTTTGTTTTTTCGTCTTTTCGCATTTCTGCGTCCAGTATTTTTAGAGCGGCATCGCGAATCTCGATCCGAGCGGGGTTAACCGTTTCTATCAATTGTTGAACAGCGACGCCCGGCAAGTATTGATTGGTTCGTCCGGGAAAACCAAAAATCAAGGTAAAATCTCCTTCCTGTACACCATCTAAAGAAATCGGTAAAAAATGTTTTGGTGCATAAGGCTTGTTTTTTTCGCTATACTCCGCTGGCTCATTATTCGGTCCGGCATAAATTCTAAATAAAGAAAAATCTCCCGTATGTCGTGGCCATTCCCAGTTATCTGTATCCGCGCCAAATTTGCCAATGGATTCCGGCGGTGCACCGACCAATCTCACGTCATTATAAGTAACCGTAGTAAAAGAAAAATATTGATTGCCATGATAAAACGGTCGGATCATCAATTCTTCAAACGGTCCTAATTTTTTATTTTCTTTGAGCGTCGCCATATTTTTATCCACCTGAGACTGTCGTTCTTTAGTGCTCATCTTATCCGTCACTCCCGCGAGCATCGCTGCGGTTACGTCGTCGATCCGTACAATAAACCGCGCAAACAATCCCGGATTGGTCAGCTCTTCCTGAAAGTTTTTTGCCCAGAAACCATTCTTTAAATAGTTTTTTTCTAAAGTCGTATGCGACTGAATTTGTCCATACCCACAGTGGTGATTGGTTAGTAAAAGTCCCTGATCCGAAATAACTTCCGACGTACAAAAACCACCAAAATGTACAATGGCATCTTTAAGACTTCCCTGGTTGACACTGTAAACTTGTTCGGCGGTGAGCTTCATGCCCATCGTTTGCATTTCGCCTTCGTTCAGGGCTTTGAGTAATTGTGGAAGCCACATACCTTCGCCCGCACGAAGGGTGCACGTAGTGGACAAGAGAAAAATTACGAGTAATATTTTGTTTGTCATAATATTTAATTTGGTAATAAAATTTGAACAACTTATTTTACAAAAAAGGTATCCGATAAACGAATGTACTTTTTAATAAACTGCTTCTGTAAAATTAAGAAAATTTATGGTCTACCCGTAGAAAAACTTGTCAGATTAGCTTACTTTTAAACAAAAAATGCTTTTCCAAAATAATCTGATAGACTTAACGACGCTCCCACAACTAGATAATACAAAGATGGAATCGTTGAGTCCATCCTATCTTAAAGTCTCCTATTTGGGAACAACAATTTTCTTTCTGATTCTGGCAGCTATACTAATGGGCATTCGCTTATTTGCAGCATTTGATATTCCTTTTTTAGTAGAATTAGGCGTTGGAAGTGGCTGGTTATTATTACTGGTCTTTTCATTGTGGCATGCTTACGAAGATTTTCAGATACAGGGTTTTGCTATTCGCGACCGGGACCTGACTTATCGTTCGGGCGTATTTTTTCGTCGAACTACCGTAATTCCTTACAACCGAATTCAACACGCAGAGGTAAAACAGGGACCGATTGAACGACGATTCAAATTGCAGGGTTTAGAAATTTATTCTGCCGGAGGAGATGGTAGTGATCTGTATATTCCGGGTTTGCAAGCTGCCCGGGCAGACCAGTTAAGAGATTTTATTATTGAAAAAGTGGGACGAAATGAACCATAATACTTCGTCTTTGCGGGAAGAAACGCGACAGTCTCCGGTGGCCATTATTATCATCTTACAACGATTGTTTGTCATGATTATCAAAAGCGCGTGGCCAGTATTTGTATTTTATTTTATCAACCCGCAAAGTAAGTTTGAATATATTTTGACGCTGATCGGAATTGGTGCCGTGGCGCTTTCTACGGTTGGTTCGCTGATTTCTTATTTTACTTTTTATTTTCGATTAGCAGAAACCGAGCTGGTCATGCGTTCGGGATTATTAAATAAAACTTTTCGTACCATTCCCTTTGATCGAATACAGACTATTAGTTTTACACAAAATATTATACACCGAATTTTTAACGTTGTACAACTTGACCTGGATACCGCCGGTTCCAGCGGTAGTGAACTGGCCATTAAAGCGCTTAGTCACAAAGAGGCCAACGCCATTAAAGCGTTTATTGTAGATCGTAAAAAGTCGTCGCCGGAAGTATCTGGAGAAATAGAAAATTCCGAAATTCCCGATGATTCATACCAAACTATCGTTTCCGTAGAACCAGAAAAAACACTACTGCAACTTTCTATAAAAGATTTGTTAAAAATCGGTGTTTCCCAAAATCATCTTCGTACGGCAGGCATTATGGTTGCTTTTGTATTTGGACTTTCCCAGTACGCAGAAGAATTATTAAGTAAAGAAAAAGAAGCAGAAATATGGTTATTGCTTTTTGGTTCTATGGCAATTATTGCTGCACTGGTCATACTCATTCTCATTGCAGCCTTTTTTCTAAGTTTATTCAATACCGTCCTGCGATACTACAATCTGCGGGTAATACAAACCGACGGAGGCTACACGATTACCTCCGGCCTGTTTACCAAAACCGAACAATCCGCGCAGCACCAAAAGATTCAATTACTGGAATGGGAAAATAATCCGATCAAACGATTTTTTGGTATTTACACCCTTTATTTAAAACAAGCAGCAAGCGCTACGCTCAATCGCCAAAAGACCCTCGTTGTTCCCGGTTGTTATCTTGCTCAGATTGAGGCCATCCGAGACAGTTATTTCACTGATTTTAATAGAGCTGATTTCAAAGAATACGCCATTAGTCCGCTAGTAATTGGACGGATCGTTTTATACCTCGGAGTCGCTCCTGCTTTGTTATTTGGAGTAATATATTTAATGAAAACTTACTGGGCTTTTTTAATAATGGGATGGATTCCAGTTGTCTGGTTTTTAGCCAAAATATATCACCAAAAATGGCGCTACGCGATCAGCCCACAAGGCGTTTACCTAACCAAAGGCTTTCTGGGACAACAAGCCGCTATTTTACGATGGTATAAAGTGCAAGCCGTCACGTTGAAACAGAGTCCTTTTCAACGAAGAAAATCACTCGCTACCCTCGTATTCTCCACCGCTGGTGGAAATTTATCTCTTCCCTATATTCCACTGACACAGGCAAAGTTGCTGCGCGACTATGTACTTTACGCAGTGGAACGATCTACGGACGACTGGATGTAATTTTATTCCGTTTGCCCTCCTCCAACAGCAGCCGGATTCCGGAAAACGCTAGTGCGTGGGAACTAAATACCTAACACCTTATACGGCTTATTTTGATCAACGTAGAAATACCATTACCAACAGTACAAATACACTACGGGTAACTAACTAGTGGTTTATAGGGGTAAACCCCCCTTTTTGCATTTTCAAAAACTATATGATAAAAATTACATTATAATACCAAATAATACAACTTAAGTTAAGTTATATTAACACAGTACATTCCACAAAATTCTCTCTATAACCATTTATTCATAATTTAAACAACTGATTGTTGTTTAAACTTTACCTTGCGCCCTTTTGGCAAAAATTTTATCATAATGAAGTACATAACTACTATTATTTCTATTTTCGCAATGCTTCTGTTGGTTCCATTTATAGCCAATGGACAAACTAAAGTCACTGCAAAGAAAGTCGATCTTGGTGAGAACAGTCAAATATTTCAAAAATTCACAACGCCCGACGTCTATCAGATTAATACACGTCAAATTGCCGCCATGTTAGAATCGCCTGATTTTGATAGTGAAATAAGATTAGAATTTAATGCGCAACAAGACTGGGAACTGGAATTGTATCCAGTAGAATTACGCAGTCCTGATTACAAACTCAACGTACTTACCGCCAACGGAGTAGAAGAACGAAGAGATACAGAAACAAAAACCTACTATGGTTATTTGAAAGGCCGTCCCGAAACCGAAGCCAGGGTAACCGTGAAAGATGGTTTCCTATATGGATTCGTTCAAGATGGAGAAAACACCGTTTACTTCGAACCCGCTAAACGTTTTCAAGCTAATTTAAACCAAGGAGAAGTCGTACTTTATAAGCCAAGTCAAATCACTGCAAAAACGGGTACTTGCGCGCACAAAGAAAAAAAGGATAAGGATACCAACGCAAATACCAATCCTCCGCAAACACTTACCGCCGCTGGAGATTGTTTTGAACTGGATCTTGCCATTGCTACCGACTTTAGCTACTACACCGCCCGTGGCTCTGACATTGGTGCCGTAACGGCTTACACAATGGGTGTTATGAATAATGTCGCTTCTAATTATCAGTTAAGTGGAAGCACCAATTTTGCAGATGGAATTGAATTTTTAATCGTAGAAAATTTTGTAGTTACCATACCAAACGGAGATCCATGGACATCCGTTTCTGATGCGGTAACACTACTCGTAGACTTTAGAGCATGGGGAAACAGCGATGGATTTTCTAGTGTCCATGATTTAGGACAACTGTGGACCGACCGTGATCTTACCAGTACTGATGATGAAGGTGTTGTTTCAAATTCCGTAATTGGTTTGGCTTATACGAGTACAAATGTTATTTGCTCATTTTCCAGGTATCATATTTTAGAAGATTTTTCTACCACTGCTGCTCAATTACAAGCGCTTACATCGCACGAGATAGGACATAATTTTGGTGCACAACACGTTTCGGGTATCACCAATATTATGTTGCCTACATTAACGGTTACCAATACCTGGGCAGCAGATTCTAAAAACTCAGCCAATCAAGCGATCACCAATGCTTCTACGGGAGGAAATGCCTGCCTGGCACCTTGCTCTTCGGGACCACCCATTAGTAACTTTACCGCCAATAGCTCAGTGGGGTGCGCTGGAACAGCTATTACTTTTTTTAATAATTCTATCAACGGTACCAACAGCTGGAACTGGTCTTTTCCCGGAGGAAACCCATCAACTTCTACCTTACAAAATCCAACAGTAGTTTACAACAGTATCGGTAGTTACAGTGTATCACTAACGGCTGGAAACGGATCAGGAACCGGAACGACAGAAATGAAAACTGACTTTGTAAGTATCGTACAAGGTCCTTCTGCTGCGTGTACCCCCGAAGGAAGTATTGGCAATGGTGGAATTCGTTTTTTTTCCCTGGCAAATATTAGTAACGCTTCTGGCAACGCAACGCAGGACGGATTTATATATCAGGACAATGCATGTCTACAAGTTACTGATTTGGAACCAGGTACGACCTATCAAGGTGGTTTCACCGTTGGCGATAACAGTACCGGGTTAAATGAAGCAGTAGGAATTTACATCGACTATAACAATGATGGTGACTTTTTGGATGCGGGTGAATTAATTTTTACAGACAATTTTATTTATAGAGGTGGGCCTTTTTCATTTGATTATACGACTCCCTCCGCTCCACTTGTTACTGGTACTATTTTAAGAATGCGCGTGATCGCTAATCAAAGTATCAGCAATGCCTGCCAGAATATAACTACTGGACAAGTAGAGGACTATGGGGTTGTTTTTCCAGGAGTCGCATCATCATTACCCGTTACATTGACCAGCTATGATGCTGTACCACGAGATCAGACCAGTTTGCTGAACTGGACAACTGAATCAGAATACAACAATGATTATTATACCCTGGAATATTCTACCGATGGAAGAGACTTCGAAATCCTGGATGAGGTAAGTGGAAAAGGAACCACTGCGGAAGTAAGTAATTATGATTACATCCATAAGACGCCGATCATTGGTGACAATTATTACAGACTGACGCAGACGGATTTTGATGGAACGCAGGAAGTGCTCGGTACCAGAGTCGTCACCTTTAAAACCGATGAGATCATTGTAAAAATTCAGCCAAATCCAATTTTCGATCAGTTGTTACAAACAGCTTATATTTCGCCAGAAGACGGAATCGTAGACATGGCGGTGATAGGAGTAGATGGTAAAATTATTCGGGAACGAAGAGAAAGCGTGGTAGCGGGTACGAATATGATTGATCTGGATCTTCCGGGACTTGGCAACGGTATTTATTTTTTAAGAACGGTACAGGGAGAAATAATCAAAACAAAAAGGTTTGTAAAAACAAATTAATCTTGTTTTGACATTAGACTTGTTACCCTTTAACAAATTGGTAACATTGGTTATCAACAATCAGTTTTCAGAAAGCGCTTGATGGTTTCAAGACCATTAAGCGCTTCCTGATTATTTGCTAACGCATACTATCAAAAGTGAGTATCACCTCTGCGGGTTCATAATCCCGGATGATAGACACGCTTACCTCTTCACCTGGTTTATACTTTTCGAGTATCAAAATCAGCTCTCCCCTGCTGTCGACTTTTTCACCATTGATGGCTGTAATCACATCTCCCAAAACAATTGATCCGTTGCGCATCCGTTGCGTAGGTCTCAGGCCAGATTTTTCGGCGGCACCTCCTTTAATTATTTCTAAAATTAGAATTCCTTCCATCCCCATTCTACGCATCACCTGCGGACTGGCGAGTTCTACTCCAAGTGTCGGTCGATTTATTTTTCCGAACTCAATTAAATCCGGTACCACCCAGTCCACTACGTGTGAAGGAATCGAAAACCCGACACCCGCATACGCACCCGATGGACTAAAAATGGCCGTATTTACACCAATCAACTCACCTCTGGAATCCAGTAACGGTCCGCCGGAATTACCGGGATTAATGGCAGCATCTGTCTGAATTACATCGCGGATGGGCACCTTGCCCACAGACTCGATCTCGCGTCCAAGCGCACTGATGATGCCCGTAGTCAGCGTCTGATCCAACCCAAATGGATTTCCGATCGCGAAGACTGATTGTCCCACTCTTAAGTTATCAGAGGCACCAACGGGAATTGGTTGCAGGTCCATATCTTTAGCTTCAATTCGAAGCACTGCCAGGTCTTTTTCAGGAGCTGCACCCACTAGCTTTGCGGGGTAAGTCGCCTGATCGGCAAAGGTTACCGTAGCTCTGTCGGCTCCCTGAATCACGTGATAGTTGGTAATGATATGACCTTCCTCATCCCACACAAATCCGGAGCCACTTCCTCTTGGAATCTCACTGATATTACGGGACCAGTAATCCCTCCGGAGGTTTGAGGTGGTGATAAAAACAACAGATGGAGCCGCGCGTTCAAAAAGGTTGATGGTGGCGACTTCGTGATCCGTAAAACGATCATTTTTTTTTATGGTTTGCGGACTATCCGAACCTGGACTTTTACGCGGCATCCTTTGATCCTGATCCGTATTTTTTCCAGATGTTTCCTGTCGATTTTGCCACGAAGTTCCAATCAAGAAGCCAGCGACAAGTAGTAAAATTCCAAAGAGCGGTGCGAATATATTTTTCATAAGTGGTTGAATTATTTATTGTTCATTCTACAAAAATACAATTGTCTTCGACGGATATAATATAAAACACGATCAACAACGACTACCAACTGCTCCCCTTCTATACCATCGCCCATCACCCTGTGGTTATATTTTTCAGTCGGACTGGTGTACTGCGCGTAGACGGATTTGTCCCGGCTAACGGAGATCGCTTGTTCGGGCAATTGATCGTAATTTTGCGAAAGCTGTTCCAGTATTGAGCTACCATGACCGCTTGGCGGAACAGTCCTTGAAATATCTTCTTTACTGCAAGCGCAAACAAGCAGTAAAGAAAGTAAGAAAGGTAATTTTAAATTTTCTATTTTTATTTTCATAAAAAGCAATTCAGTTTTTCACCTAATGTTGCTGTTAAGAAATTTTGAAATAACCCTTATATTATAATATAAGATCGTAGTTATTTAAGGATTTTTTCGCTACTGCAAATTTACTAAATTCACAGAAGTCAACAAGTCCGGTGATGCCTTTATTGATTGTTAAATTTTATAAAATAAAACCCCACAAATCCCCGTACCTCTATTTTTTCCGTAACTTCCCTTTTCAATTAAAACGTAGTATAATATGAAGTATTTTTTTATTATCATTATTTCTTTGCTAACGCAGTCCCTTTCCGCTCAATCCCTCAAAACAATGACGCCGGAGACCTTTAATAGCTGGAATACGATCAAGGAAACCCGTATTTCCAACGATGGACAATATGTGGTTTATAATGTTGGCAACGAATCCGGTGATCCTACTTTACACATCTATAGTAACGCTACGGGAAATACGATTCGCTTTCACCGTGGTAGCAAACCACAGATCAGTGCCGATAATCAATGGCTGGTTTTTAAATTATCTGCGGCCAAAGATACCGTTCGACAACTAAAGATGAAGAAGGTAAAAAAAGAGGATTTACCAAATGATAGCCTTGTTATTTATCACCTAGAGAATCGCTCCGTCATCACCATTCCGGACGTACAGTCTTACAAATTACCCCAGGAATGGGACGATTGGCTGGTCTATAAAAAAGAAGCGGTACCTCTTCAACCCCAGGAAACGGTTCCCAATGATACCACCAGCCAGAAAGTTAAAAAACCTAGAAAGCCCAAAAAAGATGATGGAACACTGCTGGTATTTTACGATTTAAAAACCAGAAATACAATTAGTTATCCCGGCGTTTTAAAATATAAAATTGCTAAAAAACAACCCTCTGCTATTTTTTCCAATTCTGGCAAATACGACGGGTTTCAATCAGGGGTTTATTATTTTGATTTTAAAAACCAAAAAGAACGACCGCTCTATCGGGGTATCGGAACATACAAAAAATTACAGCTGGACGAAAGCGGACAACAGGCCGCTTTTATTGCCGACCTGGATACGACTAAAATAAAGGCGCGCCCCCTCTCTTTATTCTACTGGAAAAATAGTAAGGATACCGCAGCATTAGTGGTCTCTTCTTATCCAATCAACAATCTTGAGTCGACTGCTTTTCTTTCCGAAAACTACCAGCCCCGATTTTCTAAAGATGGAAAAACCTTGTTTTACGGTACGGCACCGTTTCCTATTTTACAGGATACCAGCTTATTAGATGAAGATATTGTCAACGTTGAAGTCTGGCATTATGAGGATGCGCGTTTGCATACACAACAAAAGGTACAGGAAGAGAATGATAAAAAAATGACCTACCTCAATGCCTGGAATATTCGCAATAAAAAATCAGTTGCGCTCACCAGCGCCATTGCTCCGGAACACGAACTGGCCAATGAGGGCAACGGAAAATACGTGCTGGCAATTGACGATTTTTCGGCTACTATTTCCAGTAGCTGGGATGGTTATCCGACAGTCAAGACTTTTTATTTAGTTGATAAAAATTCTGGTCAGCGTAAAAAAGTGGCGACCAATTTACGGGCCAGTCCCCGCTTTTCGGCAGAGGGCGATTATTTGTACTGGTACAGTTCTCCAGATACAGCGTGGTATGCTTATACTATTTCGGAACAAAAAATACGGCAATTGACGGATAATAATACCTATCCTTTTTACGACGAATTAAATGATCGACCGATGTTGCCCAACAGTTATCGTATCGCCGGATGGGACCAGGGAGATCAACATATTTATATTTATGACCGCTATGATATTTGGCAGATTGACCCAAAAAATCCAAGTAATAAAAAACGGCTAACTAAAGGTCGCGAAAATAAAACTACGTACCGTTATATTCGCCTGGACCGGGAAGTCCGTACTATTGATACCGATCAGCTTTTGCTACTACATTATTTTAATCACGTCGATAAAACGAGTGGTTACGTAAGGTTAAATGTAAAAACGGAAACGGTTACACCGCTGGTCGGAGGCCCTCACAGTTATACTCGTCGGGTCACCAAAGCCAAAAAATCGGATGTCCTTATTTTTACCAAAGAAAATTTTACAAAATTTCCAGATCTGCAATTGACCGACTTAAAGTTTAAAAATATAAAGCAAATCAGCGAAGCCAACCCCCAACAATCCGAATACGGCTGGGGTACAGCGGAGCTATTTCACTGGAC
>Ga0114956_1003011_pt1 | contig 13116 bp, 4 predicted proteins | sample MaitaG_FD_87304 | JGI IMG/M metagenome (GOLD analysis project Ga0114956, IMG submission 87304) | Marine algal microbial communities from Maine, USA - Maine_Asex2 metaG | ecosystem: Host-associated > Algae > Red algae > Unclassified | place: Maine, USA | collected 2015-01-05 | reverse complement strand
TAAAAGATAGTGGATTGTATGTAGAAAACAATCGACCTTCGAGGACTGTATTCTCGAAGCCATACGATTGTCATGCCAGATCTATTTAGGTCTAATCTTTTTTTGTTAAGCTATGCGGCTTACCTGTGTTTCAATCGTATTTCTCTGAAGTTACAAACTTCAGAGATCGGGCTCTAAATCTACAGACAACCTCTTTAATATTATCGATGCTGTGATTCGTGATTATAAAACACAGAAGGCTTATGCTGGTTGATCTTCAAAATAGTCTATGAAGTTTAAAAAGTATTTATACATTTCCTGATAAGCCTTTTCTTTAGTAGCACTCTTATCAATCAAATAGTTTTTATATCTCCAATAAAGATCTGAGAAGCCTTCCGAATTGATCTGTTTCAAGATTATCAATTTTCTTAACATCATTGAGTTATTACTTACAACTAATAATTTTGAATGATCACTTGCATTATTTTTATTTAACCAATTTCCAACATCATGCAAACTTGAAAATTCTTTATAAAAAGGAAGCACTGATGTCTGAAACAACTTCTGCACCAACTCAGAAAACTCACTAACGTCACCTTCACTAGACAGATATATTCCTATATTAGGCGACAACATTGATAAATTAAAATTATCATACCTCAAAGGCATACGTATTGTAAAATCTAAATTGCCAGTACCTTTCTCTATTAATTCCTCAACAACATTAAATCTTTCAAATGCAAATAAACCTTGTATTTTAATTTCATTATACTCAGCCCAAAAGAAGTTGATACAACAACCCTCTTCTTCTGTACTCTTTTCAAAATAAACACTCGTGTCTATCGATTTAAAAGTAAAACCCGTTTTCGACAATCACTTAAACTTATCTTGAACACATTCAAGAAATACTTTCCTATTCATCTTATTACTTTAAAGAAACAACATCGCTCAGAACATCACCACTTCCATCACTGAATGCTTTTATAAAATCATTTATTACTAAATCATCTGTATTAGATAACACAAAACTGATTCACCATTTGATATCCTGCCATAAAGCTTTTTCTTTAGCCAAAAGATAATAGATTGTATGTAGAAAGCAATAGATCTTCGAGGATTGTATCCTCGAAGCTATAGGATTGTCATGCCAGATCTGCTTAGGTCTAACCCTTTTTTTGGCTAAGCTATGTGGATTACCTGTGTTTCAATCGTATTACTCTGAAGTTATAAACTTCAGAGATCGGTTACAAACTTCAGAGATCGTGAATCTAATCTATCTGTACAACTAATATTTTAATCGACTTTAATTAATTGCTTGACAATTCTACTGCTGTCCTCAACGTACAATGTAGCTGTGTAAATTCCATTGGGTTTATCTTGTAAGACATTGATCTCATGCCCAGCCGTCATTATGTATTCTTCGACTTTCTCACCTAGAGAATTATGAATCAATATTAGACTTTGATCACTCAAAGTTCCTGTAGTTTTTACTGTAAAATAATCAGAAGAAGGATTTGGATAAGCTTTTAAATCGAATGGATCAAAATCTATCTTGGCTTTAGTCAATTTAGTATCAGTATCATCGATTAAAGCGGGAGGTGGAGAACAACTCAGCTTTAGGGTGAATTGACTTCCATCTTTTAATTCACAGTTATTTTTAACTTTTACAATAAGTTCTCCAGCTGACTGAATGACATGCTCTTCAGTAAAAACCAGATTCTTTGTGCATAAAGTATTACGAGTAATAACACCTGAAATGTCTAATTCATCAGCAACTCCAAAGCTTTCCCATGTTAAATATAATGTCTGACCTACCATCGATTCTGGTATATTATATCTGTAAGTCGGACTACCTTTTACTTTGATCAAGTTAATGTCAATTTCGTCACATGATACAGGGTCATAGCATGCCCCTTCGATGCAAAGTTGTTTTTCAGGGCATTCAGGATAACATTCCTCCGGATTCTGAGTAGCAGAACAATACGTCGCTACTATCAATCTGTCCAAATTAGGAATTAAACTAATCGCATTTGAATTAAAAAAACAGGCCCCTCCTTCACTACAATTATATGCATGAACATTGCCCAAGCCAGCTGCATCGGCAATTTCTAAAACGCTATTATTTGGCTCTATAGGGACTTCTATAAGCTTTATCTTATTTGTCTCAAAATCATAATAATAAAACTTCAATATACCTCCACCATTACACGGATTAGTAGCATTAGTCGGTTTCCATTCAAAATAAGTTGCATCAAATCCATTTTCAAAACAATCATTTTCTGATGGATTAGCAAACTCTTCCTGATTAAATGGAATACAGACGCTACAAGCGACTGCGCCTGAATAAGCCCTGGCTAACTCTGTTGAATTTTCTGGGACAAAACTCTGTAGTCTTTCTCCAGTAATATATGTACCAGAGGAAACTTTATCCTTTGCATATTCAAATGGTATGTCCAGTGAACATCCATCTCCCCTTGTCACACGTGTGCTTAGGTCAGTTCCATCATCTCTAAAAACAGCATTAATACTGATGCCATCATCATCACCAGATGGATTAGAGAGTGTGATATGACCATTAGCATCTCTGTCTATAGTAGTAGTACCTCCATTGGCTGGCCACTCAATGATGATGGGTAACTCCCAGTCTTGAAATAAATGATCCACTTTATTCAGCTTTATTCTCGGATCGAAAAAAGCATCATTGAAATCGCTGATACCACAAGCGCGACTAAATTCAAGATTCAAAGCTCCACTGCTACCGATGATGAATTTTCTACCATCACTTTCATAATCGAAATCACATATATTACAGGGCGTGATGTCTCTGAATACAGTCTCTTTACAATCATCTACAATGACCACGCTATAGTCTCTGCTGGAGGTTAATGACATTATCAGTGAAGTAGTCTCATTGGTATTAAGAATGGTAACACCTGCCCACTCAGGGTCACTTTTAGAGCTCACAAATATATCGTATGGTGCTAATCCTCCTCGACAAACTACTTCCAAAGAAATATTTCCAGCACACTCAGAAAGACTATTAGCCACTACTGGACCTATACCATCACCATAATCTACTTTGACTTGAGTGCTGAGTGGAGACTTATTTTCATAATTACTACAATCTGTGATTTCAAAAAACACCCTTCTCCCACAACCATTTTTATTCTCAAAATCTACTGGATATATGCCAGATCGTGCACCTTCAAGCACCACATCGATTGGTTCATTTATGGGAATGTTATCGAGGATACCTACAATAGAAAATGGCGCCTGATCTCCATCAGCATTGAGTATGGTAACACCTACGACTGGATCACCAATGCCATTATACGGCTTGACGACTTCATACTGAATATCCCAATCACCTATCTCTGAATACTTGAATTCATATTCAGCCTTACATCCGCGCTCATCCTCTGCAAAATATACCCGACCATTCCCCGTGTCTAGCCACTCTGGGTTCAACTCTGTATTCTCACCACCAGATACTAATAAAGAGAAGCTTCCATCATAAGCAGGATCCGTACAATCGTTCAATAAAGTCAATGATATTGGATCAATCGTGCAATCATAAAGGGTGAAATCTATGAACTGATCAGGATAACAGCCATCTATAATCTGTAACTGATAATTCCCTGGACATAGATTCTCTACTGCCCAAATATTATTGCCGATGACTTCTCCGCTGTCATCATACCAAGCTAGAACATATGCCTTATCGCGCTGATTCACACTTGGAGGCACTTGGATTCTGCCATTACACGTGCCATTAGCAGGAGATGTAATCACTGCATCGCCTAAGACTACTGGATCTAATCCAGATATGACAGTCTCTACTCCATTGATATCAGCTAATTGATTGCAGTAATTGATGTAAAATTCATCCATGGCTTCACACATAGAATTATTGATATCTGTGATGCTTAATCTGTATATGCCACTCGATAATCCTGATATTGAAGTTGATTGGCTGGTATAACCACTGGGTCCATACCATCTGATATGATAAAGCTCAGGGTTCTCTATAGAAATGGATATCGCTCCATCATCAGTACTCGTCTGATTGGTATAATTTATTTCGGACACATGTATGAGAGCAGTAATCGAGTAAATGATCTGGCATCGAGCTTCTTCTATTAGCTCAATATTATCTAATACGGTTTCACACCCATCCTTATCAAAGATCATTGCGTAATATGAGCCTACTCCTAACTCCTCAAAACGAAAAGAACCGGAAGTGAATCCTTTTGATGACTCAGCAATTGGCGCACCTGTAGCTGAACCAAATAAGATGACTCTAAATGGTGATGCTGAGCCTTTAGCATTTACTTCTATCCAACCATCTTCTGTAATAGTCGTTGAAGGATGTAGCACCCCAGAAATCGTAATCTGAGAAAACAATGGAATGCTGAGTAAGCTGAACCATATTATAATAGTTATTTGTTGTGCTTTATTCATAATATGAATTTGATCATTGTGATTTTCTACCAAATCTTTTCCTTCTCTTTTCAAGATTCGCTTTGTAATCTGGTGCTAAGTCATTTCTTAAATTGACATAAGTCGTATCATTATCATCCCTTAGAACATCTTTATAAAATCGTTGAACATTTCTAATATCTTCACTTGTTATTGGATTACGACGCCCTTGTATAATAGCCCACTCTTCTTCAGATATTTCTTTATTACTATACTTTCGATCTTCTTCTTCCCAATACTTTCTAGTTTTCGCAATCTTATAAGTGTGAATACGAGCCATTTTTAAGTAACGGTCAATCCAATAGCTATCTGGCAGCTTATTTATTTCATCATCAGTTAATGTCCAATGATGTTCTAATAATAAATTGTCTCGGTTATCAAAATAACCTGTAAACCATCGATCATTAATCTTCCACCCTTTTAAATCTTTATCGTACTTTATATAGTTTCTCGTATACTTCTCAATTTCCCCCTTTGTAGTCTTCCAAAGCAATGGGTCAAAATCCTTCCCATCACCTTCCTTAAAAGACATATACTGAGTTTCATTAGGTCGGTAAAAATACCACTGCCCATCCGTATAAAAGCCTAAAATCCATATCATGGAATTATACGTATTTCCTTCTATAAACCACCAATTGGGGATGAATACAACCATTCTCGTATACTTTGAATTTATATGGATTAGAGGTTTCCAATCTGTATTATAAATGTGTAATACATGGGGTGCTACAAATTCTAATGATGTATTTATCCATTGATTAAACTGACGATTAGCTTTGTCTAATTTCTCTGCAGAAAAATTACTATTCAGAATGTCTATTAAGTCAGGTTGCTTCGGTCTCACCATATTACAACAGAGTATTCCAAAGATTATGGAAATCATACCTATTTTTTTCATTCTTCTTTAAATTTAATATAACCATCAAATCCTTTTGGTAAAAGTTTATCAATAAAAAGCCATTCATAATTTGCCTCTGTATGGCTTTTCAAAAATCCTTTATCTACAGTCTCTGGAATAAATGCCCTTCCATATTCTTCAGAATCAGAAAATTCTATAAATACAGGAATAGACGTCTGAGCTGCCACACCATCTTGTTCTTTAACTGAGTTCTCGTTTTGAAGTGGAACTGGTCTATTTCTTGCACTGCCGTATTGCCATACTTCCTCAAACGACCTAAGATCAAAAAGACTACTTTGAGTTCCTGGATTCTCTGGCGCTAATATGTAGAATCGATTAAATTCTAATGGGAAATCTAAATCTTGAATTTCTTTAACTATACCCAATGCATATGCATAACCCATACTATGGGCTACAATATCCAATTTTTGATCTATTATATTATTTGTTTTAGTAGTTGCGATTTCACCGCTTTCTATTTTATTGATCAATACTCTACCTGCTAATCTACCAGCATTCATTCTTTTCATAAATCCTCCATCATTAGCTGTGTCATTTAAGAATCCTTCTTTACCAAATTTCCCAGCTCCAACAAAACTTCTTATAAATTTTGGGATATTATTATGATTAGATGTATTAATATGGTTATGTCCATCAGCAAAGAGCGTGACTGAAGGTTTAAGTTTTGACTTGAACTTGGCATGATGATTCCAATAATTAAATGGATCATTAAAATATACTCCATTATTATTAGACACCAACCCTTCTGCACTATTCAATATTGATTTTAGAGCTTCTTCATCCTCAGCTAATAAATTAAAATTTGTCACGGATTGACCAAATCTGTAGCCATTGACAAAAAGTAAAATGTCACCTTCATTCTCTGTCGGGCATATCTCTGCATCAGATGGATTAGTATTATTCGTCATTAGCTCAGTAGCCATGTGATCTTGTAAATCACTCAAAGGTGCAAGAAGTAATAATTGATCAGCTGGAGGACGTACATATGACCAGTCTGTTAAACAAGAATATTTCAATAAGCAATGATCACCACTATATTCATAGAGAATTGCAGTCCCTGGTTTATCTTCATTTTCAATATAAATATCTTCACTTATTTCATTGACGCTTAGTTGTAATGACAAAATATTTAAACCACCAAATTCTCTTTCAGTTCTATCAAACTCATAATAGCCTGTGAATAAATAAAGATCATCAGGAATGGAGGAAATAGTTCTTATAACTGCTTGATAGTACTTTCCATCAGAGGCTGTAAAACCAAGAACTACATTCTTCAATTCGTTATAAAATGGTGAATTAGGATCTATAAAGACCACATTCTCAACTTTCTCTGGGTCTATTAATGGTCCATCTCCAGCTACGAAATAAGATTTTTCATTATCGCAACTATTTGTTAATAAATCTGTATCCAACAGTTGTCCAAATATATCCGCTGACTGCTTGTATCCAGCAAATTTTCTAAAAATTTCAAGACTTATAGGTACATCATGACAAATCGATTTAGCTTTCTTATTAATTTCTTTCAAAGTAGATCCACTTGGTTCTCCATCGTCTTCATAGTCAATGGGTACACAATCTAAATCTTCACAATCGATATCACCATCTCCATCATCATCTACTTCATTATCACAGATTTCACAATCTCGTACAATGGAAAAATCCACTGAATTTTGGCAACCCGATAGACCATTCGTAATTTCGATAGTATAACTTCCTGGCGGTAAGCCTAGGAAAGATCCAGTCTTATTTGTGCTAGTATACGGTAAGGGAACGTCTTTTATCTCATAATAGACTCCGGACAAATAATAAGTCAGATCATCTCCTAAAGCTTCTACTATTACCCATGCATCGTCACTATCACAAGAGGCGAATGAAAAATCAACTTCTCTAAAACGGGCATAATGTTGATTATCTTCACAATCGGCAGCATCATCTCCATCATCATCTAAGTCATTACCTAATATCTCACATGTATTTTCTATAATAACAGGTTGAGCAAATTCGAATGTGCAACCAGTTAACTTATTCCGAATATTTACTTCATACTCTCCCTCAGTCAAATCACTAAATATGTTTTGAATTTGAAATTCACCACTTAATTCATATTCAATATCATCACCTGTGGCTTGAATATTAATTATACCTCCACTATTATTACATACTTCATTGGTTATATCTAAGCTGACTAAGCCTGGTTTGCAATCATTATCTTTACAATCGATAAAACTATCCCCATCGTCATCAATCCCATTATCACATATTTCATGTCCCATGATATAGGTGACCGCACATCCAAACGAATTAAAGACCTCAATATAATAACTGATTTCTGATATATTAGAAATGATCCCTGTACTGCTATCCATGCAATTAGATCCAACACAAATCTGATAGTCAGATAAACTTTCACCATTAGGTAGCCAAATATTTAATTGATTTAAGCTTGCAATCTCATTATTTACTTGTATTATTAACGGATCAGACTTACACTCCTGTTCATCACAATCTTCAATGCCATCCATATCATCATCAACTCCATTGCCACATATCTCACATGATTGTCCGATGCATAGTATATCTTGATGAGGAGCGGAGTCAAAATTCACAATTGTCAAATTATGATATTCGTTGTCTTCTTTAGAAAAATAAGTATAGGATGGCCCTCCCCAATAATCTATAGCTTGCTGAGTCAATAAATTATCTTGAGTAAACATGAAATCATCAAGACAGAGTTGTCTATCTTGAGGGGCTCTCGTTGACAAATGTAAGCTAGCCAATAGTCTTTTTTCAAAAGGCTTAAGTACAGCATTTCCTTGGACATTATCAGTATCTATGAATCGGGACACAAATCTCGAATAGGTATTGATATCTAAAACATTAGTTTGCCAATCTTCAAAATGTGTATTATGATTGCTTTTTACCCCTTCAAATAGACTGCTGGATATATAGACATCAGTGGTGAATAAGTTATTGTTATAAATGACACCCCATCTAAAGTCATCTGCTAAGCCCACAAAATCATTTGTCTCGTTGGAGAGATATACATTCATCACCAATTCTCCATCAACACAATCATATCCATCAAGCTCCATAGACAAGATCAAATCACCAACACTTGTGAATTCATAACATCCTAAGTCTAATTCATCTGTAAGGCCATCCTGATCATCATCATAGCCATTAAAGCAAGTAATTTCATTGTCCTCTATACAATCACGCGATAATGGAGAACAATCAGGATCTCTACAATCTATCAGGCCATCACCATCATTATCTAATCCATCAGCACAATCTTCTGTATCTACTGCATCTGGCATCCCATCTAGATCAGAATCGCCGATTTCACCAGCGTCGATTAATATTTGCCAACAGTCGGGATCAAATACATCGATGAGCGCTTCTCCATTTTCTGAATCTCCATCATTATTAAAACCATCCATGCAGTTTACAAGTGTATTCTCCATGTAGAACTTTACGCATTGAGGATCTAACTCATCAGACAAGTCATTATTATCATTATCCTGTCCATCAAAACATAGTTCTACGGTATCTTCTGGACAATTCAGATCTGGATCATGGCAGTCTATCAGGTCATCACCATTATTGTCTATGCCATCATCAGGTATCTCTGAAAAATTGATATTAACAATAGGATTCGCAATGATGGTACCACCATTAGTAATGGAGATCCTAATCTCTCCTGAAATATTTTCGAAGCAATATGGTTCTACTGTAACATCATAGTCATCAGAAGTCACTGACACACAATCTTCAGCTACAAATGGACACCCAAGCAATAACAATAATAATTCCTTGGTATAACATTCCTGAGTCGGATCAGCATCCAAGTCAATCTCATAAGAGATCTCACAAAGATTACCTAATGATTCTGTAGCATAAACATCATAAGGGCATGACCCATGTATGACAATAATGGAATAATATCCTTCTCTTTCTAATTCAATCGACATGGGTCCTGCAATCATATCTTGATAAATCTTAACTAAGTTCCCTTCTGAATGGCTTAGATCATATACTTCGACTGTTACTATTTCTCCTCTTATATCATTCATAAAGTCTAAGCTTATGACAGATTTATCAGGAGAGTCAACCTGACTAATGACTATATCATTTCCAAAATGACAATCCTCATCATTCTCGTAACTCATTTCATCTGGACAAGTTCCACTTTCTATTTCATTGATAGCGTTTATTAAGCTAATGTCCTTCAGCACTGGTCTGGTCCCTACGATTGGAGTTTTCGTAAATGCCAACATCTCCCAATCCAGCTTATCGAGCTTCATGGTCTGCACATTCAGATACAACAACTCAGAATCAATGTATATCTCTGGCGGTAAATCAGTCGGTGGGTCAATAGTCATCTGGGCTTCGCTGACCATATCAATCAATTCATCGGCTCGATCAGCACTCATCGTCTGTCCATTAGCTGTTTGATTCGCGTTGATAAAGTTGCCATCATATTTCAGAAGTATCGTCTTAGGCTCTAATCTTTCTACAATCAAATGACTGAATAATTCACATATTTCTTCAATCAGATCAGAATCACAAGCATCCGGCACTCCGTCACCATCTTCATCAATAGTATCGTCATGGCCTTCACACTGATCGCAACCATCTGCGATGCCATCTTGATCAGTATCTTGTATCACACCTGCGCAGTCACAATTAGCATCATAGACATCTGTAATCGTACATGGATCTAAGTCGTCGCAGGGGGTGCCAGGGGTGCAGACTTCATCAGCATCACATACACCATCTCCATCCGTATCTTGGAATGTACCTTGACAATGACAATCTGCATCCAAAATGTCATTAATCGTGCACAGATCTGCATCATCACAAGGATCACCTGCCACACAGATCACTTCATCTGCATCACATGTCCCGTCTGCATCAGAATCCTGGAATGTGCCTGCACAATCACAGTTAGCATCTAAGACATCATTAATCGTACAGTCATCCTGATCATCACAAGCAAGACCAGCTGTGCAATCACAGTCTTCGATTTGTGCTAAGAACTCCGTACCCAGTTCTACTTCAAAGACGGGTTGCAGCTCAATGTATTCCCCTGCACTGAAAGTCTTTTTGCCATGATTGATCAAGAGGTCATTAGCCTCAATATAGTTAGTCGACTTGACGTCTTCATAATCAAGTTCGCTTTGATCTTGTGAGATGATGTTCACATCCGATAGACAGGGATCACATGCATCATCCGTCAGTGTCGCACTGCTGGTGACTTCACAGCCTGTAGACGAATCTCTGATGATGATCGAATAAGTACCTTCTGATAAGCCATCAAATAAATTAGTACTACTGAATGAACTATAACCCTCTATCGAATATTCTATCGATTCACCAGTCGCCTGGATAGTGATGGATCCAGCTCTAAGCTCCGTACATGGTGCTACAGAAGGATGTACGATCACAATCTCTGATATGTCCACTGTACTTGTACTACTGACTGTGATATCATCAAGATCTAACTGACCTGAGCCATCCTCTCTTCTGGCCATCAGATCATAGGTCCCTGAAGCAACTGAAATGCTGTAAGAACCAAGGTCATCATCCACACTGATCCAAGAAGCACCTGCATCAATAGAGAGCTGTACTTGAACTTGAGATGCGATGTCATTGAAGTAAAAATTAATCTCGCCATCAGAGCCACAAGTCCCATCTTGATGATCTGCGGTGACAGAAAGCGATGACTCTACATTAACGGTAATGGTCTTTGTGATCGAGCAATCTTTTCCATACAGCATGGTCAGACTATAAGTCTGGGACGCAGATCCCATACCATTCGTACTGGCAATATCTGTATACTGGTATACATCTGCTCCAATATCTGTCGGACTCCACTGTGTACTGCAAGTGAAGCAGTTAGACAATTCAGTGACTGATATAACTATCTCCTCTCCTTCTTGATATAAATCCTGAGAAGCAGTCAATTCAAATTGAGGCTCCGTAAATGGCTCAAACTTGATGGGGTCGGTATAGAATGTATCTTCTACATCACATTGCTCATTAGGCAATGCCATTCTCCGATACCATACTGGGACTGAGATGGTTCCATGATTAAAATTTTGCTCAGTCGCATCAGTCATATCTACGAATACTTCACCATCCTCACTGAATTGCCATAAGAATCTTGGTGTGATTGTGCTACCACTAGCTTGTACTTCACTTGCTTCAATGATACCAGCATCGATGATTCCACACTGACTGATATCTTCAGTTGTCATCGATCCTCCGGATTCTAATACATCTTCCACGACCATCTCTACGGTGATTGGCACACTCTCACATACACCTTCTACTCTTACCACTTCATAAGCGCCATCAATCAATAATTGATCAGCTGCAACAAGTGCATCATTGAGATACCAATCAAAAGATTCTTGCAGTAAGTTATTGATCGTCGTTAGGTCAGCTCCATAACATATCGATAATGGAGATTCGATCACTGGAGATTCGATGGTGATGATGTCTACTTGGATGCCAATCGGCAAGCTTGTACAATTGTCTATCGTCTGCGTCAGATAATATATCCCACTGGTCAATATATCTTGATCTAACACGGTTATCGCTAATGCTTTATCAGCATACCAAATCAAATTTTTTCCAACAACGTCGATCTGAGAAGTTGTGGATCCAGCACAGACTTGATAATTAGCTTCACCAACTGGTGATGGCGTCAGGTTTAATTGATCTATGAGTCGTTCGCTTTTAATAAATAGACCATTTTCGAATTCTATCGTGGCTTTATAAGTCCCAACTTGAGTGGGTATAATCGTGGATAAGCTGGCAAATTCTGGAGCACTGACATAGAATTGTCCATTAATATCTTTTTTGTCCCAACTGATAGAATGATCGAGTCCTTCACAGTCTAATCCAGTCGAAGTGATGCTTAGCTCACCACACTCACTGTACTCCATATCTCCAGCCAAATCAAAACTTATGGCTTGAGCTGGCTTGTAGCATCCATTGCTGGTTACAGTAGCTCTAAATGGTTTATTCAGATTTAATGCTGCATCTTGCGCATTGGCCAAGTCCAGCTGAGCTGTATGCACAGCACCATCATTCAAATTGATATTTCTCCAAGAACCATTGTGATAGAACTCCCAGTTAATGATCCCATTGGAGCAATTATCTATGCCAGTCAGAAGGAGGATTCCGCAATCGTCTATCGTGACTACGGGCAATAAAGCATCACAGTCTTGGGTGATTTCAGCTGCAACTAAATCTGTTTCACAAAGTCCATTACTATACCTGACAGCTAACTGATGGTTACCTAAGCTAGATGAATAACATACCTCTAATTCTGCTGAATTCACAGATTCTTTCCATTCTCCGTCTATGGAGAATTGATATTCTGCACCTTCATCGCTAAATGAAAAACAAATCTGCCCCTCAGACTGGCATACACCTGGTTTTGTCGCGATAGAAATCTGAGGTAAAGTCTCAAATATTTCAAATTCTTAATTCTGACCTATAGATACATACATTAGAATCATGACCAACTATTTGATATTGATAGAGAGAAGGTAATAAACTCATTGCTCCAATATCTATTGAAATGGACTGACCACTAACATCAAAAACACTTCCATCATCTTCTATTCCATCAATTCCAAATATGTAAGGTGGCGTCCCTCCAATAATATTTCCATTCAAGATTAGATCTTCTCCTTGGCAGAAGTTAGGAATATCAAATGATACAT
>Ga0114956_1003009_pt1 | contig 13124 bp, 8 predicted proteins | sample MaitaG_FD_87304 | JGI IMG/M metagenome (GOLD analysis project Ga0114956, IMG submission 87304) | Marine algal microbial communities from Maine, USA - Maine_Asex2 metaG | ecosystem: Host-associated > Algae > Red algae > Unclassified | place: Maine, USA | collected 2015-01-05 | reverse complement strand
TGCGCCAAGTTTCCGCCGCCACGCAACGTCTTGCCGAAGCGATAGCAATCGGTTAAGAAGATCATACCGCGGGGCGATACGGTCGAACATCTTCCATACATCAACCCGTGAAGGCGTCGCTGGATTATCGGTGATTCCATTCATTTATATAATTTTCAGAAGTTTCTGAAAATACTGATAATACAGGAACGGCGAACTTGCAAGTGGGAATAGACGAGAAAAACTGGGCGGCTTGGCGAGACGAGGCGCAGGCGCTGGGCACAGCACCTGATGATCCGATAGCGGTCGTCGATGTGGCCCGCCAAGTCTTGATGTTGGATTTTCCGAGTTGGTTTTGTTCCTGGCCGGTGTCGACGGCCGCTGCGGGGGTGGGTTCGAAGTCGGGCTCGTTGAAAACGCCACCGGGTTGGCATCGGGTTTGTGCCTGGATTGGTGACGGCGAACCGCTGGGTCGGGTGTTTCGTTCGCGCGAGCCGGCGGAGCGGGTGCGCGCGTTCAAGAATGAGGCGGAGGGGACAGACTTGATCCTCACTCGGATCCTGTGGCTGGACGGTTTGGAGAAGGGTGTGAATCGCGGGCGAGGCATCGACAGCAAGTCGCGCTACATTTACATTCACGGGACCAACCAAGAACAACTGATCGGCCAACCGGCATCGCATGGCTGCATCCGCATGCGCAACGCGGATGTCTTGGAGCTATTCGATGCAACGGACTCAGCGGGGCCGCCACGTTCACCGTTGTGGGTACTGGTTTGGGACGGTGGCTAGGACCAATCAGTCGTTCGGCTCTGGCAACTTGCGATACAACGTTGCGAGGCTGATGCCGAGGGCCTTGGCGGTCTGCTCTTTGTCACCTTTAAAGTGTTCCAGCACTTGGACGATATACTCGACCTCTTTCTTGCGCAGGAACCCTTTGAGAGATTTTACCACAAAGGTCTCCGGCGCAGCGGTGGCCATCGAGATTTGTTCGCTACGGGCGATCGATGGCGGCAATTGGCTAAGGATTTTTGACGGCAGATGTTCAGCGAGAATATTTCCGTCTTGGGAAAAGATGCAGGCGTTGCTGATGGCGTTTTCGAGTTCGCGGACGTTGCCGGGCCAAGGATAGCGTTCGAGCAGACCGCGCGCCGAGGGGGCAATGGTCGCGTCTTGATTCTGGCTGACTTTGCGCAGGAAGTGCAGCGCGAGCGGCATGATGTCATCGGTCCGCTCGCGGAGCGGCGGCAGATCGATTTCCATAACCGCGAGACGATAATAGAGGTCTTCACGGAAGACGTTTTCCTCGATACTTTTGCTGATCTTCTCATTGGTGGCGGCAATCACCCTCACATCCACTTTCTCGGCCTTGTCGCTGCCGAGCGGACGGATTTCCCCCTCTTGCAAGACCCGCAACAGCTTGGCTTGCAGGTTCATCGGCATGGTCCCGATTTCGTCCAGAAAGAGGGTGCCGCCATTCGCCGCCTTAAACAAACCATCACGGTCGCGGTCGGCTTTGTTGTGGGCGCCTTTGACGAAACCAAACAGTTCGGACTCGAGCAGGGTTTCCGGGATAGCGCTGCAATTAATCGCCTCGAACGGCTGACGCTTGCGAATACTATTTTTATGGACAGTCTGCGCAACCACTTCTTTGCCGGTGCCGCTTTCGCCGGTGATCAACACCGTGATATCGGTCGGGGCAATTTTTGTGATCTTTTCACAGACCTCGATCATCGATTTGCTTTCGGCGATCATGCCGTCGAACCCATGGCGGATATCCAGTTCGGCGCGCAATTTATGGTTTTCGAAAATGAGGTGTTGGTACTCGAGCGCCCGTTGTACGGTAAGGCGGAGTTCGTCGGGTTTGAAGGGCTTGGTGACGTAGTCAAACGCCCCTTGTTTCATCGCCTCGACCGAGGTGGCCACTGAGGCATGACCGGTGAGCATCAGCACCGACATGTTGGGGTCGAGGGCTTTGGCTTCACGAAGCAATTCGAGGCCGTTCATCGGAACCATTTGAATATCGCTGATCAGGAGATCGAATTTCTCTTCCGCCAAAATCTCTTTGGCTCGCGTACCATTGCTGGCTTGAACGACCTCATGGCCGTCCGCACTGAGAATGTTGTTCAGCAGAGCCAGAATGGGCGCTTCATCATCGACGATTAAAATGCGGGACATATAGGGGGAAACCTTTTATTTTTGGTACATGGTCGATCAGAATAGTACCTTTTCCTGCATTGTAAAGCAGTTGATTCTCATTTTTTATAAATCGAGACAAACAGTGAAAATTCGTGTCATATGACCGTTAGAACTTTTGCGACAGAATTACGCGATGTGAGCATTTTGGACCCGTGCAACATCCAATAACGACGTATTAAAATCGTGTTGCCAACGCACAAAAAGGACGGGCAATAGCCCGTCCTATAATTGTGGAGAAGATGAGGGAAATTAGAACGCGAAGCCGCGGTTGCTGCCAACACTGCGGATGGCTTTACGGATGGCGAGGTCGAGCGTCTCCTCGGTTTTCTTGCCGGTTTTCTCCGCCTCTTCGGCGAGGCGTTTGCGTTCGGCATCGACGAACGCGCGGCGGTCCGTGGTGACCTTCTGGATTTCTTTTTGCAGGGTGGCGCGTTTGTCCCGCATGGATTTCACGTAGGCTTCGCGTTCGGCGACGGTCATTTTGCGCATGTTCTCGGGCAGTTGTTCGGGCGTGGCGGTTTTGAGGTCGATTTTCTTGTCCTTGCAGGCGTCGACCAGATCCCACTTCGCGTTGCTGTAGAACGCGCCGCCCTTGCACATCGCGCGGTTAGCGAAGACTTCGGCGTTGGCGTTCTTGGCGTTCTCGTCTTGGGCTTTTTGACGCAGCTGCAAGGCCGCACCCTCTTGGCCGAAGGCGATGAAGGTGTCGTTAAAGTCGGCGTTGAGTTTGACCAACTGCTTGTCGTGAACCGGTGCGGGAACGTGAACCACCGCTTGGTTGGCGTTGATGTTGGCATAAGCGCCTTGGGTCATGTCGGCGGCGTCTTTCCATTTCTGGTTCATGCCGGTCACCCAGTCACCACAATGAATCGTGTTTACCACAATCGCTTTGCTCATCGCCGCCTTGCAGGCATCGACATAGTTCACCGGGCCCTGGGTGAAGGGTTCGTTACCGGCGACCACGATGATTTTCAGGTCGAGCGGATTCTCGCTCCACTGCAGCGAGTCGACGGATTGCTGGATGACTTCACCGCAGTGCTCGGAACCGTTGCCTTGGATCGTGGTCTTGAACAGTTTGTCGGAGAGGTCGTCTAGATCCTGGGTGAATTCGACGATCTGGCGCACCGGGCCTCCGTGTCGGTAGAGCGCGACTTCGAGCACCGGCTTCTGGCCGTCGCGATTGGCGTTGCCGAGATCGCCGACAATGTCCCAGAGACGGGTTCGGGCTTGGTTGAGGAGTCCGCCCATGCTGCCGCTGTCGTCGAGCAGCAGGGCGATTTGAATACGCGGGGCTTCCTCGTCGGCGGCAACTTCTACTACGAGTTCGGCGGCAGGTTCGGCGGCGGGAGCCGCTTTCTCGGCGAGAGCTTCCTTAGCAAGACCGAACGGGCTGGCACAGAGCAGGCCGAGTCCGAAGATGGAGACAGTAAGAAGGTGAACGGTGGTGGAGTTTGGCTTGGATGGTTTCATGAGACGAGTTTAACGGCGATGCACTGCCGGAGTCGTCACGAAGCAGTAAAAGCGGTGTAAAAGAAATGTCATAGCCTGCCACGGCCTCGTTGTGTTAGGGGCACGCATGGACGAACAAAACACTGGCGCAGACGCAGCGAAAACGACGGCAAAAAACGTGCTCTGCTTCGGCGACTCGAACACTTGGGGGTTTATTCCCGGCACTGCGATGCACCGCTTCCCGGCAGACGCGCGCTGGCCGGGCGTGCTCGCGGCGGAGCTGGGTTCGGGGTGGGCAATCATTGAGGAAGGGTTGTGCGGACGGACGAGCAGTTTCGACGATCCCTGCTGGGAAAACCGGAACGGACGCAAGCAACTGGGCTTTCTGCTCGAGTCGCACATGCCGCTGAATCTGGTGGTGATCATGCTCGGCACCAACGACCTCAAACACTATCTCGGACTCGTCCCGAACGACATCGCCCTCGGCGTGGCGACCTTGGTGGCGATGGTGCAACAGAGCTCCGCGGGACCGGATGGACAACCGCCCGCCGTCCTGCTCGTCGCGCCGCCCGAGGTGGTCGAAACCGCGAACCCGTTCGGTCACAAGTTCGACGCGGCAGTCGCGAAGTCGCAGGAGTTCGGTGCCGCCTTCGCGGAGATCGCCAAGGAGTACGGCGTCGCGTTTTTCGACGCGGCCACTGTCGTCAAAGTACCCGACACCGATGGTATCCACATGGACCGCGCGGGACACCACGCCCTCGGCAAAGCCTTGGCCGAGGTCGTTCCGCAGGCGCTTCGACGCGAGGCTTAGCCGCCGGGAATAGGGCGAAATCCCCTTCGCCATATCGGTTCAACGCTTCACATCCTGTCATAAAACGTCACTCACGCGAGTATGTGTTTTAAATGCACATTCGACGCCATTCCACTTTATTGCTGCGCCTGATTGGCTTGGCGTTGGCGGTTTCCGCCGTTCATGCGGCGCCGCCCTACCCACCGAACATGAAAGGCGCGAAGGTGGAGACCTATAAAAAAACGCCGCAAGCCGATTTGAAGGTATGGATTTTCCAACCCGACAAGACACTATTTAAAGGACCCCGTCCGGCGGTTGTGTTCTTTTTTGGCGGCGGTTGGCGTTCCGGTTCGCCAGCGCAATTCCAGCAGCATTGCAAGCATCTCGCCGAACGCGGTTTCGTGGCGATGAGCGCCGACTACCGGGTTTCGCTGCGTCACAAGACATCGGCCGACGCCTGCGTGGAAGACGCAAAATCGGCGGTGCGTTGGATCCGCGAAAACGCCGAACGGCTCAACATCGATCCCAAACGTGTGGCCGCTGCCGGCGGTTCGGCGGGAGGCCACCTCGCCGCCTGCACCGGAACGATCAAAGGCTTCGAGGGAAAGAAGGAAGCGCTGGCACTCTCCTCCATTCCCGACGCGATGGTGCTGTTTAACCCCGCCTGTGTTCTCGCACCGATCGACGGCATGCCGTTTTTGGACGCCAAAAAAGTGGGCGATATGAAAAAACGGATGGGCGTTGACCCGAAAAAATTGTCGCCCTACCACCACGTTTCCAAAGGCGCCCCCCCTACCCTGATCTTCCATGGTCGGGCGGATGTCACCGTGCCGTATTTGACCTCGGAAAAATTTACCGAGGCGATGACCGCCGCCGGCAATGAATGCCGCTTGGTCGGGTTCCCCGACATGCCGCACGGGTTCTTCAATCATGGTCGCTACGAGAACCGGCCGTATTTGAAAACCATCATGGAGATGGACGCGTTTTTCCGCGGCCTCGCTTGGATCGATAAAGAGGTCGCCAAGGAAGAGAACCCGGAGAAGGACAAGGTCGTCGAAAAAGTGCCGATGTAGCCGGACCTAGCTGCACCTAGTGGATCCAATCGTCATCGGTTTGTAGAACCTCAATCGGACCGAACATCCTTTTGCTTGGGGCCCTCGCATTCCAGAAGGTCGAGTTTTTTCAACGAACGTGATGTTGAAAGGGCCTTCGCGGCCTCTGGAGAGATCCTGAATTGCAGAAATACAAGCCGTTCAAGCGCTGGAAGTTTCGCCAAAGCTGTGGCCGCCTCGACGGACAAGGTTTGCGGTTCGATAAAAGATGCAAGCCGGAGTTCCTGTAGTTGTGATTCCCGACCAAGGGCTTTCAGCGCCCGATCCTCCAAGTCCAAAAAGCTGAGGGACAGCTCCTTCAGGCCAAGGGTTTCCACTAAATAGGTGGCGTCGGCTTGACCGAACTCGTAGCATTCCAAGTTTAGGCACTCCAGACCGGCACAGCGGCCAATGATCCACATCAGGGGGGCGGCGCTGTCGTCGCCCTCCTGGCCGGGCGGCGGCGTGATATCGGGTGGTTCGGGAGGTGCGTCTTGGGATAGGAACAGATGTAATGTGCGCAAATGGTCGTTTGCTTGAAGCGCGTGCAAGCCTTGCAGATCTGATCTCGTTTCCAGCGTATGTAGTTTCGGCGGGAGTTTCGTCAGCGGGCGGGTGAACTCATTGCATGTGAGTTTCTCCAGCGCAGAGCACATACCGAGCAAGTCGGGTTCGTCTATGACATGTCCCCTCAGATTCAGTTCGTGAAAGGCCGGATGCTGACTCAAGGAGTTCAGCAATCCAACGGGCAGAAGCTCGTACATACTCAACCCTAGCTGTGGAAACCCGTCCGATACCCGAACCGAATCGCAGTCCAATTCGGAAATAATCTTGATCTGTTGTGAGGTCAATTTCGGAGTGCCGAGACACACGAGATCAACAACGGTGTTCGTCCCCCGCCTTCCATAAACCAATATCTCATGAATGGGAGGCTCTTTGAATGCCGCAATATCGTTTCCTAGATTCAAGTCCCGCAACTGATCTCGCAATTCTTTCGAGCCAGGGCTCCACTCGATGACCTCGCCAGGAAGATTGTTGAGTTTGTTGCCGAAGATTCCGGGGATGGGCGTAAATGCCAAACTGCAGGACCGAGGCGGCGCAGCCAGAATCTGTTGTGCAGTTCTGAGACCAGCTTCACTGCCATCAAAATTAAAGGACGCTTCAGGATGAGCCTTCATCAAAGGAACAAACAGGTCATCGCCGTTGGTCGTATATTGCACCGTGATCGATTCCAACCCGTCTATTTCCGTTAGGAATAACAGATCCTGATCCGTCGCGTCGGTTGAGCAGAAGGAGACGGTATTGAACCGAACCTGCCCAAAAAAGTTTTCTGTAATCTCCCAGTATCGGCCATCGATTTGGAAGGCCCCGCTCCATCTACACTGTCCACCGAGTCGATGAATTCGTTCCTTGGTCTGGTGCCATTTAATTACCGGTTGCAACACCGTCAGGACGATGGCGGCAAGGATGAGCGGCAGGCCGACGAGAAACGCGAGCTTACGCGACTTCATTGTTTCGGGCTCCTCCTCATGGCGTAAGTTTTAATCAGAATCCTCAGGCGTCGCAAACGCAAACTCCACTGGCCGGACTAAAAGCCCGGCACTCAACACGCCTTGGTAAGGCATGATCCCGAACATAAAAAAGCGCCCCCGTAACACCAACGGGGACGCTGCATTGATTCTGCGAGAAGGAGCAAGAAAACCCGCAGACAATCAAATCGGGTTGGGTTATTCGACGCGAATCGCGGCGTTACCAGCAGGTGCGTAGTAGTCGGCGTCGCTGAGCGCTTCACCGGCCAGAACGACCGGGGCCAGGGGATTTGCGACGTCGAGAACGAGGCTGCCGGCATCCACCACGAACGGGGTTCCGTCGCCGGCGGTGGCGTCGGACCCGGCCATGCGCAAGGCATCACCGTCGGCGGGCGCGAGTTCGGCCGAGGTGTCGGCGGCGAAGGCGAGCAGTCCGCCTTCGGTTTCAATCGTCGGGACAAGGATGCCACCGAGACGGAGGTTGGCGGCGGCGGTGTCGACGAGGACCAGCGATCCGCCCGTCGATCCAATGGCGGCGGCGGCGGGACCGTAGTCTGTTCCGACCAGGTTGGAATCGAGTTCGGAGATCCAATAGAAGTGGATCCCTTCGCCCGGAGCGTCCGTGACGCTGTACGAAGCGGCGGCACCTTGCGCGAGCACGAGCGCGGCGTTGACCAGAGTACGTTCGCCGTCGAGCGTCGCCGAACGGAACACTTGGAAGCCAAGGGCGTTGTCTTCCCAGCCCGTTTCCCAGTCGACGGTGACGGTTCCGTCAGCATCAGTGGCGGCACTGATCGAGACCATCTCGACCGCGGTCGGATCGGGGAAGAAGCCGAAGTCGAGGTTCCGTTCGAACTCACCCGAGGCGACGCAGGTACTTTGGACCAGCGGCCGGGAGAAGTTGCTGAGGCGGTCGGGGATGGTGTTGGTGTCCACCGAGACTTCGTAGCAACCGGGTGCGACATTGAACTTGTAGTCACCGCTCTCGCCCGTGGTCTGGGTGTCGATCAAGGTGCGCGATCCATCCATCTCAACCCGGAACAGACTGACTTCCGCGTTGGCGATACCGAGATTGTCCAGGTTGTCGTTGGTGGGGTTGCCGTCGGCGGCGATGTCTTCCCAAACGGTGTCGCCGATGCAGGCGGTTTTTACCACGCCTTGGTCGAGCGTGAGATCGGAGGTGCCGTTGGGCAGGAAGGCGGTGAGCGGGGTTTCCATCAGCGGACCGCCACCAGCGTGGGTGCCGTTCTGAACGCCGACCGAGGACAAGCCGACGGGACCGGCGTTGGTGCTGGTCGGGAGGCAGTCTTCCGGCAACTCGAAGCAGACCTTGTATTGGCCGGGGTTCAAGTTGGTGAAGAAGTAGCGTCCGCTCGGAGCGGTAATGGCGGTTTCCAGCACAATGCCGGCCGGGTCTTTCAGCAGAACCCGAACGCCACCCAGTCCGGACTCGCCCGGATCCTGAATGCCGTCGGCGTCGGCGTCGACCCAAACAAAGTCACCCACCGAGACCGCTTCAAGACGCACTTCGGCATCGTCGGAGGCCGTGAGGTCGGAGACGCCACCGAGGGGATTGCCAGCCGGATCGGCCGGGGTACCGCTGGTGTTTGCGGTGTTGACCAGATCGTTCTGCAACGTTGTCTCAAAGTAGTAATAGACGGTGGCGCCTGGCGGCAGCGGTGTCGAACCCGAGAGGTAGGTGAACTGGCTGATGTCACCAAGACCGAGGTTCGGGTCGTCGAGACGCAGGTTGGTCAGCGTGGTGTCGCCGGTGTTGCTGATGGCGAAACAATACGTGATCGGGGCACCGGCCACACCAGTTTCGAGATCGTCGATGGTGTTTTGCGCGGTCGGGCACATCGAACCGGCGCTCTGGCCGGCGTGCACGGTTTTCACCAGATCAATTGCCGGATCGACAACCTGGTAGGACGCGTCATCGCATTGCTCGGCCAGCGTGGTTCCGCCGACTGTGGTCGGCGTGGTGCAAACGGTGTTGGTCAGCATTTGTCCCATGCTCGAACCGGTCACATCGAAGATCACACTGACGGTACGCGTTCCACCAACAGCGATGCTGCCGATATCGGTCCAGGTGATGGCGCTGCCGTTGACGGCAGTCTGGGCTGGCACGGCGCTGTTGAAACTGAGCACCGAAGCGTCGAACACATCGTTGAGCGGCACCATGGCCAGATCGATTTCGCCGGTGTTTTCAACGACGATGTTGAAGGTCATTTGGCCGCCGATGGTGTCGGGCAGCGTCAGCGGGCTGATGCGTTCTTTGCGGATGCTGTAGGACGGCACTAGAACGCGGTACGGTGCGGTGGCGCAACCTTCGGACAACATGCCGTTCGCGGTAGCCGGTGTCGTGCAGGCTTGGTTGAAGTCAGTCGCACCGGCGGTGGACTGAAGTGCCTGAAAGACAACCGTGACGGTTTCGACTCCGCCGACGGCGATCGGACCGATGTTGTTCCATTCGAGGCTTCCAGCAGTGGCGCCATCCGGCGTGGTGCTGGCACTTACGAACATCAAATCGGCAGCGTCGTAGGTATCGGCCAGCGGGACCACGGTGAGCGGAAGTTCACCGGTGTTGCGCACCACGATATCGAACACCACGTTGTCGCCGACGCGGGCGTCAATGCCAACCGGCGAGGTGCGGTCTTTGGTGATGGTGTAGTTCGGCTGACCGATCAGGTACGGGGCGTCGGCGTCTTTGGTCGGCAGAGCTTGACCTGTTGCCAGATCGACCGGCGTCGTTTCGGCGGTGTTGAGCAAGGTTGAACCTTGGGTGCTCTGGCGCGCCGTGAAATTGACTGTAACGGTGTGAGCCGCGCCGACCGAGAGCGGTCCGAGGTCGATCCACTGCAAGTTCCCAGCGCCCGGCGTGGAGACGGTCGGCGAGGCGGAAACGAACTGCAAGAAGCTCTGGTCGTAGGTGTCCGTCAACGGCACCGAACTCAAGACGGTGTCACCGGTGTTGGTGACCGTGATGGTGAAGGTGATCGGGTTGCCGGGTTCGGCGATCAGCGGGTTGCCGGCGGCGTCGGCCGGGCTGACCAGATCTTTGAAGATTTCGTAGTCCGGATTGAGCAGGACGAGTCCGGCATCTAAAGTGAGGTTGGTTTCGCCGGAGGACAGCGTAACCACCGGGGTCATGGGGTTGGCGTCGTCAATGTCGCTATCGGTCGCGTCGTCGCCGGTGTCCTTCAAGGTGGCGACGTAGTTCGGCGGCCAGACGAAGTTCACCTTGTAGTCACCGGGGGTGAGATTGTCGAAGCAGTAGAGGCCGTCAGCGACGGTGACTTGGCTGTTAAGAACCGTGCCGGCCGCGTCCATCAACTGGACGGTGACGCCGGGAACGCCAGCGGGCGCGACGTCTTGCTGGCCGTTGTTGTCTCCGTCGAGCCAAACGAGGTCGCCCAGTTTGGCAGGCATGTAGAAGCCGGCATCGAGGGTGATATCGGAATCGCCGGCACCGAGGGTGACCGGGCCAGTGCGCTTGGTGCCGATGACCGCATCGGAATCGAAATCATCGGCGACACCAGTGGCGTCGGCGGGCGATTGAACGAAGCCGGGGGCGCAGTCGAACTCGACGAAATAGCTGCCGGGCTGAAGGCATTCGAACAGGTATTGTCCGGAGGCGTCGGTGGTGGTGTTGGTCAGCGGGCTCGCGGGATTGGCGGCGTCGTAGATGCGCACAGCCACACCGGCCAAACCGGGTTCGCCGAGGTCCTGCGAACCGTTGGCGTCGAGGTCGTGCCAGACGCGGTTGCCGAGCGCGGCTTTGAGTGGCACCTTGCGGAAGGGCTGGAGCAGCACGTCGAGGTCTTCCTCAAGCGACTCGATGCACATCACAATCGCGCCGACATTGCTGAAGTCAGCACCGCCGCCGAGGACCGGACTAAACGAGGCATAGGGTTGCTGGTAGACCGCACCGACGTCTTCGACCGGTTGGAACGAGAATTCGCTCATGTTACCGGCGTCGGTGTAGACTTGAATCGTGATTTCAGAGTCTTGGTCGGGATCGACGAACAATTCGAAGGCGCCGTTGGGCACGAGCGGATCGTCGGACAAGGTAAGGTCGATGCCGCCGAGTCCGGTCGCATCGAGTGTGTCGGCTGCACCGTCCATGCCATCCCACGTCTGGCAGCTGCGGGTGAAGTAAGTGCCACGTTGCGCGTCCATGACGTATTGACCGCTGTTGGCGCCGACGCGTGAGGTGGCGAGTTGGTTCTGGGTGGGCGGCGTGGTGATGCTGAAGATGCTGAACTGCACGTCGCGTTCGCCGCCGAGAATACCGGCGCCGGCAACCGTAACCGACCCGGTGGTCATACCGCCGCCGAACGCGTCGAGTTCGATGTTGTGCGGCGTGACCCACATGTCGACATCTGGGCAACCAGCGCCGGAGCTGATATGCGCAGTGGCCGCGCTGACCGCGTCGCCAGAGGCGAGACTGATCGGCGAACCAAGTCCGGTACCACTCGTGCCGGTGCCCGTGAACAAAAAGTTGGCAGGTGCCTGCACTTGAATGCGATAGGACGTCGTTCCTACCACTGGGTCGAGTCCGGCAAACAGGTAGCTGCCGTTCGCACCGGTGACCGCCGTGGCGATGATGGATTGAATCCCGGCGACCTCACGGATCAGCTGGACTGGGATACCGGCTTGGCCGATTTCGTTGCCATCTTGGAAACCATTGCCGTTGAGATCGGAGACCACTGAACCAGAGATGCTGGCTGGCTGAAACAGGCCGGCATCAATATTGAGGACGTTGTTGGTCGCGCCAACCGTGAAGCCGGTGGTGAACCCAGCCGCGTTGACGCTGCTATCGAGTCCGAACCCGGTGGGACTAAACACCGAACCGGCAGGTGCCACAAACTGCACACGGTACGTTCCGGCCGTGACATTGGCGAACAAGTAGTTGCCGCTCGCGTCGGTGATTTCGTTGGTGATGATCGCATTGGCGACATCGAGCAAGTTGACGGTGATGCCACTAAGCCCGGTCGTTTCGCTTGCCTGTCGGAGTCCGTCCGCGTTGTCGTCGACCCAAACAGAGTCGCCGATGGTTGCCGAAAATCCGGAGGTAGCGAAGAAGAAGCCACTTAAGGCCAAGGTAATGATGTAGATATAACGGTGCATATGCCCATTCCAGTTCTGTGTTACTATATATTGTGCTAAAACAGCCTCTCACAGCCGTATATTGTGCGATTACTAGGAAAGCCAACGACCTGTCAACAAATTGTTAATAAATGTGTCAATACCCCAACATATTGCGTCATGACTTTATCATCGTGACCAAATTCACAATTTGGCACACTATCGGTGGTAGTCGTGCCCTTCTGAGGAACTAGAATACCATGAGTATTCGTTACATTCAGGTTGGCCACGGGACGAAATGGTATATGGAGGCCTTGGAACTCCGCGACGAGGTCTTGCGCAAACCCATTGGTTTGGAGTTTCCCGAGTATCAAGTAGATCTTGAAGTGGCGGATATCCATGTGGTGGGCCTTGAGAAATCGACCGAAAATGAAGCGGAATCCGAGGATATTGTGGCCTGCCTGTTGTTGCATCGTCTGGGACCCACCGTGGTGAAAATGCGTCAAGTCGCCGTCCGCACTGACCGCCAGGGACGCGGAATAGGTTCGGGATTGGTCGAGGCCTGCGAGGTGGTGGCGCGCCAGCTTGGTTTCCGCTCAATGGTCTTAAACGCGCGCGCGACCGCAGTGCCGTTCTATCTCGCACTCGACTACCAAGTGCTTGGCGACGCGTTCGAAGAGGTCGGGTTGCCACACTTTAAGATGAGCAAAGCGCTCTGACCGATTCCGGACGATATCGATCGAAGAATAACTAAAGTGAGAGGCCGGCTCCTCCGGGCGACTATCCGCAAGGGTTTTCTAAGGCATCGGCGTCGGTGTAGGGAGTCGACGCAATTCTTGTCTGCGGTGAGGTTCCGTGACAAATTCGAGGCGTTCCAATCGAACTTCCTCTACGCTATGAAAACCCTCACGCTCCTACTCTGCTTTGTCGCATCGTTCGTCCACGCCGCCGAACGCCCGAACTTGCTGTTCATCACCGTCGATGACATGTCCGCCGACTCGCT
>Ga0114956_1003007_pt1 | contig 13130 bp, 7 predicted proteins | sample MaitaG_FD_87304 | JGI IMG/M metagenome (GOLD analysis project Ga0114956, IMG submission 87304) | Marine algal microbial communities from Maine, USA - Maine_Asex2 metaG | ecosystem: Host-associated > Algae > Red algae > Unclassified | place: Maine, USA | collected 2015-01-05 | reverse complement strand
CAACATTGCGCCGACCGAGCCGATGACCTTCGCCAACGCCGGCGAGTTGCGGAGAGGACGGAAGACGCAGAAATGCAGCAGGATGCCGATGAATGCGGCCATGAGCATGGCGAGCGTGATCGGAACGGCCTGGCCCCAGAAACCTTCGACCTCTTCGAAGCCGCCATCGCGGATGCCGATACGGACCGGTAGGTTCAGCCAGTGGGTCGGTAGCGGATCGAACCAGGGCAGTTGAAGATCACCCGACAGCCGCAACTCCGACCAGGTATACGCCGTGTACATCGCGATTGCGCCGTGGGCGAAGTTGATAACGCCCGAACCCTTGAAGGCGGCCACGATGCCGGATCCGAGCATTGCGAAGAGGCCACCGGCCCCGATCCCGATGACCAAAGCGAAGATGAATTCGGACAATCTGATTCCCCCCGGAACGATCCCTATTGGAAAGGCCACGACGGGTGGCCTGGAGAAGACCACCCGTCGCGAAACTCATTGGCTACGCATTCATTACCTCAGCCGTTGTCGCGAGGTACTTCCTGGGCCACTTTCTCAAGCAGCGGCTGGACGTTGGTCCAGGTCGACGGATCGAACGGTTCGCTCGGCAACTCGTCAAACTCCACGAACTCGTCGCCGTTCCACTCGTAGTAGACCTGCGTGAAGTCGCAGACTGCAGCCCAGTCGGCCACTTTGTTTGCACAGTCGAGCGGCAACCCGCCGACTCGGTGCTGGTTGTCGACATTCTGCATGTAGTTGAGCAGGCCAGCCTGGTCGTCGATGTCGCCACCGCTCGCATCGAAGTCGTTCATGAGCTGGTAAGCCATGACCGCGGTGTTGAAACCGAGGCGCATAAAGGTCGACAGCGGGGATTCGGGATCGCCGGCGACAAGCACATCTTCGCGATGGTTGACCTCCCACTGCCAGAACTCCGGGAACTGAGCGAGAAGGGCCGCGTTCGACGGTGCTGGTGGGCCGGTGAAGCCGAAGTACTTGCCGGTCGCCGAGGCTGCTTCCTGAACCGCGTCGTCGACGCAAGATCCCGAGTTGTAGACGGCGAACGTGTTGCCACCCGCATCGAGGGCATCGTTGTACTCGGCGCAGTTAGCAGCGGCGATACCGAAGTGGACGGCGCCGTTGCTGCCTTCGAGGTAGTTGAGGACTTCCTGCACGTTGGCATCGTTGTCCGATGCGTCGAACGGGGCATCCGGGAAGCCGCGGAACTCGATGAGACCCTGATCGGCGTAGTACTGGTAGAAGCGCTCCTGGGTGTCCTTGTAGCACTCCTGCCCTGGGGCGTTGTCGCTGTAGATGATGGCGATGCGGTCGTGATTGAGCTGTTCAGCCATCATCTGAGCGGCACCGGGGAAAGCGACGACACAGCCGCCGCCCATGGCGAGCGAGTTCGTCGCGGTGAAGTCAGCAACGAAGATGGGCAGCGTGTCGATCACCGGCTGCTCGGTGCCCCACACCGGCCACAGCACGGCCGAGAAGAAATCGATGCCCTTGATGATGATGTGCGAGCCCGACGACGCCGACTCAGTGGCACAGGCCTGGGCCTCAGCCGGGTCGAGCGTGTGGGCGCAGGTCTCCATCTCGAGGGGACGCCCGTTCACGCCGCCGAGGTTCTCGTTGATGTAGCGGAGACCGATTTCCATGCCTTCGCGAACCTCGGGAAACGAACCACCCGGAGAGCCTTCAAGGTTGACCATGAACAGGTCGATCGGCTCACCGTCGGCTTCGACCGGGTTTGCTTCGCCTTCGCGAACCGCCGACTCCCATTGAGCCGCACCGTTACCGAACAGCGCATCATCGGCCAACATGTCCGCTGGCTCCATCGCTACCTCGGATGTCTCCATCGCGTCGTCGGCTTCGGCATCGGACGTATCCGTCGCCTCGGCTTGTTCGGTGTCGGTCGACGCCGCTGTCTCCGCACCCCCTGAATCGCTGCTGCCACACGCGGTCGCCACAAGAGCAAGGGCCGCCAGCACCGCGAAGAGTTTCGCGAACGCTTTCATACTTTGCATTGAGTCCCCCTCAATCAGACCGCCTGCATGCCGCAGCGGTACGCCCTCAAGCTAGGTGAGGTCCCGACTGTGAGCAAATTAACCGATTGATATGTCAACCTTCGTCGCGGGGGTTTCGACGTCGACCAACAATGCGGTCGCGTCGAGCGTGGGTGGTCCCGGATCGATGTCATCGGGGACGCCGCCATTCGCGATGATGTCGCCGTCGAGCCATCGTCTCGATCGCCACGCGCAGATCCAGGCCAGCCCGCCGAACGACAGCATCGTGACCATCCCAGCTCCGAGGTGCCCGACCTCGTCGGTGCCGCATTCGTAGAGCTTCCGGTTCGCTCGGTCGTCTGGGTCTGGGTCGTCGTCATCGAGGATGACCTTGTTTCGTTCATCACACTCATAGCGGTCGGCGCGATCCTCGACGGCCTCGTCGGCAACGACGGCGACCGGTACGTTCTCGTCGACGAACACGACCTGGTCGGCGATGTAGCCGATCAGCAGCGGAGCCACGGCCGCGAGGCCGAGCCGAAAGAACGAGTTGAGCGAGAAGACCGAGCTTCGGATATGGGCCGGCGTGACCTCACTGATGAGGGCGCCGAGGATCGGCCCCGCAGCGATCAGGCCACCGGCACCGAGCACGAGACAAGGGAATTTCAGCGACACCGGGGTCGGCGAATACGCAAGCATCAGCATCGCGATCCCGATGAAGCAGCCACCGGTCGCGAGTTTGATCTTGATCTGTTTGACGTGCGCGAAACGCTGCGGGCCACGCGCGGCGACGTAGCCCCCGAGCAACGCACCGCACAACGCTGCCGTACCCCACAACCCAGCCGCCTCGCTTGCGCTGAGGTCGTGGTGGCGGCGCAGGAAGGTCGGCGCCCAGAACGACACGCCGATCGGTGGGCCAAAGCTGATCGACGCGGCGGCGATCAGCCACGGCAACGATCGCACCTTGCGCATCGCGGCGATATCGCGACGCCACGACGAGACGTCCAGGGAGGTCCGTTCCGCCTGCTGACGGGCCGCAGCGCTATCCGAGGCGCCACGTTCGGGTTCGGGTAGCCGGCTGACGAACCAGATCAGAACGATCGCCGGAACTGAACTCAACGCGAAGCCCCAACGCCAACCGAACTGATCGATTGCAATACCAACCGAGATATTGCCAAAGGCGCCACCGACCACGGGCGCCATGAGCCGCCACGAGAACGCCTTGTGCCGGATACTCGCCGGGTAGAAATCGCTCAGTAGCGACGACGACGCCGGGTCATCGATCGAGGTCATCGCTCCGAGCGCCATCCGGATCAGGAACAGGTGGGTGAAGCTTTGAATGAGCCCCGTCGACATTGTCAGCAAAGCCCAGATCACCATCAAGAACGTGAGCATGCGAGTTCGGCTGTACCGGTCGGCGAGATACCCGGCGCCGACGACGATCAGCGCACCCGCGATCACGTCGGCGAACGGAATGAAGCCCGCTTGGAAATCGCTGAAGCCGAACTCGTCCTGTAGGTCTTCAAGCGAGATCGACAGACCGGTCCGAGCGACGAAATCGCTCAGCGCGATGCCGCCGAGCACCAAGACGGGAATGCGGCCCGAGTCACCCCACGCGGATTGTTCGGCCTCGCGGTCGTGCCAGTGAGTCATCCATCGGCCCCAGCGGTCCTTGAGCCGCAGCACGCCCTCGCCGTTCGCCATCAACGCCGCGGCCAACATACCGAACGCGCCGATCAGGGCGCTGTACTTCGTCATCCCGCTCCCCGCCTCACGATCGCCGATCGACGAAAGAAACCCGCCCGCAATGAGAATGCCGCCGACGAATGCGCCGGGAACCGTCGTGATGCCTGCGATGTAGACAAACGCCAACAGGCCAAGTCCCGCGAACACGCCGTAGCTCGACGCGCTGATGGCCGGAAGTTTGTACGTGAAGAGCACCCCGGCGAGCCCCGCCAGCGCGGCCGAGATCCCGAAGCCGAGCACCTTGGTCGTCACGACGTTCACACCCATCGCGGCCGCGGCGCGCTCGTTCGAACGGATGGCGAGGAATCGTCGGCCCGTCATGCCTCGTCGCATCTGGGCAACCGCAATGCCGCAACCCAACGACAAGATGAGCACCAACACGGTAAACGCAGGATTGTCTGGTGTCCCCACCCCAAACGTGTCGCCCTCGATCCGTTTCTGCGCTCCGACGTACACCCCGAACCACTCGGGTTGGGGTGCAGGATTGTTCGCATTCGCGCCGGCGCCCATAATCACGTTGTTCTTGAGCAACAGCTCCTCGACAGCAATCACGGCGGTGATCGAAATAACCGCCAGCTGCAAACCACGGACCCGCGCCGCCGGAATGGAAATGATCAGGCCGACGACGATTGCAACCGCGATGCCACCGAGCGCGGCGAGCGGGTCGGGCCAGCCGGGTCCGGTCTTGGCCACGCTGTCGACGGTGCGAATCATCGAACCGTCGGCCGAGAGTCGAATCATCGTGAATGCAGCAAGCCCCGCGATGCTCCATTGCGCCAGGCTGATTTGGCCAAGGAATCCGACGATGACGACGAGCGACATCATGAAGATCGCCGCAACGAGCGTTTGGGTAATACCCGACTCGACTTTCCAACCGGCGAACAGCAAGAAGAACGTCCAGATGCCGCCGGTGATCAACATGGCGCGCTTCGGGTCGGGCGAGACCGGGGCGCGGGGCTCACCACGCGATTGGAGCGTGCCGCGTATGGGGAGCTTGTCGCCTCGGAGGAAGAGCAACCCGATCACGAGCAGCAACGGAACCGTCTGGCGAACACCGGCCGCGGGAATGACCTCGGGCCACCAATCGCGGCCAGCGAACCACACGCCGCCCGATTGCGTCATCGCGATGGCGAATCCTCCGGCGGCGGCCACCGGCACCGACGTGAGGTTGCCGACCAAGGCCGCGCCGAGTGCCGGAACGATGAACAGCGTCATGTTGCTCGGCTGCACGAATCCGACGTAGATGACGCCGACGAGGCCGGCGATGACCGCGCTCATCATCCACGTGAGGCCGGCGATGCGGTCGGCCGAGTAGCCGAGCATGACCATGGCCCGTTCGTTCTCATCGACGGCGCGGGCGGCGAGCCCAAAGGGCGTGAACCGCAGGATCGCCCATACGACGATCGCGATGATCACGCCGCCGAGTGCCAACCACAGGCTGGCTCGGGGGAACGACGATCCGAGGCCAAGGAAGTTCTCGACCGGCTCTTGCTGCGGCTTGAAGACACCCCAGCCTTCGTCGGACCGAATCGTGTTGCCGAAGTGCAACGTCTGCAATGCGGTGAGGTAGATCATGATGCCGACCGAGGCAATGATTCGACTCAGCGGCGACGCATTACGCAGCGGCCGGAACACAAGCAGGTGCGCGAGCAGGCCGATAAACGCAGCCATCGCGAGCGAAATCGCTAGTGCGACCGGCGTCGACATCGGCGCGGTTCCGACGTCGATGCGGACCGGCAGGTTGCTCAGACCCAGCGCCTTGAGCCAGTCCCACTCTGGTATCACGTCGACCCACGGAAGGAAGATGCTGCCATCACCGCCCGTGCGAGCCGATGCCCGCAGGCGGTTGAACGTGAGCGCGGTGTACATCGCAATCGCGCCGTGGGCGAAGTTGATGACACCGGAACCGCGATAGGCGACGACGAGGCCGACGGCCAGCATGGCGAAGACCGCGCCCGGTCCGATACCGAGCAGTACCGCAAAGACGAGGTCACCCATTGGTCATCCTTGCCCGCCGAGAGTTGGGGTTCCGTTCAAACCGCGTCGCTCTACTGCTCGCCTTCGCGGTAGTCGCCGAACTGCGCGTCGCGTTCGCTGAGCGCTTGTTTCACGCCCTTCTCCCGGAACGACTTCATGTACTCGCGCGATGACTTCTGATGGAACCCCATCGCCTGAATTTCGGCCGTCGCCCGGATGCCGTTGCGAATGCCCATCGCCTCCATCGCTCGGTGCGCGGCTCGTTTGTTGAGCGCGAGGAGATCGAGCGGGATGCGGGCGATGCGACCGGCGATCTCAAGCACATGATCGTCGAGGTCGGCTGCGGGCCAGGCTCGGTTCGCGAAACCGTTCTGCACCGCGTCGAGACCGGTCATCGAATCTCCGGTGAGGAGCGCTTCCATTCCCTGCCGCAGGCCCATCATCCAGGTTTGCCATTGCATGTCGGGCGGCGACATCAAGCGCACCGGCGGATACCCGATGCTGGCATCTTCAGCCACGTACACCAGGTCGCACGCGGTCGCGAGTTCGGTTCCGCCGGCCAGGCACCAGCCATGCACCTGGGCGATGATCGGCGTGGCCATGTCCCACATCTCGAAGTGGTTGTTGACGACATGGCGGCTCCACCAGCCGTCGACCGGAGCGATCGCTCGCTCGACATCGTGATTCACCGAGCCGAGGTCATAGCCCGCCGAAAACGCTTCGCCCGCGCCCCGGATGATCATGACCGACACGTCGGGGTCGCGATCCCCTGCTCGAAGCGCATCGAACAGGGCCGATCGGAGATCGTCGTTGAGCGCGTTGCGCTTCTCGGGTCGATTGAGCGTGAAGCGTCGAATCTTCGGCGCCGGGTCGTCGGTCAACACCACATCAGCCACGACGCACCTCGTTCTTGTCGTCGCTCTTGGTCTCCCACCACGGAGCCCGCAGCTTCGTCTTGTTGACCTTGCCCATGGTGTTGCGACCGACGGTGTCGACGATTTCGATCGACTTCGGACACTTATATGTGCTCAGCCGCTCGCGACACCACGCGATCAGGGCCGCCGCGGCCGGCGGTGCGTTCGGGTCTTCGGGTACGACGAGGCCTTTCAGCTGTTCGCCCATCTCCGGATGAGGCACCCCGATGCACGCGACATCGGCGACGCCGGGATGCTGCTGGATAACGTGCTCGGCCTCGGCGGGATAGATGTTCACGCCGCCGGACACAATCATGTCGCTGAACCGGTCGGTGATAAACACGTAGCCCTCGTCGTTCATGTAGCCGATTTCACCCAGGGTGAACGTGCCGGGAGCGATATGGGCGGCCGCCGACTTCTCAGCGTCGTTCGGGTACACCACACCCCGTCCAGTCGAGTCGTGGAAGTACAGCCGGCCTTCGGTGTTGGGCGGCAGCTCATTGCCGTCCTCGTCGAGGATCATGGCCGTGAAGTTGCCAACTGCTCGCCCGACCGAGCCCGGGTTCTCCAACCATTCTTCGCTCGATATCGAGCACGTTGTGCCAACCTCGCTGGCGCCATAGGCATCGATCAAGACCGGGCCCCACCAGTCGATCATTTGCCGTTTGACATCGACCGGGCACTTGGCCCCGGTGTGGGCGACGAGCTTCATCGACGACACGTCGTACTTCGCGCGCACCTCTTCCGGCAACGCGAGCAACCGTACGAAGTGCGTCGGCACCATCACCGTCGACTCGGTGCGGTGTTCCTCGATGGCCTGCAGGGTCGTCTCGGCATCGAACTTCGTAAGCACCACCGATGGGATTCCGGCAACGAGCAACCGCATGCCGCCCAGCGGGCCGGTGTGATACATCGGGCCGACGATGAGGTGGGTTCCGTAGTCGCCGAACCGACTCGACGATCGCAGGTGGTCAAGGTGCTCTGCGATCGTGTCGCCACCGGCGAACATCGTCGGCGGCAGCTCCGTACCTTTCGGAAATCCGGTCGTGCCTGACGTGTACAACAGGTTTGGTCGCGGCGTCGTGGTGTCGGGCGGATTTTCGTTTGCTCCGTCGAGCAGCCAACTCTGCCAAGCGACTGCCCCATCGGGCACGGAGTCACCCCACACGACAACCTCATCGACGCCGGCTTCACGAGCTGCCGCAATCGCTCGTTCGGAACACGCCGGACCGGTGAAGACGATCCGCGCCTCGGCGTCACCCAAGATGTAGGCCGCTTCGGACGCGGTGAGATGAAAATTCACGGGAACCGTCGACGCGCCCCCAATCAAGCCACCCAGATGCGCAAGCGCCGTCTCGTTCGCGTTCTCGGCAAACACCGCGACCCGGCGATGAGGGCCCAGGTCGGTGTCGAGCAGTCGGTTGGCCACCCGATTCAGGACTTCGTCGACTTCGCCCCAGGTGTAGGACCGGAGTGGATCACGGATGGCGATTGCGTCGGGAGCTGCCGCAGACAGCGCGTGCGAGAAGGCTGGCATGTGAGGAATCTAACCGCTCGGTCAATTAGCGCGAAACGGCGATGTAGATTTGGAGGCGAAGTGACCGCTGGTCATCTCGGGCGGCGGTCGAACACACAGGGGGTTTCTTCATGCGTTTACGGTTCGGCACATTCATGGCTCCATTCCATCCACCGGAGCACAGTCCAACGCTGTCGCTCGAATCCGACTTGCAGCTACTCGAGCACATGGACACCCTTGGCTTCGACGAAGCCTGGATCGGCGAGCACCACTCCGCTGGTAGCGAGATCATCGCATCGCCCGAGATCTTCATAGCGGCCGCGGCCGCGCGGACGACGAACATCAAGCTCGGCACGGGCGTCGTGTCGCTCCCGTACCACAACCCGCTGTGGACGGCGGAGCGCATGGTGCTGCTCGATCACTTGACCAGGGGCCGGGCGATGTTCGGCGTTGGCCCCGGTGCCTTGCCGACCGACGCGGCGATGCTGGGCCTTGAACCGAGCGAGATGCGCCCGCTGCTCGAGGAGTACCTCGCGATCATCATGCAGCTACTCACAACCGACGAGCCGGTCAACTACAGCAGCGATCGACTCACGCTCAAAGACGCGCGCCTGCACCTGCGGCCCTACTCCGATCCGCTCTTCGACATGGCGGTTGCAGCGGTCGCATCACCATCGGGCGCCAAGCTCGCAGGCATGTACGGCGCGGGCGTCTTGTCGCTCGGCGCAACCGTCGCAATCGGTATGGATGTTCTCGCTCACCACTGGACGGTGCAGGAGGAAGCGGCCGAGCGCCATGGCCAGGTCGCCGACCGGTCCAAGTGGCGCCTCGTCGGCCTCATGCACCTCGCCGAGACCGAGAAGGAAGCTCGCGAGGAGGTCGAGTACGGCATGGAGCAGTGGTTCCGGTACTTCCAGAACGTCGCGGCCTTCCCGCAGATGGCGGTCGATGGCGGCAACCTCAAGGAGATGATCGACTTCGTGAACGGTGGTCTCGGGGTCGTCGGAACACCCGATATGGCCGTCGCGCAGATCGAGGAGCTGCTCGAACAGTCGAATGGTGGGTTCGGTGCGTTCATGACGCTGGCCCACAACTGGGCCAATGCCGAGAACACCCAGAAGAGCTACGAGTTGTTTGCTCGCCACGTCATGCCGCGGTTCCAGGGTCAGGTGTCCTCATTGATCGGCGCAGCAGAGCGCGCCACGCAAGCTCGCCCGGCACTCGCCGAGAAACAACTCGCCGCGGTCGAAGAGGCAACGAATCGATACGAGGCCGAGAAGGGCGAGATCAACCTCGCCAGCGACGCCACCGTCAGCTAACCACGCCCGGGCTCGGTCGCACCCACGACCGAGCCCCGACGACCAGCCCGACCACAACCGCGGCGGCAACGCCAAGGGCAAGGCGCCAGCCGAGCCCGGGTACTACAGCAGGTCGGGTCGAGCGTTGGCGAGCAGTTCGTAGTCGAGCGGCGTCGGCAGCTTTTGCGTGAACGCGCCGCCGTCGACCCGGATCGTCTCGCCTGAGATATACCCGGCCGCGTCGCTCGCGAGGAAGAGGGCACAGTTTGCGATGTCGTCGACGTGGCCCATACGCCCCATCGGGGTCTGATTCTTGACGGCCTCGATGATGAGCTTGCGTTCGAAGATATGGGCCGTCATCGGCGTCTCGATGAGATGCGCGGCGATCGTGTTGACTCGCACATTGCTTGCGCCGTATTCGATCGCGGCGATCTGCGAGACGTACTCAAGTGCCTTCTTCGATCCCGCGTAGGCCGCCTGACCGCTCGACGGGTTCTGTGCGGTCAGCGACGAGATCGACACGATCGACCCGCCGCTGCCGGACGCCATCGCGTTGCCCATCGCTCGAATGAAGTACACCGCAGCGTTGAACTGTACGTTCACCATCGGTTCGAGAATCTCCGGTGTCAGGTCCGCGATCGGCGTGTTGCGCTCGTACCCCGCGAAGTTGATGCCTATGTCGATGTGACCGTGCTCGGCCACGATCGCATCGGTGACGTCGTTGAGCTGGTCGAAGTTCGTGATGTCGCACTCGACGCCACTTCCCCCGAGTCGCTCCCCCACTTCCTTTGCAAGAGCGCCCCGGCGTCCGGCGATGACGACGTGGGCTCCCTCCTTTGCGAACAGCTCGGCCGTGGCGAGACCGAACCCGCTCGCACCACCGACGATGACGGCAACCTTTTCTTCAAGACGCTTCGGCATCGAACCAACGTAGAGCAGACCGGACGAGCGGGTCGCCAGCACGAGCTAATGGGGCTTGCTCGTCCGTGAGCTGCCGTCGGTCCCGACTTCGTGGCCGGGTGCGCGGTGCCGAACACGATCACGAGCACCAGTGCCTTTGCGTACCTCTGGCACGATGGCGAGTTCGTCCAGCTACGCCTTGCCGCTCGGCCCGACGACGTCGCCGCCTTCGCAGCTGACCCCGATTGCGGCACGACCGAGATCGACACCGCACGCGGCGCGGTCCGGATGACGGCGCACGGCCAGACGAAGAGCCTCGTCGTCGGATCCGACCAGCTCACGATCGACCGGTCGTTTAGCGACGAGAATGTCGACGTTTCCCGCTGGTGCACGCCGACGGGACCGACGGGTTGGGGTACGTGCAGAAGGTGGCAGGGCCGGTGGCGACCGGCTCAGTGAGGGGCAACGGCGACGCCGTCGACGTGGCTCAACTCGCTGTCCTCGCCCATCACGACGACACGACCGGGTTTCTTCGCTCCGAAACCTGGTGGCACTGGGCTTGCATCGCAGCACGCCTTGACGATGGCCGACGTCTCGGGCTCAACTCGACTTGGCCGGCTTCGCCGAGAGCAAATATCTCCGCTCGTAGTCGACTGAGGACCCGCGCCGGTAGGTGCAAGCGCTCACTACGACAAGTTCCTTTTTTGCCTCGTTCCTCGGCGAATAGCGCGCTCTTTCGTCTGGTCGCCTTGCCAGCGGGGCTCGTTCCTCGCCCTACCGGCGCAGCTCCTTAGGTTGCGGGGCGGCGCGCAGCGGCCCGACCGGCGATCCAGCCAAACGTCATCGCCGGTCCTAGCGTTCCGCCCGCACCGCCGTAGACCATGCCGGTCGGTGCAGCCATCGCATTGCCCGCCGCGAAGAGACCATCGATGACGCCACCATCGAGCGACAGGACCCGGCACTGCGTATCGGTCTTTGGACCTCCGCTTGTGCCGAGCGCCCCGAGCTCGATCGGTAACGCGTGGAACGGTCCGGCACTGAGCGGCCGCAACGTTGCTTCCACGCCCGGCAGCGACTGATCGCCATTGAACGAGTCGTAGGCGCTCTCGCCCCGCCCGAAGTCAGGGTCTTTACCGATGGCGGCAAACTCGTTGAATCGTGCGACCGAAGCTGCGAGTGCTGCAGGGTCGAGCCCGAGATGCGTTGCCAGCTCTTCGACCGTGTCGGCGGTCGGCATCCAGTCGGGCGCGTCACCGCCCGGCGGACATCCCGCGACGTCGTAGCGCTGTTTGTGCTCGTGGTCGAAGATCAACCAAGCGGTCTGGTTCGGGTAGTCGAAGGCGGCAGGGTCGAACTCGTGGAACACGCCGCCCATCGCGTTGTAGTTGCCAGCTTCGTTGCAGAATCGCCGGCCGCTGCCGTTCACCATCATCGAGCCGGGTCGAGTGCGTTCCAGCAGGATCAGGTGCACCGACGGCGCACCAAACTGCGTCTCGCCGGGAATTCGGGTGACCGGCACCCACCATGCATTGCGCATGTTTCCGAGGCGGGCACCGGCCTCCATCGCCATGATCAGGCCGTCGCCGGTGTTCTCCGGCGAGCCCGCCGGGGCCGTCATCGGTCCGCGCAAGAATGTGCGGCACAGTTCTTCATTCCATTCGAACCCGCCGGTCGCGATGATCACCCCGCACGTCGCCGTGACCTGCTGAGGACCATCGGGTCCGGCGACCCTCACCCCACCGACTCGATCACCTTCGACGACCAGGTGTTGCGCTGGGGTCGAGGGGCGAATCTCGATCCCACGATCAAGACAAGCTTTCAGCAGCGCGCCGACGAGCCCGAGACCCATGCCGTTCTCGCCGCGCTGCATCCGCTCGCCGAGCACGGCCGCGGCTGGTGTCGTGGTCGCACCGCCGAGGGGTGTCTCGATCAGCATGATCGGGTAGGCGCCGCGCTGATTCCGCACCCGGCCCGCCCACTCACCGAGCTCAGGGAACGCGAACAGACCGTTGTCGACCGACCGGCCACCCTCGGCTTTCCCGCCGGGATGTTCGGGGTGATAGTCGGGGTAGGTCGGCAACAGGTGAAACGAACATGGCGTGTTGTCGGCGAGATGTTGCAGCATCTGCGGACCTTCGTCGACGAACGTCGCTGCCATATCCGAGTCGATCTGACCAAGTGCGAGCGCGTCGAGATACGCGAGGGCGTCGGCGCGCGAATCCTGTTTGCCGGCATCGGCCTGGAGGTGGTTATTCGGGATCCAAATGATGCCGCCGCTCATCGCCGACGTGCCGCCGAGCAGTTCGCTCTTCTCAAGAATGAGGACCGACGCTCCCCCATCAGCGGCCGCGATCGCGGCGACCAGACCAGCCGCCCCGGAACCGAGCACAACGACATCGTGCGGCTGATCAATGGTGGAAGCGGCCATGACTCGACGTTACCTGCCCCCCAGTCGTGCCAAGATCGAAGGGCGCCCGGCCACGGGGACCGCGCACAAAGCACTAGGGGGAAGTTCATGCCAGGACCGCTCGATGGCTACAAGGTGATCGACTTGTCGCAGGTCGTTTCCGGACCGCTCGCGACGATGTTGATGGCCGACCAAGGAGCCGACGTCATCAAGGTCGAACCGCTCACCGGGTTCGGCGATGTCACTCGCATCCCGTCCTTCGCCAAGGGCGGCGTCTCCGCGTTCTACCTGAACAACAACCGCGGCAAACGATGCCTGGGTGTCGACCTCACCACCGACGACGGTCGACAGATCGTGCTCGACCTCGCCGCCGAT
>Ga0114956_1003006_pt1 | contig 13131 bp, 10 predicted proteins | sample MaitaG_FD_87304 | JGI IMG/M metagenome (GOLD analysis project Ga0114956, IMG submission 87304) | Marine algal microbial communities from Maine, USA - Maine_Asex2 metaG | ecosystem: Host-associated > Algae > Red algae > Unclassified | place: Maine, USA | collected 2015-01-05 | reverse complement strand
TCGAAGGAGCCGAAGCGGCGTACGAAAATTGCATGAAGGCGATCGGCAGAGCGTAGCGGTTGTTAATCTTATCCAGACGAAATTAATGAACGGCGGCATGCGAGTCCTCTGCCCTTGCAGAAAGTTTAGGACGTCTCTCTGCTCAATATTTCCACGACGATATTTGTATTGGTGTAAATGTCGATGCCACCAGCGATTGTGAGCGCTTCTTTGACAATCTGCTCGGCACAAAGATCACTGTGTTGAACGAGCGCCCGCGCGGCAGCGATCGCGTAGTTGCCGCCTGAACCGATCCCGATGATACCGTCGGTTGGCTGGATGACATCACCGGTGCCGCTGACCAACAGCGAGACTTTCCCGTCGGTTACTGTGAGGAGTGCTTCAAGCTGCCTGAGCGCTTTGTCCATACGCCATTGCTTGGCCAGTTCGGTCGCTGCGCGGGTGAGGTTGTTGGGGGAATCCTTCAATTGAGCCTCAAAACGTTCCATTAACGCGAATGCATCGGCGCTGCTACCAGCGAAACCCGCCAGAACTTTGCCGTTGCCGAGCTTGCGAATCTTCATCGCGTCGGCTTTCATAATGGCATCGCCGAGGGTGACCTGTCCGTCGCCGCCCATTGCGACTTGATCATTTTTTTCGACCGTTAGAATCGTAGTGGCGTGAAATTTTTGCATCGGTCCTTGCGTTGGGTTGAGGCAGATTTGAATCTGCCAATCTTAAAGTCACCGACGAAATGTTGGAAGTAGCATTGCGGGCATCAAATACCTTCACCTGCCAATGAGAACCAGCGTTTTGTCGGTGAGAAAGTAGTCGGCGGTCCGCCGTACTTCAAATCCTTCGGGAAGCCTTTGTATTAGATCGGCGGCGAGGTCGTCGGTGGTGATGAATACACACGTCTTATTCTGCTGAGCGAATGCTTCTGGAGATGTGACCGGCTTGAGTTGCCAGGCTTTCGTTTTTGAATTCGTTTTTGCTTTTGCTTTCGTTTTCGTTTTCGCATTCGTTCCTGCTTTTGTTTCCGCATGCGTTTGGGTAGCAGGCCGAGCCTCGGCATCACCGAAGGTTTCGTAGATGGTCCGTCGGCTGTAAAATGGCCAGGATGGTTCGAGACATTCGTAACTGGCAACCGCAACATCCGGAGGCATCTCCGCGATGTGGTCAAGGATTCTTCGGTTGTTTTGAAGCTCAGATAGGCCAACGGTCCCCCAACCAAACAAAAGCCACGAAAAACAAACGGCTCCCAAAACGCAACTGAATATCGCCTCTCGATTTTTTTCGCCGCGCAGTTGCCAATAACCGATGGCAAAACTGACCGCGATGACCACTCCGAAGATTCCCGACAGCGGTAACCACGTTAGCTTTGGCGCGTAGTGGTACGCCGCAATCGCCATGCCTGCCGCGATGACCAAACCGGAAACCACTCCCGTCATCATCGCGGCCTTGATCCAACGGTCAGAAAGATTGACCCTTTGTTGTATCCAAGTTTCCAAACCGACGGCCGTTAAGATCGAAAGCGCTGGATAACAGGGAGTAACGTAACTGGGTAACTTGGTCTGAAGAAGTGAAAAGATGCCGACTTGGACGCCGACCCAGCACAGCATCAGCGACACGGCAGACCGGTCACGTAAGCCGATTGCTTGACGCCGGTAGAGAATGATTGCCACTGGCAGCCAGAAAAGCGACCAAGGAAAAAAACCGAACAAGATTGCCAAAGGATAGAACCAAAATCCTCCCCCGTGATGTTCGAACATCGTCGTGCTACGGCCCAGATGTTCTTTGAGAAAGAAAATGTTGAGAAATTCACCCTCGGTTTTTAAGCTCACCATGACGTACCAAGGCAGCGCAACCAACAATGCGATCATCAGTAACAGCAACGGTCGCATGGAGAGGGCTGTCTTGAAAAGGTGGATGGGATGGACGACTGACATGACAGCGTTCTGCTGAGGATGCCGATTTCGTCCGATAATAAGAAAGTGCATCCCCATAATCGCCATCGGCATCAGAAAGCCGATTGGACCTTTGGCCAACAATGCCAAACCCATGCTGATTCCCATCGCCAATAGCCAACGCCAATTTAAAACGCGCAAAGACGTGGCTAATCTTTCGGACTGCATTTGGGCAAAACGCTTGGTTGAACCCCAGACGTAAAACGCGATTGTCAGCGTGCTTAGAAAGATCAGCAGCGCATCGGGCGTGGCGGCGCGGGAGGCAAGGGGAAACATGATATTGCTGGCCAGGATGATTGCGCTGAGCCAAGCGACCTTTGGACCCCATAAGCGATGCCCCATCGAAAAAGTTGTCACGACGGTGCCGACGGCTAAGAGTGCTGACCAGAATCGGGCTGAAAATGCGCTCGTTCCCCATAGTTGATAGGCTAACATCATCAGCCAGTAAAGTAACGCCGGTTTTTGCCCACGCAATTCGCCATTGAAAATTGGAACCACCCAATCGCCTCGGTCGAGCATTTCAACAGCACAGCCTGCGTTGCGCGGTTCGTCACGATCCCACAATTGGGCGCTGCCGAGGTTGGTGAAGAATATTAGGCTTGCAACGAAGACGACTTGAAACAACCTTGGCCAATAGCTACTGCCGTCGCCCTCCGGTGGTATCCTGTGTTCAGAATTTTCGTTCATGATTAACTGTGAGCGACAAGGCGTTAGCCGCCGGTGAGGTGTTGGCCGTGAGGGCGAGTGGCAGATGAGAATTTACCTGTAGAATGGATTGCCAACAGGATCATTCGGTTTAAATGCAAAGTTCTGAAGAAAACATGAGTTCTGAGACTTGCCTCTAAACCGACCTGACCATCAATTTTTCTGCGCTCGACTTTCTTTTAATTGGAGCAGAGCGCTTTCAGCAGATTGAAAACTCGCTCTACGTAGGGCAGGTTTTTTACCTGCCATGCACAGGCCCCATAAAATTTGCATTGCCAACGGGCGGTAAGAAGTTGTCTACCAGTCGCGTAGCATGTTACGGTACGCGCGGTCAGCGTTTGGCGTCTCAGATTTATTTTAATTCTTAAACCTAGATTCCGCCTCATACGTCGCTGAAGAAATTTCCAATTCTCGATAGGTGGACAACAATTCATCAAGACGCTGCTGCGAGAGGTTACCGCTTCGTTCTCCGTCGCAAACGGCGCCTCGTACTCCGATCAAATCAGCACCCATTGATAAAGCGCGAGACAGATCAGCCCTTCCGATGGAACCGGCCAGCACAGTTTTCATTGGAAGCCGCGCAGAGGTTCGAAAAACGCTGCGGATTTCTGCGTCTGTCCAATGGGCAAAAATATTGCCGCGCGACTTATCAAAAGTATCCAGCAACACCACACCCAAACCGTCCTCTGCCGCGGGTTGGACCATGTCGACAGCGGCTGTCGCGTCGACTTGATCCACGTACAGCACCAGCACGCGTTGCACGTGCTGAGGAATTCCAGCAAGTGCTTCGTTCAGTGGTGATCGCCAGCGACTAAATTTATACAACCCATTAAGGCCCAATTTGACAAAATCAAAATTGGCCCAGTTGATCCGACTGACTTCATCAAAATCAAGATACTGTAGCTCGCCCAACGCGACGCTGACCAACTTGTGGTCGCCGCTGTTTGCGACGTCGATGCTGAGGGAAGAATTTTGTTTTACCACCGCCGCGATTCGATTTGTGACCTCCGACCCGGCGAATCCCAGTGATCCGCGTGTCGGGTCTTTGACGTCGATCACGGTGACTCCGGTCGTGGCTGCGGCAAGGGTCGCTTCGGCGGGGGATTTGACGCTGACGAGCATAGGTTGCCGAAGGTTAGGGGAAGAAGGTGAAGGGAATGACCAGCTTTTCAAAAATTGCTACAACCGTTAGATTAAACGAAATTTGCCGGCTAAAACAGCACCGGTTGCTGAAGCATTGTCCACGGCAAAGCAATCGAAACACTTTTAAATGTTGCTCGAAAATCAGCCTTCCAGTTTCTCACACCGGGCTCGCGAGGGTCGGGATTTCTTCAGCGACGAAAATAAATACATCGAGCGATCTTTATGGCCAACGACACTCAGTTCCAGCACATCACGACCCTTGAAGCTCTCGAAGAATTTTGTAGCGAAAACGCTAACTCAGAATATGTTGGATTCGATACCGAGTTCGTCTCTGAGAATTGTTTTCGTCCGCTGCTTTGCCTGATTCAGGTTTCCACCGATAAAGCGTACGCCATCATTGATACGCTGGTCATCAAAGATCTGACCGTATTCTGGAACTGGTTGTGCGATGGCGATCACATCACAATCGTCCATGCGGCGCGCGAAGAGTTTCTGTTTTGCTTTCGTGACGTCGCCAAACGTCCGGCCAACTTGTTTGATATTCAATTGGCAGCCGGGATGATCGGCTGTGAATATCCGGCCGCGTACGGGAATTTGGTCAATCGAATGATCGGCGTGACTGTTGACAAGGGCGAAACGCGCACCGACTGGCGGCAACGCCCTTTGACCGATCGACAAATGGCTTACGCCTTGGAAGACGTCGTGCATCTGTGGCCCGTTCATAACCAACTCAAAACAAAGTTAGAACAGCTCGGACGCGTCGACTGGGTTCGATGTGAAATGGACCAGTGGCAAGGGGCACTTGAGAAAACGATCACGCATCCGCAATGGAGACGTGTTTCAGGGATCGCGCGACTCAAGCCTGCTCAATTAGCGATCGTTAAAGAGCTTTGGTTGTGGCGAAACGAAGAGGCCCAACGCAAAGACCGCACGCCCAAACGCGTTCTTGCCGATGACTTAATCGTCGAATTAGCGCGGCGTGGCACGAGCGCTCCGGCTCAGATTCGCGCGATTCGAGGGTTTGGCAATCGCGTTCAAAAAACTTCGATTGAAGGAATCGCGGCGGCGATCGAAAGAGCGCTGAAAATGCCAAAATCCGATTACCCCAAACGAATCACCAGCACCAAGACGATCAACCTTGGTCTATTGGGGCAGTTTATTACGACTGCGTTGAATGTGTTGTGTCGCAGCGAGCAAATTTCGTCCTCGATTGTTGGGACGGCGCAAGAGGTGCGAGACGTGGCGGCAATGCGTCTGGGCATTCTCAAACTATCGGAAAAACCACGGCTTTTGACGGGTTGGCGAGCCGAAATTGTGGGGCAGTTGATCGATCAGGTGCTTGAAGGGCGCGTCGCGATCCGCGTTGACGATCCCAAGAGTGACAATCCATTGAAGATGGAGTACATCGATGCCAATTCGGACGATTGAAGGTGGGGCCAAAGGTAGGGTCGAGGACCGTTTGCGGTGCTGGTCAACGAAGCGTGTGCCATGACTCCCGGCGGCAGAAGATTCTTTGAAAAAATCTGAACTACCCTGCCCTTATGTTCGTAAAACAACTGGCAAAATATATCCTGCTTCACGGCGTTGGCGGTGTGAGGGCTGTGCATAATGGATTAAACTAGGTCTCAAAGATGTTTCGCCGATGGGTTCTTCGCCCATCCCAATTTTTTTCCGCGGCCAGCGATGGCTCAGCATTTCGTTTCAATCCGTTGTGCGTTTTAATTCGTTCTGGAGAAACTATTCAAAATGGCAACTGACACCCCTGCCCCATCTCCCTCATCTCCCTCATCTGAGTCAACGCAGCCTTCGGGACGCCTTGAGCAAAGCAACCCTGATTACGATCCCAACATCGTTATCGAAGCTCAAAACTTGACAAAGGTCTATCGTGACTTCTGGGGTCGGCAGAAAGTGCGGGCGCTCAACGCGTTGGACTTAGAGGTTCGCAAAGGGGAGATTTTTGGGCTACTAGGTCCCAACGGGTCAGGAAAATCGACGACGATTAAACTGTTGCTGGGGTTGCTGTTTCCCACCGGCGGACGCGCAGTCGTGCTGGGGAAAAACGCGACCGATGTGGCGAAGAACGAACGCATAGGATACTTGCCAGAGGAATCTTATCTCTACAAATTTCTCAATGCGGAAGAGACGCTGGATTTCTACGGTCGACTGTTCGACATTCCCGCAAAAATCCGCAAAGAACGTGTGCAAGAACTGATCCAACTGGTCGGGCTGGAAAAGGCCAAGCGTCGGCAGTTACGCGAGTACTCCAAGGGGATGACGCGCCGGATTGGATTGGCCCAAGCTTTGATCAACGATCCTGAACTGATCCTGTTGGACGAACCCACCTCAGGACTGGATCCATTGGGTACACGCGATATGAAGGACATGATCCTGAAACTACGCGACCAAGGAAAAACGATCGTCATGTGCAGTCATCTTTTGGCGGATGTCGAAGACGTCTGTGACCGGATCGCGATTTTGTTCCAGGGCGACCTCAAAGAGATGGGCCGCGTTGACAGCCTGTTGAAGGTCTCCGGTGAAACGCAAATCACCGCAGAGAATTTACCTGACAGCGCACACGAAGAGATTCGACAGGTCATTGCCAAACATGGCGGGCAAAATATCGTCGTCGATAACCCTCGGACAACGCTGGAAGATCTGTTTTTGAATATTGTTCGTGAGAGTGAAGAACGGCCCGGCATGAGACCTGTGACGTCCACCGATGGCGATGCCGACAGTGGGACGCCGACGTCAGAGGAATCAAACTGACGCTTCCCTTTGAGTTACAGGTTCTATTCTGCGATCGTTCGCTTTACGATTTCCCCGTCCTTTTGGCATAAGATAACCCAACGATGTACGTCGAAAGTTTTCCCCAATTCTCTGAGTGGTTTTTGCCGGGCCTGATGCTTTTTCTGGCTGTGCTGCTCTCGGGCGCAGCTCTGGGACTGTTCTTCGGTTACTTAGTAGCCGCGTTTCGTCACGGTCCCTTCGAAGCATTTTACGTTGTCGCGCAAGTCGCGGCCGAAGCGGTGCCCGATTTCTTAAAGACATCGCCACGACGTGTTGTCGCGATGGCGCGTCTTGCGATCAAGGAGGCCATGCGACGACGTGTCGTGTTGGTTACCTTTGCGATTTTTGCGTTGATGGTGCTCTTCGGCAGCTGGTTCATGGGCGGGGGCAGTGACAAACCCGAACAAATTTACGTCAACTTCGTGCTGTGGGGCACGCAGATGCTGGTGCTGCTGATGGGGCTGTTGCTGAGTGCTTTCAGTTTGCCTGACGACATCAAAAACAAAACCATTTACACCGTTGTCACCAAACCTGTCCGCAGCACCGAAATCGTCTTGGGACGGATGCTGGGGTTTGCCACCGTTGGCACGCTGTTGCTGATTTTGATGGGGCTGATTAGTTATTTCTTCGTTTGGAGAAGTCTTGACCATAGCCATGAGCTGCTCGGCGATTCGCAAACGATTGCGGCTTTTACTGCCGTTGATACCGAAACACAACGATCGACCGTCACTGGAAAACGAGTCTCACAGAACGCGTTGTACGAAGGTGCCACCACCGTTGACAATGATCATTCGCACCGCTTAGAAATAATTTCGGACGTGCGAGAGGCCGATTCACCGGCACTGGAATCCGACGATATCATCCGCACCATAAAAAGGGAGGATGGTAAAATTGAATACCAGCGAGTGATGTGTTTGCCTGTTGGAAATCATACTCACGCCGTCACCGTCACCGGTCAAGGCGATGACGCACAGATCACGTTAGGCAATTCGGTCGGTTATTTTCGCGCTCGTGTGCCGATTTATAGTTCAGAGTTGACTTTCTATAATCGTGAAGGCGTGGCCTCCAATAAAGGCACCAACGTGGGGAAGGAATCAAAACGTCGGGGCTACATCGACGGCGGTTCTGCGAACAATCGTTCGACACTCTCGCGTGCGACATTTCGTTTCAAGGATGTTCGGGAAAGTCGTTTTCCGGATCTCGACTTTGTCCCGATCGACCTAACGTTGGGCGTTTATCGTTCCTATAAAGGCGATATCGAAAAGCGGGTGATCGCCGGCCTTCAATTTGAAAGCATCCCAGACAAACCGGACGTCGAAAATAAGTTCATCTCTGAGATCATTGAGTTCGAAACCAATGAATTCGCCGTGCAGACGCTGCCAGTGCCCAAGAAGATTGTCGGCCGCATCGTCGCGCCCGATGGTTCGCTGGTCGAGGAAGGGGCTTATGATCTGTTCGACGATTTCGCTGGCGGCAATGGAAAGCTAATGGTCATTTTGAGTTGCCGTGACATCAATCAGTATATCGGTGTCGGTAGGTCCGACGCGTATTTGCGAGGCAATGATCAAGCCTATTGGTGGAATTTCTTAAAGGGCTACATCGGCATCTGGTGTCAGTTGATGATCATGATCGCTTTGGGCGTTGCGTTGAGCACATTCCTAGGATCTCCGTTGGTGATGCTTTCGGCGGTCGCGGTGATGTTTGTGGGATTTAACTCAAGGTTCATTCGCAAATTGGCGGGGGTCGATGACCAAGGGAACTTAATTAACGAACAGGGCGGTGGGCCGCTCGAGTCTTTCGTACGCGTTGTGACTCAGCAAAACACAATGGTCGAATTGGACACGGGTTTCTTTGATACGATTATCGAAAAATTGGACTACCTGTTGGTTTCGATGTTGCAAATGTTGACCTATTTAGCCCCAAACTTTGGCCAGCTCAACTTTTCAAACTATTTGGTGCACGGATACGCGGTGGACAATAATCAGTTACTGATGGCGATTGCCATTACGATAGCGTTTATCTTTGGATTGACGCTGTTAGGTTATTTTTGCCTCAAAACTCGGGAGATTGCAAAGTGAACCGTTCGTTTGTGCGAAAAATTATTTATATCGTCATTATTGCAGTGCTGTTGATTCCGCTGGCGATGATTTCGCGCCCAGAAGTCGTCGGCCAAGACGAAGGGGGCATCCTTTCGAAAATGCGGCGGGATAAAAAACTGACGCAGGCAGAGCTAACCAAGATCGACCCTGCCAGCGAAACGATGAAGCTGGCGTCGCTTGGGTTGCGTGGCGTTGCCATCAATATGCTTTGGATGCAATCTATTGAACACAAAAAAGAAGAGGACTACGACAAGCTTGCCTCGACGCTCAAAGCACTCGCAAAGATCCAGCCGAACTTCGTCAAAGTTTGGGAGTATCAGGCGCATAATTTGGCCTACAACGTGTCGATGGAATTCGACGATTATGAGTATCGGTATCAGTGGGTGAAGAAGGGGTTAGACTTCCTGCAAAATGGCGTTCAGTACAACGTCAAAGACCATCGCATGACCGACCAGTTAGGGTTCATGACGGGGAATAAGTTCGGAAAATCGGACGAAAAAAAATCTTTTCGCCGGATGTTTCAGAAGGATGACGAATTCCATGAATCGATGTCAGATTTGGTTCCTCCCGAATCGTACGACGTTGATGTCTTTGGCCCTGACAGTTGGTTGTTGGCCTATCAGTGGTACGACCTTTCCAATCGTTTGGTCGATGACCAAGGGCAGCAGAAGTACAAAAATGACGTCATGTTCTACATGTTCCGTCCGGCGCAGATCCGTAACCGTGGTCTGTCACTGCAACAGGAAAACCGAACCGATGATGTCATTCAAGAAGTTTGGCAGTACGCCGATTCGGCTTGGAAAGGCTACGGGAACCGAGAAATTCTTAACAGCTTTGGTCGGCCCTTTCGTATGGAGCAAAGTCACCAACGTCGTGAGGAACTGGATGAATTGAGGCAGGAATTGGACCGATTGGTTCCCGGCGTGCGGAGCGAGATGGTTGCTGATTTGAGACGCGATCTACCGCTGACGCTTGAGCAGAAAATGTTGTTGGATACGCCTGCGGATCAGTTGACCGATGAACAGGAACGTGAAGCCAATGACTTGATTCAGAGAATTCAATCGCAAGATGAAGAAATCGATCAACGTATTGCAGAGAAAGCCGTCGGGGATAACAAGTTGGCTGCGGTTCGTATCGCCAGCAAGATCTTCGGAATAATTCAGCTCGGGAAGACCGAATCCAAGGATAGCGGCAATGTAAACTACGATTTCTGGCGATCGCGTAACGAGGCCGAGGCGAAGGACCTGACCGTGAGCGCTCGCCAAGCGTTGTATGATGCCCGCCGAATGCGTCGTGCATCCATTTACGACGATGAATTCGATGTTGATTACGTTTCCAAAAAACGCACTAGCACCAAAAAGGGTGCGATCAGTCTCTATGAAGATGCATTTCGCCAATGGAGCGAAGTGTTCACCTTGTACCCTGACCTTCAGGAGAGCCCGCTGTCGGACGAGATTGCTGACGAGATGCATCAGTACATGCGGATGTTGAACTTCAGCAACGATCAATGGCCAGACGATTTCCCTTTGCAATGGTTGATCGATATCCGAGACGGTAACGGCGAACCAGACTCATTACCCACGTCGGAAGATTTGGAAGAACTTCGGTCAGGACGCGAATCACAGTAGTACCTGCCGGTCAGCGCTGCACAGCGGCAGAAGTTAAAAAAATCCGAAATGTCAGCATAGGATTTAAGTCGTGTGAATTTACACGCGGAGTTACTTCGGCATGGGAAATGGCAACTTATGGATATTATTGTTCGTGGCCTGCATAATCGGCATTCGTTATTTGCGACTTCCACTGCAGGTTAAAGAAACGGTGTGGATTGATCCCCGACCAGTGCCATTGGAAGATCCGCCGACGGTGGAGCAAGGCACTGAAGTTTCTAAGTTTTTCGAGAAGGTCGAGCAATTCGAATTGCTGGGTTATCGGAAAGAAAAACTGATCGTATTTTCCGAGATAACGCCAAACTCGATTGTCTTCGTTCAGCCGTTTCGAAATTTCGAGGAGGTGTGTGTTGGTTCTTTGGTGGTTACGCTCCAGAAGGAAGGTGATTCATGGCGGGTGGTCGACAAAAGGATTGGATTTCAAACTTCGTTCTCCGATGAGTCGGCTATTGCGTCCGGATTTTCGCTGACCCAAGAGATGTTGGGGCCGCCCGAAGGACATGAGAGTTTCTTAGTTCCTTGGACTCAAGATGTTGCCCAGTTAAATTCCATCCATCAACGATTGGTTGGTTATTTTGGTCGCAATCAAGTCAAAGTCGATATCGTTGCGGAAAATTACAACGGCGACATGACCAAGGCGTTGGTAGAAAGGTCATGGGCGGATTGGCAAAGGTACAGTGAATCCAAATATTTCTACCTCGAAAAAGGTCACAAGCATTCCGTGAGTGACTCCACGCAAACTTCAACAAATCCATACGCGGCTCCTACCGTTTCGCCTCAGTCGGACCGCCTTTTGCTGAACTACCGCGGCGCCTACCTTCTGACTTGGGGAATCCTGTTTCCCTTCAAACAAATTCTTCGTTGGAATGGCGGAAGAAAAACGAAACGCGTTTTGAGACGCTGCTGAGATTTCTAATTCAGCGTGCAGATCTCAACACCCTGTTTCAGCGAAGCCATTTTATCCTCTCTGGCGGGGATGAACTCTTGGCCGATGAAACCTTCGTATCCGGTGTCAGTAATGGCTTTTACAATCGCGGGATAGTTCAATTCTTGCGTTTCATCGATCTCATTACGTCCCGGGACGCCGCCGGTGTGGTAGTGCGAGAAATATTGGTGGTTGTCTCGGATCGTCTTGATGACGTTACCTTCCATAATTTGCATGTGGTAAATGTCATAGAGGATTTTGAAACTCTCTGATCCAATCGCGTCCGCCAGCTTTGTTCCCCACTTCGTCGAATCCCCCATGTAATCCTGATGGTCGAACTTATTAAGCAATTCCAACGTAATTGTCATGTTGTGTTTTTCGGCGACCGGCAGCAAACGCTTGATGCCCTCAGCACAATTCTGCAAGCCCTGTTCGTCGTCCATGCCTTTGCGATTTCCGGAGAAACAGATAATGTTCTTCATCCCCAGCGCTGCACTTTCTTCGATACACTGTGTGTAGACGTGGACCAGCGTATCATGATGCTCCTTGCGATTAAACGCATCAGCAATGCCGCCAACCCTAACACCTTTGTCGGTCTTCGCATTGGGCGCGTTAACGATGGCACACGTCAGCCCGTGGGTTTGAGCTTCTTTTATTTCGTCTGGGTTGAGCAGTTCGATTGATGTCAGCCCAAACGCCTTGCCGGCGACGGCAATTTCCTCGATCGAATTATCGTTGTAACACCATTTGCAAACCGAGTGCTTGATCCCGCCGCCGCTGGCCTGATCCTCGGCATACAACCGGCGCTGCATGGAAGCGGCCATCGCCGCAAAGGCGGTTGATTTTGCGGCCAGGGAAAGAAATTGGCGGCGATCCTGATGAGTAGACTTCTTCATGGCATTCTCTCTGTGGGCAATGGAGGATTAATTTTAAGCGCGGTGTTGTGCAAAACATCGGTGGTACTTGCTACACTACGTAATACTTTTATTTATAGACTATTATGACAAATCATGAATCAAATTGCACCGACAAACTTAACGACAAACCCACGATGGGTCGTGTGCGGTGCTGCATTGGCCGCCGCGGCGGTCGTTATGGGCGCGTTTGGCGCACATGCAATGGAAGACTATCTGGCCGGGTTCGATAACGGGCTCCGCCGTATGGACGTCTGGAAAACGGCCGCCCACTATCACATCGTTCACGCCGTCGGGCTTATTCTCGTCGGGCTCACCCCTTCAGCCAACGCTAAACTGATCAACATCGCGGGGTGGCTTTTGATGGTTGGAATTTTGGTCTTCTCGGGTTTACTGTACCTCTATTCGTATTCGGACATTCGAATTCTAGGAGCGTTTGTACCGATCGGCGGTGTTTGCCTGATCGCGGGTTGGATCACATTTGCGTTCGCTGCCAAAACCAAACGCTACACCCAAAACGACCAAGCATAGTGAACACGATTGCTCAAATTGGATATTGCGGCAACGTGCATCCTGCCGTCACCGTGGATCAGCTGATTGAAAATCTGCGGCAGCACACGGCCGTTGTGAAGCAATTACTAGGATCGGATCAGCCGATGCCGTTTGGGATCTGGATCAGCGCCAGGGCGTTAGAGCAATTGCAGACTCCTCAAGTCCTGTCACGCTTGAAAAACGCACTGGACGAACATCAGCTGGTCCCCTTCACCGTCAACGGATTCCCTTTTGGCGATTTCCATCAAGCAGTCGTTAAGCGATCTGTTTATTCGCCAGATTGGTCAAGGTCAAAGCGGCTGGCATACACGCTTCAATTGGCTGATCTGCATCATCAGCTACTACCGCCCGATGCGGTGTCAACGATTTCGACGCTCCCCTTGGGATGGCCGT
>Ga0114956_1003005_pt1 | contig 13131 bp, 11 predicted proteins | sample MaitaG_FD_87304 | JGI IMG/M metagenome (GOLD analysis project Ga0114956, IMG submission 87304) | Marine algal microbial communities from Maine, USA - Maine_Asex2 metaG | ecosystem: Host-associated > Algae > Red algae > Unclassified | place: Maine, USA | collected 2015-01-05 | reverse complement strand
GCGATCGCCAGTTTCAGGAAGATGCGCTTTGCAGCCTCCGCGAGGCAGGTGACGAACTGTGTGCGTCCTTGTGTTTCGAGATCACCGAGACGGCAGCAGTGACCAACCTCGATGATGCTGCAGGCTTCGTCAACGAACTGCGAGCGCTCGGCGTGCGGGTCGCACTCGACGATTTCGGCGCGGGAGCGTCATCATTCGGCTACCTTAAATCCTTGCCTGTCGACTTTCTGAAGATCGATGGTCAATTCGTGCGGGACTTGACCGATGATCCGCTCGATGCCGCTGCGGTTCGTTGTTTCGCCGAGGTGGCGCGCATCATGAACGTCAAGACAGTGGCGGAGTTTGTCGAAACACCTGCTGTACTTTCACGGCTGCGCGAGTTTGGTATCGACTTCGTGCAAGGCTGGTTGCTGCACAGGCCTGTACCCATCGACAGCTTGCTCCTGGCTCGCAACGAGTGTGACCGCGAAACACTCGCATCCTGAGGATCATGGTGTTCCTTCGTCGCTTGATTCTCTATCGGTGGTATGGAATGGTGAGCGAATCGCATGACCGGCACTGGCGCCTGGTCGTCGTCCAAAGTGGAGCAGCAACAGCATGTCAGATACTTTTCTCGTCGGCGTCGATGGCAGTGACGGCAGTCAGCGCGCAGCCTTGTTCGCGGTTGATCGGGCGAAACGAATGGGGGCGAAGCTACTCATCGTCTATGTCATCGAGTGGTCGCCATACAGTTTCAACACGCCCGAGGAGAACGAGCAGCGCAGCAAGCGACGGGAATCAGAGATCAACTCCGCACAGACGAAGGTTCTCGACCCTTTGCTACGCCAGATCGAACTCGATGGTGTCGAGACCGATACCCTGGTTCGGCATGGTCACATCGCCGAAGTCATGAACAGGCTTGCCGATCAGCACAAGGTAACCGGCATGTATATCGGCCGGCTGGGTAATGGCAGCCTGAAGAGCATCATGTTTGGCAGCGTCACCAATCAACTGGTGCAGTCAGCGCATGTGCCGGTCACCGTGGTGCCCTGAAGTCACTGTCGCATGACCGATGACGCCTGCCCGCTCGTCCGCAGCGTTCTCTGTGCACACCCCGGCGGCCTCCATCGAATGGCCTATCGGGAATGGCAACCGGCGAGGGCGGAGAGGCGTACTGTCGTCTGCGTACATGGCCTGACCCGAAACGGGGGAGATTTCGATCGGCTCGCAGAGGCCCTGGTGAGCGAGGGGTATCGCGTCATCTGTCCGGACCTCGCGGGCCGCGGTCATTCCGACTGGCTTGCCGATGCGTCGGGGTACGCCGTTCCGCAGTATGTGGCAGACATGGTGACGCTCCTGGCCCGGATCGACCGCGCGGAAGTCGACTGGGTCGGAACGTCTCTGGGCGGGATGATCGGCATGACGCTCGCGTCCTTGTCGACCGCTGCTACACCGCCCGTTCGTCGTTTGCTCCTGAACGACATCGGGCCGGTACTCTCGCGTGCCGGGCTCGCGCGTATCGCAAGCTATGTCGGCGGTGGTAAGCACTACACTGAATTCGCGTTGGCGGAAGCGGATCTTCGAGAGCGAATGGCCACCTTCGGCGAGCACGACGACGACGAATTTCGTCTCCTTTCCCGACACTATTTCGTCGAGGATGGCGCAGGCTGGATTGCGCACTACGATCCGGCCATTGGTGACGCCTTCGCCGACGTTCCTGACGACGACGTCGCGTTCTGGCCTGTGTGGCAGACGATCGATTGTCCGGTCATGGTCTTGCGTGGCGAGACATCTGATCTTCTGTCTCGGGAGACGGCCTTGACGATGACACGCGGTGGTCCCGAGGGTGACGGGCCAGCTGCGTTGCTCGAGACGCTGCCAGGTGTCGGCCACGCGCCTACGCTGATCCGGCCGGAGCAGGTTGCTCTGGTGTCACGTTTTCTATCGTCCTGATTCATGGCTCCGGACACCGATCCTGTGTGGATCTTCGGCTACGGTTCGCTGATCTGGCGTCCCGATTTCGTTTTTCACGAACGTCATCCTGGCCGTGTCTGCGGCTGGACAAGACGATTCTGGCAAGCGTCGACAGATCACCGTGGCACACCGGCTGCACCGGGGCGGGTGGTTACCCTGGTTGCCGAGCCGGATCACTCATGCGAAGGGATAGTCTACGGGCTCGATCCTGCCGTCTGCGATGACACGCTCAAGGCGCTCGATCATCGCGAACAGGACGGCTATGAGCGAGCGGAACTCGATGTTCGATTGGCCAGCGGCAAGACCGTGAGTGCATTGACATGGATAGCCGGCCCGGCCAATACATCATGGCTGGGGGCTGCGCCGCTCGACGTCATGGTGGACCAGATACGCACGAGTCGTGGGCCGAGTGGCGCCAATCGGGACTATCTCATTGCACTGGATGATGCGCTGCGGGCTTGCGGTATCAGGGACGAACATGTCACAGCGCTGATGGTCCGACTCTGAAAACATCTGTCAGGTGTGACCTTGCGCACACCGGATCCTTTCTCGATCCTGCGTTATCGGGTTAGGCTGGGGCTGATGATTCCGCGTTGTGTTCGAGGTCGACCGTGAAGGGAAACAAGTACGTTGCCATGAGGCTGATCGAGCGAACGCTCGGCGCGTCGATACTCTGCAGCCTGGCGCTGACAGCTTTTCAGGTGCAGGCCGAGACGCCCGCAACCGACGCCGAGAGCACTGAAACCGGGATTCCGGCTGAAGGCGCCGAGGCCGAGGTTGCTCCCGAAATACTGCGGCCGAGATGGGTGACGCCGCGTCGACGAGATGCTTCAGTGGAAGCCGACGCAGCACCGGTCGAGGACGTTGGCGCCGAGAGCCCTGTTCAGGCAGAGGAGAGTGCCACCGCTGAGACCCCTTCGGATGCTGAACCCGACGATGCCGGGTCAGCCGAAGTCGAGTCGGGCGATGCCGAGTCAGCCGAAGTCGAGTCAGCCGAAGTCGAGTTGAGCGATGGCCCGTCGAGTGGCGAGAAAGACTGGCGAGAGCAGGCGCGCATAGTCATTCACGGTCGTGGCGACGCTGCGCGGCTGTCGGGGCTCGTCGACGGTCTGCTGAGAGATCTTGGCGCGGACCAGGTCGAACAACGCAAGGTGAGAACGGTTGTCGAACAAGATCACATTCGCTTCTTTCACGAGGAAGATGCGGACATGGCCGCGGCGCTAGCAACCGAACTGGAAGATGTCTTCGGCGTCGTTGGCTTGCGAGGTCTGGTGCGCTATGAGCCATCACCCGATCCGGGTCTGCTCGAGATATGGCTCCGCTAGAAATCTGTCTCTGCCAGGAATCCGGTTCTACCGCCTGCCGCGCTCAATCCGCTCCCGGGTAGCAAGGCAGCCCGTCCGTGATCTTGTAGTAGCTGCCCTTGTCAGCCGGCATCTCTCTGCTCCTTGTTCGGTCGGTCGCGGGCGGTGGTGTAGTGTCGCCGATCGGTTTGTACCGCGTCTGGCAAAGGAGCAGGCTTCCGGTTTGTAAGCGGACGAATGCCGTCGTGAACTCTATTGTGTCGTTGCGCGGTCGGGCCGTCAGCGTGCACGCTGGCAGCGTGCCCATATGGCAGCCCGCGCGCGCAAACACTCATTCGAATGCAGGGGAAGTGAAAATGATTCCGAGAATCACCAGGATCCGGTTGTCGCTCGTACTGGCTGTCACGCTTGCCGCTTGTGGCGGTGGTGGTGAAACGACCGAAGACGGTGATGTCGTGGTCGATCCGGTAGAGGGTGCGGCCGAATCCGTTGCTGACGACGCTGCCGCTGCGGTGGATGCCACCACAGAGGCCGCCGCTGAGGCGACCGATGAAGTCGTCGAAGCCGCCAGTGAGGCGGGTGAAGTGGTCACCGATGCGGCGGCCGAGGCGGGCGATGCCGTGACCGATGCCGCCAGCGAAGGCTGGGTCGCCATGCAGGAAAACTGGGAAGGATCTGCTGGACTCGTCAAGGACCGGTGGGCTGATCTGACCGAGGAAGAGATACTCGTCACAGGGGGCGATCGCGAGCAGTTGGTGGGTCTGGTGCAGGAACGCTACGGGCTCGAACGCGACGTGGCCGAAGCTGAAGTGGAGGAATGGGCGGGTTCGCTCTGACAGGACGCGTCCCGGGCCGGATCTCATGACATTCCCGGGGCCGGCCTCGGGACGCAATTGCGCTATTCTCGTGCGCCCGGGAGGCCAGTGGTCAGTGAATATCATGTTGACTGACCACTGACGCGTCTCATGCACGCTGGTTCGTCGTCCCGGTTTTCGAGAAAGAAGGAGTCTCATGTCGGATCTGACGAACTGGATCGTGGAAAACCGCGGTCTGTTCACCTTGATGGTGGTGGCCATCGCCCTGGCAACGCGCGAGGTCGGCATCCGTGCCATCCGCCGCACGACCGATATCCTCAAGCCCGAACACCGGCGCCGGATCTCGATCATCCACCACAGCACCTTGCTGGTGTCGCTGCTCCTGCTGTTTGCAGTCTGGTTGCCGCAGATCCAGCACTTCGCGCTGTCGATAACAGCCATTGCCGTTGCCTTGGTCATCGCGACCAAAGAGCTTTCGCTCTGTCTGCTCGGGACGCTGTTGCTCAGAACATCAAGCGCCTTCGTCATCGGCGACTGGATCCTCATTCAGGATCGGTTCGGCGAGGTCATCGAGAGCAATTTCCTGAGTACGCAGATCCAGGAGATCGAACCACGAAACTACACATCGACCGGTCGCACTGTGGTTGTTCCGAATTCCGTGTTTCTGGGCAACAGCGTGATCAATCAGAATCTGTTGCGCCGCTATCAATTCCACAGTTTCACGATGACCATCGAACCGGACGCCTTTCCGATCGATGCCGAGAAGAAGCTGGAGGCGCGTATCTTCGCATTGACCGAACCCTTTGCCGAAACCGCGCGTCGCTACAACGCGATGCTCGAGAAGCGTAGCGGTATCGATATACCCGATTCACATCCATCGATCGCGTTCTCTACCAACGATCTGGCAAAGCTGGTGACAACCATTACCGTGTTCTGCCCGACAGACCGCATCGCGACGCTTGAAAAGGAAATGGTCCGCGAGTTCTTTGACTGGTACCGAAGCAGTCGCAAGGCTGGTGTTGCCCGGGAAGGTAACCGGTAGTCGGGCAATCAGTTCTCGTCCAATTCCCCGGGCCATGCTGCGATGTCGGCAAGCCAGCTTTCCGGGCGTGCGTCGGAAGGCATTCGCCAATCGCCACGCGGCGAGAGCGCGACACTGCCGACTTTCGGACCGTCGGCCGTGCACGAACGCTTGAATTGCTGCGAGAAGAAGCGCCAGATGAATTTCGTCAACCAGTGTTTCAACGTGGCGTCATCATAGCGTTCGGACGGAAAGGCCGTACGTGCCAGATCGAGCAACCGCGCGGGTCGGCTGCCATGCCTGACGAAGTGGTAGAGAAAGAAGTCGTGAAGTTCGTAAGGCCCCAGTGTGGTTTCCGTCAGCTGTGCAATCTGGCCGGCGGCATCGGCGGGCAACAACTCCGGTGAGATGGGTGTATCGAGAACATCGAACAGGATCTTCCTGAGATTTTCGGCATCGCTCCAGTGGCTGGCACGCTCGTTGGCAACCCAGCGGATGACGAACTGGATGAGCGTCTTGGGTACGCCTGCGTTGACGTCGTACATGGCGATATGGTCGCCCGCGTAGGTCGACCAGCCCAGCGCCTTCTCGGACAAGTCCCCGGTGCCGACCACGATGCCGCCGATGTCATTGGCGAGAGTCATCAGAACCAGTGTGCGCAGGCGAGCTTGCACATTCTCGAGCGTCACATCGCCCAGCGTGGGCATTGTTCGAAGGCGATCGAGCAGGGCGGCGACGCTGTCGACACCGTCGGTAGCCGGATGGCCGACCGACATCAGCACGCGTCGGCTCGACTCGGAAATCGCAACCTCCCGGAAAGTTGCACCCAGGGCAATGCTCAGAGCTTCGGCGTTCTCGCGGGTACCGTCACTGGTGCCGAAGCCTGGCATCGTGATGCAATGCAGTTCGCTGCGCGGCCGCCCGGCAAGATCGAGTGCAGCGGCCGCAACCAGCGCCGCCTGCGTCGAATCAAGTCCGCCCGAGACGCCAAGCACGAGCGCCGGTGAGTTGTCGCCGTTCGCACCGATCGCGGCCATGCGGGTTGCGAGCGCATTGCTCTGGATCTCGAATATCTCCCAGCATCGATTCGCGAGGGTTGCTGAATCGCTCGGCAGGAAGGGGGTCGGCGATACCTTGCGAACCAGGCCCGACGGCATTCGTGAGGTGAAGGGGATCAGGCGAAAACGTCGCGCGTGCTCGCGAGCGCAATCACCGAAGGTACTCGTCGAACGACGTTCGTAGGCAAGCGACTCACAGTCGATATCCTGAACCACGATCTGGTCGCTGCGCTGAAAACGTACCGATTCGGCCAGCACGTTGCCGTTCTCGCAGATGAATGCATCGCCATCGAAGGCGAGATCGGTCGACGACTCGCCGGGGCCTGCGGCGACATAGACATAGGCGCACTTGCCCCGGTCCGAGGTGGACCGGGCAAGCAGTCGACGCAGTTCGGCCTTGCCGACCGTGAAGGGCGAGCCGGAGAGATTGCCGATGACGGTGGCGCCAGCGGACACCAGGTCGTTGCTCGGTGGCGATTGCACCCAGTTGTCCTCGCAAATCTCGATGCCGACGACCAGGTCGCGAAGTGTGCTCTCGAAGAGCAGGTCCATGCCGAAGGGTACGCGATCATTGCCGAGCTTCACGAACTCTCCCCGAGAGACTTCTACACCGGGACGAAACCAGCGCGTCTCTTCGAACTCGCGGTAAGTCGGCAGATAGGCTTTCGGCACGACGCCCAGAATGCGGCCATCGTGCAGAACGGCGGCGACGTTGTAGAGCGTGCCGCCCGCACCCGCACTGCCGGCGACCTTCGTAACACCGGAGGCGCTGTTGTCGGCAAGCCGCGCGCGCAGCGGCAGGCCGACGACAGCAATGGGGCTCAGCGAAGCGCCGTCGCGAGCAAGGTCCAGCAGTGCGGCCTCGCAGGCATCGAGCAACGTGGTGTTGAGCAACAGGTCGCGCGCTGTGTAGCCGCTGAGACCGAGTTCGGGAAAGACCACCAGGTTGGCCATCGCCGCATCAGCTTCGCGCCACAGCGCGAGCGTGCGCATCTGATTGTGCGTCACGTCGGCGACCCGGCAATGCGGCACCGCGGCCGCCACGCGTGCAAAACCTTTCATGCAGCGAAGTGTACAGGGTAGGATCTCGGCGTCCCTGTCGTCCCCGTTAGAGCGAGTGCCGAAGATGAGACGCGTGCTAGTTCTGCATGCCCACCCGAATCCGACACGATCGCGGGTCAATGCCGAGATGGCCCACGCAGCCTCCGGGGTCGACGGTGTCACCGTGGTCGATCTGTACGCAAGTTACCCGCGGTACAACGTCGATTCGACAGCGAGCAGCAGCGCCTGGTAGAGCACGACGTGCTGGTTCTGCAATTCCCGTTCTACTGGTATTCGACGCCGTCGATCATCAAGCTGTGGCTCGATCTCGTGCTCGAGCACGGCTTTGCCTACGGCGAAGGGGGACATGCGCTCGAAGGCAAGACTCTGCTGGTGGCAACCAGTGCGGGTGGTGCCGAGGATGCCTATGATCCGGGCGGCGCAAACCGTTTTCCGATTCGCACGCTCCTGTCGCCACTCGAACAGACGGCGAATCTCTGTGGCATGCGGTATGTCGCGCCGTTCGTGCTGTTCTCCTCGCTACGTGCGGCGGAAAGCATTGCGCTCGAAGAACATCTGGCACGCTACAGGGAACTGCTGGCAGCCCCTGTCCATGATCGGGTCGACCTGGATCAGGCGTGTGCGCGCGAGCTGTCCCTGTCGGCACCGTTTCCGTCCTCGGACAAGGTCGAGGCGGCGACATGAACGGCTTTCTCTTGCCGGCCTTCATCTACCTGGCCGCCGCCGTCATCGCGGTGCCGCTGGCCAAGCGCTTCGGTCTCGGCTCGGTCCTCGGCTATCTGATCGCGGGCGTGATCATCGGCCCGATATTCGGTCTGGTCGGGAGCGAAACCGAGGCTCTGCAGCACTTCGCCGAATTCGGCGTTGTCATGATGCTCTTCCTCGTCGGTCTCGAACTCGAACCGCGTGCACTATGGGAGATGCGCAACCGCCTGCTCGGTCTTGGCGGGCTACAGGTTCTCCTGACGACGGCACTGGTTGCCGCGGCGGTCATCGCGCTCGGCCAACCCTGGCAGCTGGCACTTGCCATCGGACTGGTGCTGTCGCTGTCGTCCACAGCGATCGTCCTGCAGACGTTCACTGAAAAAGGGCTGATGAAGAGCGAGGGCGGCCAGGCCAGCTTCTCGGTTCTCCTCTTCCAGGATATTGCCGTCATCCCGATGCTGGCCTTGTTGCCGCTGCTGGCGTTGCCGGAGCTGAGTGACCTGGTCGTCCAGGAGAGTGGTCAGCTGGTGGCTCCGGGAGACAGTCATGGCAACGATCTCCACGACGCTGCGGGTGAGCAGGCGATGGCAGGACTGCCCGGTTGGCAAGTCGCCTTGCTGAACCTGGGTGCCATCGCTCTGGTGGTCGTTGGCGGCATGTACCTGTCAAGCCCGTTGCTGCGCTATATCGCCCGTTCCCAGCTTCGTGAGATGTTCACCGCAGCGACGTTGCTGCTGGTCATCGGTATTGCATTGCTGATGACCCTGGTCGGTCTCTCCCCCGCGCTCGGCACCTTCCTCGCGGGCGTAGTGCTTGCCAACAGCGAATACCGGCACGAACTCGAAAGCGACATCGAGCCGTTCAAGGGGCTGTTGCTCGGATTGTTCTTCATAACCGTCGGTGCCGGTATCGACTTCGGTACCTTGTTCGGCGCCTTTCTGCCGATCGTCGGACTGACGCTCGCACTGATCGCGATCAAAGTGCTGGTGCTCACCGTGCTTGCATTCGCCTTCGAGGTCGGTCGTGGAATCGACAGCCGTGATCGCTGGTTGTTCATGCTGGCCGTTGCCCAGGCCGGTGAATTCGGCTTCGTACTGATCTCGTTCTGTCTGTCGAACGATGTGATGCCGCAGGCAATCGCCGATATCCTGCTGCTCGTCGTCGCGCTGTCGATGCTGCTGACCCCGGTGCTTTTCATCCTTCTGGAAAAGGTCATCGTGCCGCGCATGTCGACGGCTGAGGTGCGTGCCGACGACGAGATCACCGAGCAGGGCACGGCCATCATCGCGGGCCACGGTCGTTTCGGGCAGGTGATCAATCGGATACTCGCGTCGAACGGGTTCAAGACCGTCGTACTCGACACGGAAGCCGATCTGATCGAGGATTTGAGGCGTTTCGATATCGAGGTCTTCTACGGCGATGCATCCCGCCCGGACCTGCTGGCCTCGGCCGGACTGGCCGAAGCGAGGCTGCTGGTGGTGGCGATCGATGACCGGGAGCTCGCCGTGAAGCTCATTGCCCACGCCCGGCGTGAGCGTCCGGATCTGCATATCGTCGCGCGCGCCTTCGACCGACGGCACGTCTATGATCTATACAAGTCCGGTACGAACGATATCGTCCGCGAGACTTTCGACAGTGCGGTACGAGCCGGGCGATACTCGTTGCAGGCGCTCGGCATGCACCCGTTCGACGCCGAAAACGCAACCCGGGACTATGTTCGACTCGATCGACGCGGCATTCGCCGGCTGGCAGAGGTGTATCGACCCGATCTGTCGGTCGGCGAGAACAAGGATTACATAGACCTTGTCAAGCAGATTCGCAGTGAGATGGACAGGGTCATGAGCAAGCGGACTGATTCGCGTCACGATGCGTCCGAACGTGGCTGGCGTCCACCAGGTAATTCGGTGTTGCCGAAGGCGTCTGACGACAGCGAGTGAATCGACCGGAGCGACTCGATCCCTGAAGGCGGGATTCAGCGGCCAGCTGCCACCTGACGTAGCGCGGCGAGCGACAGGTAGCGATTTGCCGACGGGACTTCACGCGCCCGACCCCCGTCGAGTCCGGTCGACAATACTTCGCTCATCGCCGAGAACGACTTCTGGTATTCGCCGCGAAGAAGCGACATGTTGTCTTCGACGTCGAGGAGCGATACACCGTCGAGCACTTGTGCCGCGCGGGTTTCGTCAAGCGCATAACGCCCGGCAAGCGTCCGGGCGGTGTCGTCAGGATTTCGTCGAATCCACGCCACCGCACGTGCAATGGCACGGATCATCGATTTGGTGGACTCTTTGCTCTGGTTCAGATGGGCGTCGGTGCCGACCAGGAGATCGCTGATGAGCCCGGGCGTGTCGGCAGCCGTGGCGATGATCCGGAAGTCCGGATTGTCGATGAATCCCGAGATGGCGGGCTCGTGCAGCACCGCTGCATCGACGTCCCCGCTCTGCAGTGCCTCGGCCGCGTCGCTGTTTGCCAACGGTACTCGCGTGATGTCCTTGAGGCGGCGCCCCTTCTTCTGCAAGGCGCTCTGCAGCAACAATTCACCCGCCGTGCCCGGTTCGAAGGCTACGCGGCGGCCGCGCAGGCGGCGGGTGTCGCGAATCTCCTGTCGCGCGATGATGGCATCGGCCGTACCTGAAAGACTGAGCACGAATGCGCCGCGCAGGTCCGTGCCGCTGCCCTCGACACGGAGCAGGCCGTCCGATGTGAGCAATCCGAAGTCGACGTCTCCGTCTGCAAGTCGTTCGACCAGATCGTCTTCGGGCGCGAGCTCGATCAGTTCGACATCGAGCTCTTCACGTTCGAAGTAACCCCGCTCGGCAGCCACGATCAGCACCGTGCTTGCAATTCGCCCGTCGATTGCGAGACGAACCGTGTCTGCCCAGGCCGTGTTGCCGAGCACGAGGCTTGACAGAAGGAGCAACGTGCAGCTCCCGGGCAAACGGGCGAGGGCGCTCGCCATCGCGCCTGCGCGACGCCGGCAGGTCGGTGGTGGCCCGCTTTGCGGGCAGTCTCGGCACCACCTTGTGTGTCGTTCAGGGTCCGGCAGAGCGTTGTTCGTTGGAGTTGCAGACGTGCGGGGCATGTCGGGCGCCAGGCGATATCGATTCGGCCACAGTAGCAAGTCGAGGCGGTGTGTGGGGCGTGCGGTACCATGGCGCCGCCGCGCTCTGCGGTTGCACCGAGCGATTTCGCCATGGCAGCGCCGAACGACGACAAGAGTCTTGCCCTGTACTGCGACTTCGAGAACATCGCTCTGGGTGTTCGCGATGCGAAATACCAGAAGTTCGATATCCACCATATCCTCGAACGCTTGCTGGTCAAGGGCAGCATCGTGGTGAAGAAGGCCTATTGCGACTGGGACCGATACAAGAATTTCAAGGCGTCCATGCATGAGGCTGCATTCGAACTCATCGAGATTCCACACGTGCGCATGTCGGGCAAGAATTCGGCGGATATCCGCATGGTCGTCGATGCCCTCGATCTTTGTTACACCAAGTCTCACGTCGATACCTTCGTCATCATCAGCGGGGACTCGGACTTTTCGCCCCTTGTCAGCAAGCTGCGTGAAAACGCCAAGACGGTCATCGGCGTCGGAGTCAAGAACTCGACGTCCGATCTGCTGATCTCGAGCTGCGATGAATTCATCTACTACGATGATCTGGTACGTGAGCTGGAGCGGAAGGCCCCGAAGAAGAAACGTGCCAGCAAGAAGCGCTCGGCGCGCTCGCAGTCTGCCGAGACGGCGGCAGAGCCTGCAGGAGAGACGGCCGAGGTGCAGACGGAAGGATCGAACGACGGATCGATGGCCGCCGGTGGCACCGCCGAGTCCGATGCCGCGGACGCGTCAACTAACGCCAGAGCGCCGGGTCGTCGAACCCGGGGTGGCGCCCGGCGCACGGCGGCAAAGAGCGGCAAAGCGTCGTCATCCGGCGTAGAGGCGGATGAATCGCCAGACAAGAAGGCTGTTGCGGCCGAGACGAATGACGCTTCGTCCGACGGGTCGGTCGACGAGGCGCCTGACGAAGCTACCGAAGAAAAGACATCCGAGGAACTGGCGCAGGAAGGACTCGATGTGCTTCTCGAAACGGCGTCGGCGTTGTCGACCGAACGCGGTGGTGCCGACAAGCTCTGGGGGTCGATGGTCAAGCAGACGCTGAAGCGCCGTCGTCCGGGTTTCAACGAGAGCTACTACGGATTCGACTCCTTCGGGAAGATGCTGGAGGAAGCGGCGACACGAGGCTACCTTGCGCTCGAACACGATGATCGTTCGGGTGGCTACATCATCACGAAGATAAAGTCCTGAGCCCTTGCGCAGCGAAACTTGAATCGATCACGCGATCGGGGCTAGAGTCCGATGCTTGCATCCAAGGGTAGATAACAATGTTCAGACGTCCCGGCTTGTTGTCGTTGCTCGCGCCGATGGTGCTGTTTCTTGCCGCCACGACGGTGGCCGATGCGCGGATACTAAACATCCAGAACGGCGGTGACCCGACGTCGCTCGACCCGCACAAGTTGTCCGGTGACTGGGAGAATCGCATTGTCGGCGATATCTTTGAAGGGCTCGTGACCGAGGATCCGCAGGCCGAAGTCACAGCGGGTCAGGCCGAGAGCTGGGAGATCTCGGACGACGGACTGGTCTACACCTTCACGCTTCGTGAGGGTCTCCTCTGGAGTGATGGTGAGCCGGTGACGGCCGGCGATTTCGAGTTTGCGTTCCGGCGCCTGATGGACCCGAGCACCGCGGCCGAGTACGCCTATCTGCAGTATCCGATCAAGAACGCAGAGGCCATCAACAGCGGTGACAACACGGACATCGAATCGCTCGGCGTGCGCGCGATCGATGAGCGCACACTGGAAATTACCCTCGAGCGCCCCACCGCCTACTTCCTGGGTGCATTAAAGCACTACACGGCGTACCCATTGCCGGAACACCTTATCGAGGCGCAGGGCGACGACTGGGTGAAGATCGAGAACATTGTCGTGAACGGTCCTTACAAGCCCGTCGAGTGGGTGCCGGGCTCGCACGTGACCACCACGAAAAATCCCGAGTTTCACGCTGCCGACAGCGTCTCCATCGAGGGTGCGAAATTCTTCACGCTTGAGGATCAATCGGCAGGTCTGAAGCGCTATCGGGCCGGCGAGTTTGATATCCTGACCAGCATGCCCAAGGACCAGTACGCGTGGATCCTCGAGAACCTGCCCGGGCAAGCACG
>Ga0114956_1003003_pt1 | contig 13135 bp, 10 predicted proteins | sample MaitaG_FD_87304 | JGI IMG/M metagenome (GOLD analysis project Ga0114956, IMG submission 87304) | Marine algal microbial communities from Maine, USA - Maine_Asex2 metaG | ecosystem: Host-associated > Algae > Red algae > Unclassified | place: Maine, USA | collected 2015-01-05 | reverse complement strand
GGTGCCACGATGCTGGTGAGATTGTTGACGCCGCCCTTTTCGAGGCAGGCGATGTTGACGGCGTGGCGCAGGCTCTCGGAGGTGACGGTTTTGCCTTCGTATTTGAGGACTCCGCCGCGGCCGATTTCGGACGCGCGCAAGATCCGCCGAACGGCGGCGTGACCGGCGGCGGCGCTGGTGTTGGCGTCGGTGAGCATCTTGATTTCGGCGCGGGTCTTCACGGCACGTTCGGGGAACAGCTTTCCCTTGACGACCTCGACATGCACCTTGGCGGCCTTCAGTTCGAGGAGTAATCCCGCCGGAAAATTGCGACCGACCTTGAAGCCGTCGATCTTATATTTTTTCTGCAAGTGGCCGATGATCGCAGCCATCTCGGGGCGCTTCGACTTTTTGGATTTCTTGCCCTTCTTTTTCTTCTTTTTGCCGCTGGAGATCTCGTCCTGAATCTCCGTGATGAGTTCGACGATGTTAAAGCGGCCCTCTTTTTTCATCCGTCCGTACTCGAGAATATGAGTCAAACCGATCCGCTTGCCTTCGCAACCGAACGCGAGAAAGGGATCGCAGGCGTGGAACCGGGTAAACCATTGCATGTTGCCCTCGCTATCGGGGCTGGCAAACAGAAGAGGTTCGAGCGACCGTTTCTTTTTCTTCTTACTCATTTCGCGACTGAAACCTCCCAAGACGCCTTTTGCGAGCCACAATCATTAGAATTCTGGCCCCAATGCGCGATTTCGTCATCAGCGCATATTGGGAAAGTCTTCCTGCCATCTGCGGGTTCGGTGCGACGCCACGATCGCCATGCACTCAGCGCTCACGACTCAGCGCTCACGACTCAGCCCTTGGACTCGCCGGACACCCGGTGCTGCGCCCCGGAGTCAATGCGGTCATTGTAACCCTCCCATCCAAGGGAACGATGGAGGCGTCGAACTTGTAGGCGTCTCGTCGAGCCGGCGTATCCGGACGAACCGACAGGGTCATTTCGACCGTGTTCGAACCAGTTTGAAGTCGTCGTCGAAAATCGACCCCGAGCATAGGCATCGATCAGATCGTTGTGGTTTGGTTGATTGCGCAGCAAATTGCTCCCGTTACAGTTGCTTCGGCCAAAGACAGGTCGATGCAGCGCCGTAGTTTTTGACGAATTCGCGCCAAGGGTTCCAGGAGTTCACCGTGCCGGTCGACCAAGACGTAATCGCCCAACTCAGTGGTCGGACCTTGTTCTTTGTGGTACTGATGAGGCTGGCCACGACTACCAGTTCGACAACAAGTCGTTTCGTTTCGACCACGGGTAAATTCTCTTCAACGCAAGCAACCCCACCACCCCGTCGCGTCCAAACATTGTTTGGGCCCGATTTTTTTTTGCCGAATGATGACGGTTCGATCGCGAACGGCGGACTAACTGTCCAGTTCTTCGAAGTCGCTTATATCGAGTTCGATTACCGAGGTCTGGTTCTTCAGGGCATCGGTATCAGCCGTCCCCCGGTTGGCCTGTGCCATCAACGACTCCAGCACATCGCGAACCGGCTTGGAGTCGCCGGGCGAAACACTTTGAACTTGAACTGACTCCGGGAGCAACAACTGGTCTCGCAGCAAAGTGATCTGAGCCGGGATATCGAACGCCTTCTTGCAATTGGGGCAGCGGCCGCGTTTGCCGACATCGGAATCGCGGATCCAGAGTTTCTGGCCGCAACTGGGGCAGCTCATTTTGAAATCTTGTTTGCCATCGGGGCGGTGCACCAAGAAGGCCATCGGCAGGTTGCGGTCGCGCGGCAGGCGCCCCATTGCACCACGGATGGAGCCGAGGGTCTGCGCATCCACGTATTCGACCACCAAGGCGATGGCGGAGGCCTCTTGGAGTTCGGCGTGTTCGCCGTTGATATGATGGAGGGCCACCGGGCCGTGCGGGGAATCCATCGACGCTCCGCCCAAGCCCTCGATTAAGGGGATTCCGACACCCTCATTGAGGGACCAAATGATTACGCGCTGTTCCATAGGATTCGACAAGAAATCTCTTGGTTCAAAAAAGCGAGCTTTGCAACTTGATATTTCTGCTTGTAAAACCAACTTCCCGCTTCTAAGCGGGCGCCTCTCGGCTTCTGACCTTAACGTCCAACCAAAGCCGGCAACACGATTTTTCAAACGTAGTCTAAGTAACGGAACAAAGCATGAGTGAAGTAAACATCACGCGGAACATTGGTATTTCTGCGCACATCGACAGTGGAAAAACCACCCTCACCGAACGGATCCTGTTTTACACAGGCCAAATTCACCAGATCAACGAAGTTCGCGGTAGCGGCGACAAAGGCGCGACCATGGACCATATGGAGCTGGAGAAGGAGAAGGGCATCACCATCACCTCCGCCGCGACCACCGTGTTCTGGCAGAAGAAGGGCCAGAAATCGAAGATCAACATCATCGACACCCCCGGTCACGTGGACTTCACCGTTGAAGTGGAACGCTCCCTGCGCGTTCTCGATGGCGCCATCCTCGTGCTCTGCGGCGTGGCCGGCGTTCAATCGCAGTCCATCACCGTCGACCGCCAGATGAAACGTTACCGCGTGCCGCGTCTCGCGTTCGTCAACAAACTCGACCGCACCGGCGCGGACCCGTTCAAAGTGACCGCCGACATCAGCGGCAAGCTCGGACTCAACGCCGTCATGGCGCAGATCCCGCTCGGTTCCGAGGGCGACCTTAAAGGCGCCATCGATCTGATCACGATGAAAGCCTACGAAAACAGTGGCGACAACGGTGAGATTCTCACCGAGATTGAGATCCCCGACGACATGAAAGAACTCGCGGCCGAAAAACGCGGCGAACTGCTCGAAGCTGCCGCCATGTTTGACGACGACCTCATGGAATTGGTCCTCGAGGAGAAAGAGATTCCCGAGAAACAAATCCACGCGGCGATCAAGAAAGGCGTCCAAAACCTCGAACTCGTTCCCGTCTTCATGGGTTCCGCGTTCAAAAACGTCGGCGTGCAAAAACTCATCGACGCGGTCGTCGAGTACCTGCCCACCCCGATCGAAGCCGAGAAGCAAGAAGCCCTAATCGTCGGTGCCGAAGACGAAACCATCACCCTGCTTCCCGAAGCCGACAAACCCACCGTGGCGCTCGCGTTCAAAATTGCCGACGAAGAATTCGGCCAGCTCACTTACACCCGGATTTATCAGGGCACACTGACCAAAGGCATGTCGATCATCAACAGCCGTACCGGCCAAAAGATCCGCCTCGGTCGCCTCACCCGCATGTTCTCCAACGACCGCGAAAACATCGACTCGGCCTCCGCCGGCGACATCATCGCGATGGTCGGGATCGACTGCGCGTCTGGTGACACGTTCTGCAGCGATGACATCGAAGTCACCTGCGAATCGATGTTCGTCGCCGACCCGGTGATCTCCTACAGCATCAGCTGTCCCGAGTCCGCCCACTACGACAAGATGTCCAAAGCGCTCAGCCGCTTCATTAAAGAAGACCCAACCTTCCGCGTCCGTACCGACGAGGAGTCCGGCGAGACGATCATCTCCGGCATGGGCGAACTGCACCTCGACATCTACATCGAACGGATGAAGCGCGAATACGGCGCTGACGTTGAGAAAGGTCCGCCGCAGGTCAACTACCGCGAAGCCATCACCCAAGTCACCAAGTTCGACTACACCCACAAGAAACAGTCCGGTGGTTCTGGTCAGTTCGGTCGGGTCATCGGTGAAATCGAGCCGCTCGACGCCAACGAACAAACCGAGGACAACCTCGAGTTCGTCGACAAGATTAAAGGTGGTAACATTCCGTCCGAGTACATCCCGGCGGTCGAGAAAGGCTTCCGCGACGTGATGGAAGAAGGCCCGCTGGGCGCGTTCCCGGTGGTTGCTCTGCGCGCCACGCTGATGGACGGCAAGTACCACGATGTCGACTCCTCCGATATGGCGTTCCGTATCTGCGCTCGTCAGGCCATGCGTCAGGCAATTCGTTCGGGCAGCCCGCAGCTGCTCGAACCGGTGATGAAAGTGGAAGTCGAGTCGCCCGAGGAATTCCAAGGCTCGGTGGTCGGCGACCTCAGCTCCCGCCGCGGTATCGTCAACAACGTCGGTCACACCCCCGACGGCGTGGTGGTCTCCGCCTCGGTGCCGCTCGCCGAAATGTTTGGCTATGCGACCACTGTTCGTTCGCTGTCGCAGGGCAAAGCCACGTACTCCATGGAGTTCGAAAAATACGCCCCGTGCCCGAGCAACATCCAGATCGACGTGCTGGCCAAACGCTCTGACAAACTTAAATCTGACGACTAAGCTGTCGACGTGACTCAACCGTCCGACGACACACACGGCACCATCCTCCTCATTGACGACGAGGGTGGTGTGCGGCGTTTGGTTCAACGTCTTCTGGAACGGTTGGGATACAGTGTCATCCCCACCGACAACGGACAGGCAGGCATTGAGGCCTTCAACGCGTTCGAGCCTGGGCTCCACGCGGTCCTACTCGATCTCAACATGCCGAACATGGACGGGATCGAAACCTTCCGCCAGCTTCAGCAGGCCGGATGCGAGGCGCCAATCTTCATCATAAGCGGCTATGATGAAAAATCGCTCCAGCTCGACTTGCCGGTCAACGGCTACGTGGCCAAACCGATCGACTTCACCGACTTGGAAAAGCAACTGGCGGCGTGCCAACCCGGCTCCTGAAACTGGTTTTCGACCTTCGTTCCCTCCCCTGATCTGTGCCAACACTCGTTTTTCTTTCCGGCGACCGGGCCGGTGAATCCATTCCAGTGGTCACCGAACCCTTTACGGTCGGACGCAATCCGGAATGTGACCTGATCATCGATGACCTGTCGATCTCGGGGGTTCACGCCAAACTCCGCTGCGAGCGCAATATCTGGAGCATCCGCGATATGGGCACCGCCAACGGCACCACGCTGAACGGTTCCCCTACCGCCCTCGCCATCATTCGCCCGGGCGATCGGATCGGCATCGGCGACATCCAGTTCCGGTTCGACCCGGCGCCGCCCTTAAACAGCCTCGACCACAAACACTCCAAGGACCAGACGAGGCTGGTCGAGGTCGACTCGTCGATGATTGAGGAGGGCGACGAGGAAGTGGACGCCTTCGATTACATCGAGAAACACCGCGCCGAACTTCACCGCGGCATGGTCCCCTACCTGATTGGTGACAACCGGATGGTCGACCTGCTCCTGATCGCAACCCTGTGCCGCGGGCATGCGATCCTCTCGGGACCGACCGGAATCGGACGCCTGCGCAGCGCCCAAGCCTATGCCGATCTGCTCGGCTTGCCCATCCGCGAACTCCACGGAGCCAACGCGCTCCATCCCGACACCGAAGGCGTTGTAGTGGCCCGCGGCCTCGACGACATGTCGCGCACCACGCTTACGCAGTTGTTCTCCTCGATGCGGCAGAACCAAATCGAACCCCACAACCCTTTGCTGGTGCTCGGCATCCACAACGACGGCGAAGCCATCCGGCTGAGTCCGGGACAACTCAACCTGTTCCTGATGAACATCCAGTTGAGCTACCCGACCAGCGAACAAGAGCAAAATATGATTGCCGGGCTGACCGAGGAAGACCTGCTCGAGGTCGTGCTGCCGTTCGACCAAGTTCGGCAATTGCGGAACGTGCTCGAAACCATCCCCTTCCCCGCCGAGCTGCTCGAGACCGTCGTGTCCGCCATCCGCCGAACCCGCCCCGAACATCCGGATGCCCCGGAGGTGGTTCGCGAACGGCTTCATGCCGGCGCCGGTCCCAGCGCCGGACGCCATCTGCTCAACGCCGCGCGGGCCCACGCCTTCATCCACGGCCGCCGCCTCGTCCTGCGCCTCGACGTGCGCGCCGTGCTCGAACCAGTGCTCGGCCACCGGCTCCAGTTTAACGAGGGCGCCGGCTCCCCCGATCCCGTGTTCGATTACATTCTCGAATTGCTCGAACCGGCGAGTGACTAAGCCGGAGGCTGGACGTGGTCAATCGCGACGGTGTTAACTGCGGTAGGCGACGGTGCCAACGATCAGGCCAACGAAAATACCGATCGGAAATGCGAAGAACGCCCACAGGCAAGAGAGGACGATCGTCGCGGTTCGGATCCACGGCTCGTTGACACCACGCCGAAAGGCCACGCAGAGCATCACCGCGCCGATGAGGCCAACGCACGCGCCAAATAGTTGAGACCACATCGCGTAGCTGATCGCGTCCGATAGATCGGCAGCCCCTTGCGCCCCTTTCGCCGTCAAATTCTTGAAGGCACGGACCATCATGAAAGTCTTCACTACGAAGCCCAAAATCGGCACCCCGCCGAAAATCCACAGACCGATTTTCGCCATGGTTCTCACGGATTGCGGCACCAAGGGATCTTCTGGCTCGAACTCGGCCGAGGCTGGATGTCGAGGTGGGGAATAAGAATTTTCCGGCATGAGCCGATAAAGCACATTGAACTCAGAAATTCAAAGTCCGCCAAACCGAGAAACAAGTCGGCAACCCGCGCGTATTTGACAAGCGCGTGCAGCCATCTAAGTTTCCGCCATGCCCACATCCATTCTCGTCACCGGTGGCGCCGGATACATCGGTTCCCACACGGTCCACCTCCTTGCCGCCACTGGACGCCATGTTGTCGTGCTCGACAACTTGGTCTACGGCCACCGCGAGGCCATCATCGACGACAGCGTCACCTTCGTGCACGGCGAAATGGCCGACGCCGAACTCGTCGAATCGCTGTTCGCCGAACACGACATCGGCGCGGTGATTCATTTCGCCGCCTACGCCTACGTCGGCGAATCGGTCACCGACCCGATCAAGTATTACCGCAATAATACTGCCGCCCCGCTGGTGCTGCTCGACGCGATGCAGCGGCACAACTGCCCTATCTTCATTTTCAGTTCGACCTGCGCCACCTACGGCAATCCCGAGTACATGCCGCTCGACGAACAACACCCGCAAGCACCGATCAACGCCTACGGTCAGAGCAAACTCTGTCTGGAGAAAATCTTGGTCGACTGCGATACCGCGTTCGGCCTGAAGTCGGCCCGGCTGCGCTACTTCAACGCCTGCGGCGGCCTGCCCGACCTCGGACTCGGCGAGGACCACAATCCCGAAACCCACCTCATCCCGCTGGTGCTGGAAACCCTGTCCGGCAAACGCGAACACATTTCAATTTTCGGCACCGACTACGACACCCCCGACGGCACCTGCATCCGCGACTACATCCACGTGGTCGATCTCGGCAAGGCGCACATCGCCGCGCTCGAACGACTGGAGTCCGGAGAAGCCTCCTTCGCCTGCAATCTCGGCACCGGAACCGGTACCAGCGTTCGGGAAATTATCGATATCGCGGAAGACGTGACCGGCAAGTCCATCCCGGTGGTCGAAGGCGAACGCCGTGCCGGGGATCCGCCGCGCCTGGTGGCCGACGCCAGCCTGGCCAAGGAACTGCTTGGCTGGATTCCGGAAATTTCCGTGCGGCAGTCGATCGCCGACGCTTGGGCGTGGACCCAAGGTCCGGGCTTCGGCGCGAGGTCTTGATCGAACGCGGATAAAACTCCGCCCCGGGTCAGATAACGTTGATGAATTTAAACCAAATCGTGGCCAGCAAGGCGAGGCTTGAGGTGGCAAGCGCCACAATCCCCGCGATCCGTCCGAACTTGATTCGATCCTGAACACTTTGGCTCATCACCTGCATGCCGGCCGGCAAGGCCGCTGCCCGCGCGGCTTCATTTTTGGCCAGTTGGCTGAGTACAATGGCGAGCACGCCACCGACGATGCCAAGCGGCGAACAGCAGAGAATACCCAGGACAAAAGATAGGATGCCAGTCGTCATGCTCGCCGTGGCCAGTCCCGATCCTGGAAGGGACATGGAGGTCCGCGATCCGGGCTGCGTGGGTCCGCCATGCTGCGGGGCCTGATAAGGATTCAACTCAAAAGCTTGGTCGAGCGGCGCGGGCGGAGACGCAGGTACGGACGAATGCGGCGCATGGCCAGGATCGATCATTGGGGGCACCTGAACTCGCTCGGGAAACGCGGCCGCATAGGAAACCCAGTCTGACATGCCTTCGCGCCAGACCAAAGCGGTGCGGTCTAGCAAGCCGCGTTGGTAGAGATCGTGTAACACCTCCGCATCAACCGGCCCCTCTTGCTGATCATTGTTCGAGTAATACCACACGCGTCTACGCTACGTGATTCATGCGGGACTTGGCAACGTTCTGAGAGTTTTGAGGTCATGGACCCAAGCCTGGTTTTAAATGGAACCTAAATCCCAGCTACTGGCCACCGGCTACTAGCTACTGGCTACTGGCTACTGGCTACTAGTTATAGGCTTCGACGTAGTAAAATCGAAGGGTATCGAGAGCTTTTTCGTTCTTCGCAAACGGGGCGAGGAACGTGTTTTCTTTGGTTTCGCCAACGATAGACGGGGCGGCGCTCTTCGCATTTTTGTCGGGGGTGTCCGAGACCAAGATCCGGTATCCGCTGAACCCGGGCAAGGTTGTCCACTCGAGTTGCAGGCCGTACGAGGTCAGTTTTGCGCCGGTAATTTCGAGCTCTTTTGGCGCTTCCACAACCTCCCACCCGACCAGGTCGAGCGCGGTGATATCGGCGGCTTCGATGGTTTGCATGGGGTAAACAGCCGCCTCGAAGATGCCGTCGATCTGGCTGTCGCGTCCCCAGTGGGAAGGATCGCCGCGGTCGCCGAACATGCCGGTGGCAAAGGAGGCAATCGCGGTTTCGCCGCCGTCGCCGGAAAGGAACTTGCCACGAGCGTCGGAAGTCCAGTCGACCGCGTTCTCAGCGACGCTTTCTTCCGAATAACGGAACAGATCCAGCGGAGTTAAAAAGGTGTAGTAGTTGTCGGCTTGGCCGGGGTTCACCGACAGCCGGCTGTCGATCAACGAACTCATGCCAAGCAAGTGGCCGATCTCGTGTAGCGCGATCGCGTAGAAGTCGGCTTTGCCGCTGGCGATGCCGTCGGTCCGGTCGTAATCCCAGTTGGGACGGCCGCTCATGGTGATGCGGCCGTCGTCGAACTCCAGGCCAGCCGGAAACAGGCCGAGCACGCGGGCGTTGCCGAGCGAGATCCGCATGTTGTGGTTGTTGTCGTCGTTATCGGCGTCGAGATACGGCGTCTCCGAACCCGCGCCATCCGGATTGTCACTGGTGCGGTTGATCAAGATCCGCAACGCGCCAGGTTCAAGATGGGTGATCGCCACGCGGTCGGCTTCGGTTTTGGCTTTGTTGATCAGCGCCGTACGCACATCGGAGTACGTGGTCGGCATGTAGTAGACACTCGCGCGTCCGCCTTCGGCCGGGTTCGGGAAACTATCCACCCACTTGAGTTCGAAGGTGATGGTGACATCATCCAACAGGATTTCTTCCCACGCCGCAGCCGCTTCGTCGACCACCCGGATCACGTCGATGCGAACCTCTTCCGGGATGCTGTCGTGATAGGTAATGTCGAACTCCAAGCCGAAGGAACTGCCCACCGAGGCGATCAAAAACGCGAGCCAGGTAAAGCGGATGGAAAGAGCACGCCAGACAGTTGCAGTGGAGCTTTGGCGAATCGAGGGTTTGGTTGTATGCGTCATTGGTGACAACCTCAAATGCAGATGCCATACCAACTTTACGTCATTGCAAGAATTGGAGAGGAATTCACGGGCGATACAAACCGTTCGGCAACCTATGTTCCGTTCGTCACGACGGTCGTTCCCAATTTTTTAAATTTGAGATCTCCCCTTGCTACAGGTGATAACAAACTGGACATGCGATTCATTCCCCTCATTTTGCTTTTTTCCATGCCGTCATTCTATGCGGCAGAGGTGGACCCGATGGAGAGGACTGACAGCCAGTATGATTCGTCAGCTTGGCTCGCTTTGCTTCATGCAGATGCCTCCGGAAACAGTCGGGTCGAGGATCCGGTCTTCTTTCTCGCAGGGCCACATAATCCTAAAGCCGAGTTCGCCGCGAATCGACGCGAGTTTGCCAAAGAACCGGTCAACTACTGTTGCCGATTTCCGGCGCGGGCCCATTGGTTGCAATCGTTGAGGAAACACCCTGCTTCGACGATGGTTACGAACGACTACCGAAGCTGCCCCGAACTCGAGACGGCCCTCGCCAAACTAAAACCCGACACCGCCGTGGTGATGTTCGCCAGCGAGTACCTCGGCAATCCCTCGTCCGCGTTCGGCCACACCTTTCTGGTCTTCGAACGCGCCGGACGCAGCCGCCTGCTCTCCCAGGCCGTGAACTACGCCGCGCAGATCGACGAACGCAGCGCCGCCAACGCATGGAAAGGCCTCACCGGCCAACTCCCGGGCCGGTATCAGATTTTGCCGACCTTCGAGAAGGTAAAAGAATACAACGACCTCGCCCAACGCGACATCTGGGAGTACGAACTCAATCTAAGCCCCGAGGAAGTCCGACAGTTGTTTCGTCATGTCTGGGAACTCGAGGGCATTCGCTCGGACTATTGGTTCCTCGACGAAAACTGCGCCTTCAATCTTCTCCAACTGCTCGATGTCGCCCGCCCCGCGCCGCAGCCCTCCCTCCTACTGAGCCAGCAAGCCGCAAAGCTCACCGTCTTACCCGGCGACGTGGTCAAATTGCTGGATCGTTCGGGTTTGGTTCGCAAACGGACCTTCCGCCCCGCCCTCGCCCGCGCTATCGCCACCACGCTCGCCAGGACCTCCACCCAAGGCCGCCATCAGGCCTTGCTAATGGCACAAGGCAAGCAGGCGGCCGAGGATCTTGACAACCGAACCGCGATTGAAGCCGCCGGCCTGATCCTACAGGCATGGAAAGCCACCGGACGCATCGACACCGAACAGTTCGACCAACGCTACCATGGCGTTCTCGCCCGGCGCAGCGAACTCGGCCCCGCCCCAGACCCCGAAAACGAGGCCGATCGCGTCGCACTTTCCAAAGGCGTGAGCAGACTTCCGGTGGCGCCGGAGGAGATGCCAGGGTCGCGCATGCTCTCGTTCGGAGTGGGCGTGATTGACGGTGTAACCAACCATGGACAGGAACACAATTTCGGCGAAGTCCAGTTCCGCCTGCTCGGCCACGGTCTGCTCGACCGCCCCGAACGCGACCAAAGTTCGCAACTCGAACTGGGCCGCGTCCGGCTCCGCACCATCAAACAGGAAGGGCTCCAATTGGAAGAACTCACCCTCCTCGAACTGCGCTCGATCAGCCCGCACGAACCCGTGTTCGAGCGTAAAAGCTGGCATCTCCGCGCCGGACTGGAACGATTCTATCCCTCGTCGGAGAAAGAGAGAGCCGACCAGTCCGACGCCCTGCTCGGCTTGTTCGAAGGCTCGGTAGGCCGCGCCAAAGGCCCGTTCTATGCCCTCGCCGGCGGCGAACTGCGTACGGATCTCCATGATCAGGCCTTGGTCGGCCCCGAACTCACGCTCGGCGCCTTCGCGGCCACCCCGGGTCGGAGACTACGCAGCAAGGTGTCCGCGTCCGTGGCCTATCATCTCGGAACAGATTCGGATTGGCACCCCGAACTGCACTGGAGCAGCCGCCTGCGCCTCGCACCGCAGCTCGATCTGGCCATCGACGCGGCCATCCGCTCCGAACGGGCTCGGGAAGTCCGCGGCGGGATCGCCTGGCAGTGGTAGAAAAACTGGAAAAACCCTTTACAAGGGGACGTTCGCGAACAATGTCACGCCTCAATTAATAAATAGAACAAAACCCAAAAAGCCGTAGAAAGGCTACGGAGATACTATGGACGCAGAGACGACCAGCACGATTATCAAGGAATACCAAACCAAGGAAGGCGACACCGCCTCTCCCGAAGTACAGGTAGCACTCCTGACCAGCCGCATCATTTACCTCACCGAGCATTTGAAATACCACCACAAAGACCATGCCACCCGGCGCGGACTTCTGATGATGGTGAGCAAACGCCGCAAGCTGTTGAAATACCTCCAGCGCAAGAGCAATCACCGCTACCTCGACTTGATCGCCAAGCTCGGCCTCCGCCGCTAGCGACAGTTTCATACCAACCAACGGGTCCTCCGTTGGTTGTTTGGTATCCACGCATCAACACGAGCTGCGCACCAATCGGTGCGTACATTCGTAGCGCGGCCCCCTGCCCCACTATATCAAAAAAATCCACCTCTCATGAAAAACGCAACCACGATCACCGCCAACGTCGGCGGCAAAGATATCCACATCGAAACCGGCGCCCTCGCCGGCCAAGCCGATGCCGCCGTCATGCTGACGCTCGGCGAGACCATGCTTCACTGCGCCATCTCGACCAGCCGCGAACCGCGTCCGGGCATCGACTTCTTCCCGCTCCAAGTCGAGTACCGCGAAAAATTCTACGCGGCCGGCCAGTTTCCCGGAGGCTACCTCAAACGTGAGGCGCGCCCGTCCGAAAAAGAAGTGCTGACGATGCGTGTCACCGACCGCCCGATCCGCCCGCTGTTCCCCAAAGGCTTCCACCGCGACGTGCAGATCAACTGCCTGCTGCTCTCCGCCGACGGTGAAAACGATTCCGACATCCTCGCCATGAACGCCGCCAGCATCGCGCTGCACATCAGCGAACTCCCGTTCAACGGTCCGCTCGCCGCCTGCCGCGTCGGCCGCGTCGAAGGCGAATTCGTCGTCAACCCGACCCAATCGGAAATCCTCGAAAGCGATCTCAACCTCGTCTACGCCGGCACCCGCGAGAAGACGATGATGATTGAAGGCGAAGCCGACGAGATTTCGGAAGCCGACTTGATCGCCGCCATGCGCCTCGCGCACGAGTCGATTCAGCCGATCATCGACGCCCATCACGAACTGCGCACCAAACTCGGCCTCGCCGACAAAGTGCCGTTCGAAAAGCCCGACCATTCCGGCATGTTCAACAAGATGATTGAGTTCCGCGGCAAAGAACTCGCCGCAGCGCTGCTTACCCCCGGCAAAAAAGCCCGCGGCAAGAAAGTGCGCGAGATCCGCGAAGAGATCCACGCCAAGTTCATCGAAGACGATCCCGAACTCGACGAGAACGACTTCTTCCACGTCTTCGACGACGTCGAGATCGAACTCGTTCGCCGCAACTTCCTCGACGACGGCAAACGCATCGACGGACGCGGCGCGCTCGACCTGCGTCCGCTCACCTCCGAAGTCGGCTTCCTGCCGCGCGTACACGGTTCGGCCATGTT
>Ga0114956_1003002_pt1 | contig 13136 bp, 16 predicted proteins | sample MaitaG_FD_87304 | JGI IMG/M metagenome (GOLD analysis project Ga0114956, IMG submission 87304) | Marine algal microbial communities from Maine, USA - Maine_Asex2 metaG | ecosystem: Host-associated > Algae > Red algae > Unclassified | place: Maine, USA | collected 2015-01-05 | reverse complement strand
CCAAAAGAGACCACATTATCGCATCCTATTGGAGCATATTTATTGCTTCTTGGAGTCCAATTAGAATATACCTCTTCTGTATGTTTTGGATATTGCTTGTGGTGACCTGTTTTATAACCATCAGTTAATAGTAGCGCGTTCATAATTATTTAATTTGCGTAATAATAACACAAATATAATGGCAGAATTATTAAAAGCAAATTAATTTGCGTTTAATTTACACTAAATGTAAATTTGAATTATGGAATCAGTTTCAAAAATGGCTCTAGCAGTTGATGCTGTTGTGTTTGGTTATAATAAAGCAGATGGAATATCTGTATTATTAGTTAAACGAAAGTATAAACCATTTAAAGGAGATTGGGTAATTCCTGGAGGTTTCGTAAAAGAAGTTGAATCATTGGAGGCTGCTGTAAACCGAGAATTATTAGAAGAAACTGGTGTTAAAATTAATTACTTAGAACAGCTTTACACATTTGGTAAACCTAATAGAGATTCAAGAATGCGCGTAGTTTCAGTTGCTTATTTTGGTTTGGTAAAATCAGATCAATATCAAAAACTAAAAGCTTCAACAGATGCTGAAGAGGCACAATGGTTTAGCACTAAAAAATTACCTGCCCTAGCTTTTGATCATGCTTCAATTATAGAAACTGCTTTAAATCGATTAAGAGCTAAAATAAAATATCAACCCATTGGATTTGAGTTGTTGGATAAAAGATTTCCCTTCTCAGATTTAGAAATTTTATATGCCACATTACTAGATAGATCAATTGACAGAAGAAATTTTAGGAAGAAGGTACTTAGCTTAGGTATATTAGAAGAATTGGAAGAAAAAGCGCAAAGCTCAGGAGCAGGCAGACCAGGTAACTTATTTCGTTTTAACAAAAAAACATATAATCAACTGCTTAAAGAAGGTTTACATTTTGAAATTTAAGGCTCCGAGCATCACATAACTACCTCATACACCCTACTCCGACCGGCACTTTCACTTTTGGTTAAAACACCCTTGTTTATCAAATCTGTTATATCACGTAAAGCAGTGTCAGGCGAGCATTTATTCATTTTCGCCCATTTTTGAGTTGTTAGTACGCCAAAAAAGTCATCTAATAATTTATTGAGCATAAATTTTTGTCGTGCGTTAAATACTGTTGCGCTATGTTGATCATAAAAATTTGCCTTAGCCAACACCTTGCCTAAATTATGCGTGGTGTTTTCTAATGCCTGCAACAAGGTTTTCAAAAACCAGGTTAGATAATCGGTAACATTTAAATTGCCTTTTTGTGTGGCTTCCAAGATTTCGTAATAGCCCTTTTTGTTTTGCTCTATGGCATCACTTAAACTATAAAATCGTTGGTGGGTATTGTCTGCTTGGGCAAGTAGATACTCGGTTATGGCGCGAGCAATACGTCCATTACCATCATCAAAAGGATGTATGGTTAAAAACCAAAGTTGTGCTAAAGCTGCTTTAAGCACTTTGTCTAAAGATTCATTTCTGTTTATCCAATTAATGAATGCTGTCATTTCTTTAGGCACATTTTTACTTGATATCGCTTCAAAGTGTACTCGTTCTTTTCCCATTGCACCAGATACCACTTGCATTGGTCCATCCATTTCTTTTCTATAATCTCCTAGTCTTATCTTATACATGCCACTCATTCCTCCAGGAAAAAGTAGGCTATGCCACCCTACCAATCTCTTTTTGGTTATTTTTTGATGGTAGTTTTTGGTAGCATCTAATTGCATTTGCACAAAATCATCAACTGATTTACTAGGCTTAACCTCTTTTACAACTTGCATTCCTAATTTACGGGCTATAGATGAACGCACTTCATCCATGTCAAATTTCACCCCTTCTATTTGAGCAGTTTTAACAACATCTACGGTTAAATTCCTAAGTATTGCTTCTTCCTTTAATTGAAAGCCCAATGCTTCCATTTTACCCAGTATTCTACCTTGCATATGGCGCACTTCAGTTAGCTGCGGCACTATAACTGCATAATCCCAAGTAAAATTGGGCCATTGACTATGTTGATATATGTATTTCATTTTATTCTCCGCAAATATTGCGGTAAAAATACATCTTATACGGAGATTAATCAATTTTTCTCCGCAGATTATGCGGTAATTATTTGTCTATTCTCCGCAATGGCAATTAGAACCTAGTTTAATATGATGATGATGATCTACGCTGATAGTTCACTAAATGGTAATAATGCTAAATTGAGAAAATCCGCTCAAATCATAACCATATTACCAAATCTGTGTTCCATCTTAAGCATAACAATCCAATTTCATTTACTTTTGACCCATCAAACAGAAATAGTGAACTTTTCAGTTCTCTTTCTAGTTTTAAATGAGAATCTCACAGCAAAGCGTTTTAGCTTAAGTTTCCCAAATAATAATTTATAGAGTTCAAATCAACGCTTTATTTGAACAGAAAACAAAGGCCATCATAAATGGATGGCTTAACAATTTATGTATAATAATAACACATCTTCTACTAAATCCACAAAATCATTCGGATCAGGGAAGAAAAAAAAGAAGCAGTATGGTAACAAATCAAACAGCTTTAGAAACAAATCAAGTAACCGACCACAACAAAGAGGTGGCGGATTTAAAAAATCTACACTCGATCCCAATTTATTAGTTAGAAAAGCAACGGAAGAGGTAATTGTTGAGTATGAATCAAAAAGAACAATTAAAGACTTACCAATTGACATTAACCTAATTGAATGCTTAGTGGCTAAAGGGTTTAGTAAACCCACTCAAATTCAAGATCAAACATTAGAATACTTATTGGATGGCCATGATGTTTTAGGAATTGCTCAAACGGGCTCTGGTAAAACGGCAGCGTTTTTGGTGCCAATTATTCAAGAGTTGTTGCAAAACCCACAAAAATCATATGCTTTGGTAGTAGTGCCTACCAGAGAGTTGGCCTCACAAATACAAGATGAATTTATAAGCATGAGCAAAGGGTTAAACCTTTATAGCGAGTGCTTTATTGGTGGCACCAACATTAACACCGACATTAAAAAATTGAGACGCTCACAGCACATCATTATTGGTACACCAGGTAGATTGCTCGATTTAATTGGCAAAAAACTAATTGATTTGCGCAAGTTTAACACTTTGGTGTTGGATGAGTTTGACAGAATGTTAGACATGGGTTTTATCCATGACATGAAGAAAATTATAGGTGGAATGGAAAATAGAAAACATTCGCTCCTATTCTCGGCTACATTAGATAAAACACAACAAAGTTTGATTGACAATATTTTATCTGACTACAAAACAGTTAAATGCAGCAATGGGGAAACCACTTGCGACCATATTGATCAAGACATTATTCATGTTGGAGGCGGAGACAAGTTTAAAATGCTTTGCGATATGTTGTATGAAAAAGAAGAATTTAGCAAAGTGTTGGTTTTTGAAGAAACCAAACATAAGGTTAAACGTCTTTGTCAAAAGTTAGAGAAAATTGACATTACTGCGGATCAAATACATGGTAATAAAAGTCAAAATGCTAGACAAAATGCATTGAACAAGTTTAAAAAAGGTAAAATACAAGTATTGGTAGCCACTGATGTTGCTGCTAGAGGTATTGATGTTAGTGATGTTACACATGTAATTAACTACCAAATACCGTTAACCATGGATAGCTACATACACCGTATTGGCAGAACTGGTAGGGCAGGCAAAAGAGGAAAGGCTTTTACGTTTGTAGACTAAGAAAATCCTTAATTAATATTACAAGCCCTTTAGATAACTTCAAAAGGGCTTTTTTCTTCTCTAAATTTAACAATTCGAATAATTCAAATCACCTTTTAACTTTGTAACCTAACTTAAAACAAAAAACAAATGGGATTATTTAGCAAAATGAAAGATAAGCTAGGAATTGGCGGAGTTTCAGTAAAATTAGAAGCACCCGGACAAGTTTCGGCAGACAGTAATGTAGATGGTAAATTAATTTTAACTACCAAAAGTGAGCAAGAAATTGTAAGCATTGAATTAAGGGTAATTGAAGAATTTACGACAGGACGTGGAGATGATAAAAAAACTAAAGATTTCGACTTAGGTAAAATTACTTTAAGCGAGCAATTTTCAATTTCACCAGGCGAGACTAAAGAGATTCCATTTAGCCTTCCGTTTAATGTAGTTAAATCAAATGCTGAGCAATTATCAGAAAAAGGCGGAGCACTAGGTGCCTTGGGAAAGGTTGGAAAGTTTGCTGCAAACGAGCAATCTGAATACTTTGTAAAAGCTAATGTTGATGTTAAATCTGCAGTAATAGATCCTTCAGGTAAGTCTGCAATTAAGATTGTATAAGTTTCTATTTAGCAATGGTTTAATGTTGTTTCAGTAGATAGTTACCGTAATGAAATTTTAAAAGGCTTTTTTACACATTGTCATGTTGAATTGATTTCAGCATCTTTTGCATACAACTCAAGTTTTTCAATGTAAGAAAGATTCTGAAACAAGTTTAGCATAGCACTTCTTTTCACTGCAAATTTTTAAATTTGAAGCATGAGCAACCAAGGTAAACTGAGCAAATTTGACGACAATAATGTCTACTACTTCCACTTAGTAGTGCCTAAAGAAATTGCCAATGAGTTTATAGATGGTGATAATAAAAGAGTACTGTGCACCTTAAATAACGAAACCACTATTCATGCTGGTTTAATGCATTTGGGTAATGGCGATTATTATATAAATCTAAATAAAGAAGTACGCAAAAAGCTAAACCTAAAATTGGGTGATGTACTCTCCTACTCATTGGCAAAAGACAAAAGCGAATATGGCATGCCATTGTGTGAGGAACTGAAAGAAGTATTAGACACTGACTATGAAGGCTTTAAACTGTTTAAACAATTAACCATGGGAAAACAAAGAAGTCTGATTTACATATGTAATCTGCCTAAAGGGCAAGCTACACGTATTAAAAAATCGTTGGTGTTAATGGATTGCCTAAAAGCCAGTAAACCAGGCGACATTGACTATAAGTTATTTAATTCTATGTATAAAACATCTTCATATTAACTTAACTTTGCACTTTATAAAAAATAAGAATTAAAAATCTAAATATTATTTAGCTCTTTAAAACCCTTATCAACATTAACTTTTAAATAAAATGTGCCATTTTTCGACAAATTATAAAACCAAGTCGAACTTTGGCTCGTTTATATGACAATTCAATTAAAATGAAACTTATGAAAAAAACAACATTAATGATCCTATGCATAGTAGGAGTTGTGACAGCGCTAGTAATGATAGCGGCTGACCACATTGATGCTCCTGCTGTTCAAGGAACAAGCAACGACATCACAGATTTTTATGCCTTCCAAGGTGAAAACACAGATAACATTGTGTTTGTAGCAAACGTACAAGGTCTTATAAGCCCTGCAAATACTTCAGGCGCAAAGTTTGACGAAAGTGTACTGATAGAAATTAATATTGATACTGATGGTGACAATGTTGAAGACTTGGTTATTCAGGCTCTTCCAAGAGGCGGTAAAATGTACTTTTTTGGACCAACAGCACCTTCTACAACAGGCTTAAACAGTTCAGTTATGACTGGACAGAAAGAAGCTAATGTAGAAATTACTGCTTATGGTGACAATGCAAAAACTGTAACAGCTAATAACATTATGTATTTCGCTGGGCCAAGAGATGATCCATTCTTTATGGACTTTACTCGCTATGGCGAAATAATTGGAGGTACTGCTACTGGATTTAATGATCCTGGTGCTGATACTTTTGCTGGTACGAACGTTTTAAGTATTGTAGTTGAAGTGCCAAAATCAATGATTGGTGGCACAGGTACTATTAACACTTGGGTTGAATCTAAAAGAAAAGCCTAATTAACTAAACACAAAATTTAAAGAAATGAAAAAATTTAATCTTATATATATACTAATAATGGTAGCTACAGCAGCCGTTATTTTTACTGGTTGTAAGGATGATGAAGAAGATCCTATAATACCACCAGCGTCAATTGACTTTTCTGGAACGTTTGTACAAACTGACCAAATGGGAAGACCAGCAATAAACACGGTGTTTGTACCGAGCGCTAGAAAAGATGATTTTAACAAAACAATTCCTAGCGAAATGGAAGCATCTTTTCAAATTACTTTCCAAAGTGGATTAACTGCATTAAGCCCAGCATTTTCAGCGCCTGGAGATATGAACGCTTTAATGCAAGATGCCGCGGCATTTTCTACATTATTAGTTAATGATGTATTGAATGTTTCACTAGATGGTACAACCACATTTTATGATGGAACCAATGTATTAACAGGCCGTGCGCTTGCAGATGATGTTATTACTGTAGAATTGCTACTAATTTTTGGTGGTGAAAACTTTATGGAAAATCCTACATTATCTGATGACAATGTAGATGCAAATGATAAAGCATTTTTAACGTCATTCCCATATTTAGCATCCCCTTGGTAATATAAACTTCACTAAAAGAAACATCACATTTTCAATGTGATGTTTCTTTTTTATTTCAACCTAGCTATTCTTCCAAAATACTTAATTCATTTATTATGAGTTCTTTCAAAATAATTCTTATTAGCATTACAATTTTTGCAACAATATTTTCTTGCAACAGCTACAAAACCAATGAAAAAATTACCAATGTTGAAGATTATAACACTTACTTACAACCTTCAATAGAGAAACTTACTACCGCAAAAGCAGACTTAAATTTTTGGCAAACCAAACTCAAGAATCAACCAACGCAATATGTACTACTGTCAAAATTGGCAGCAGCACAAACAACACTATTTAGCCTAACGGGTAACGTAAATTACTTAGTAGAAGCTGGTAAAAGTTTAGAAACTTTAAATGAAAAATCACCGGGTAACAATGCTGGATATTTAAGAGCATATGCCAACAACTGCATTTCGCAACATCAATTTAAAAAAGCTTTGGCTGCATTAAAATTAGCTGAAGAGGAAGGCAGTAATTTAAATGCGACCCACAAAATGCTTTTTGATACCCATTTAGAGCTAGGCAATAATGAAAAAGCTGAGTATTACTTAGCAAACATCAAAGATAAAACGCAATTCGATTATAGAATTCGTTTGAGCAAATGGCACGACCATAATGGCGATTTAAAAAGTGCCATTGATGAAATGGAACGTGCGGTTAAATTGGCAGAAAGATCGAACTTAAGTGATTTAAAACAATGGGCATACACCAATTTAGCAGATTTTTACGGCCATGCTGGAAGAATTGAAGATTCATACAACAACTACTTAAAAGCTTTGGAGTTAAATCCAATGAATGCATATGCACTGAAGGGTATTGCTTGGATAACTTACTCATATGAGAGAGATACGGAAGAGGCAAATAGAATTTTAAGTGGAATTACGGAATATCATCAATCGCCTGATTATCATTTATTAAAAGCAGAAATTGCTGAATATGACAATAACATAATTGTAAAAGATGCGCATATGTTGGCCTATAAAAACATGATTGGTAATACTCAATATGGAGATATGTACAATACTTATAACATTGAAATATTAACGGCTAAAAATGAAAACTTAGAAAAAGCATTTCAATTGGCCCTAAAAGAAGTTGAAGAACGCCCTACCCCACAATCATACAGTTTACTCGCATGGACGTATTACAAAAAAGGTGAAATAAACAAAGCTTTGCAAGTTGTTGAACAGAATGTTGCAAACAAAACTACTGAACCGGCAGTTCAGTTAGTGATGGCTAACATTTATAAGGCAAATGGTAACAAAGAGCAATTGTTGGCCTTAAAAGATGATTTATTGGGCAGTAGTTACGAGCTAGGACCATTGGCTGAAAAAGAAATAGCTAAAATATTTTGATTTCGTTTTTCTAGCTCATAAGCTAGTTTTGGTTTAATTTCAAGAGAGGTCCTTTTCATCCAACCTCTCTTGTTTTATCTAAAATTTTTTTATGGTTTTTATCCCTAAATATGAAATATTGAATTATTTTTCGTGCTACAACAAGCAGCAATGGACAAACCTAGAATTGTAAAAGACTATGATAAGTTAGAAGTTGAAATTCAAGAGCAACTTAAATTGAATTATCCCAAAGGATTTGAAGAATCGTTGATTACCATTAAAAATATCCAAGGAGCTTTTGTTTCTGTTCTTCCATTTGAAACGGATGAGAAGTACTATTTGGTAAGAATGACAAAAACTGAAGCGCAAGAAATAGTGGAGGAAGATGAAGATTATGATGATGATGGCAATTTAACTGATGATGTTAAGGATGAGTATACAGATAAATATGAAGATTAAACACTGATATTTAGTTTTGTTAATCGTATTTTGTTTTTAACTGTCATCTTTTAGCAGTTGAATTTGTCTTGTATATTTAAAGAACCATTATGATTAAAAAAAGTACGCTCCATTACCTTAAAGACTTAAGAAATAACAACACCAAGCCTTGGTTCGAAAAAAACAAGGACAGATATATGGCTGCACATGCCAACATGATTGAGTTTGCTGAAGCATTGATGGATGAAGTAGCCAAGATTGACAAGATTGTGCCGGTAACTGGCAAAAAGAGTTTGATGCGTATTTACCGTGATGTTCGGTTTTCAAAAGATAAAACTCCATACAAAACCTATTGGGGAGGTGGTATTAGCAGGGCAACTAAGGCACTAAGAGGTGGCATGTATTATCATATAGAACCTGCAGGATTTAGTAAAGACTCCTCTCCTACCAATGCAGAAGGACATGGAAACATGATAGCTGGTGGTTTTTGGAACCCAGACCCTAAAGATTTAAAAAGAGTAAGAGATGAGATTGCTACAGATGATAAACCATTTCGTAAAATAATCAATGCGAAAAAATTCAAAGATACTTTTGGTGGGCTTAGAGGCGCACAAGTAAAAAGCTCGCCTAGAGGTTTCGATAAAGATCACCAAGCCATTGATTTATTGAGGTACAAGCAATATTTAGTTTATCGAAATTTTTCTGACAAAGATGTAATGGCTGATAATTTTGTAATGGAAGCAGCTAAAACTTATAAGGCCATGCACCCGTTTTTTAATTACTTATCGGATGTTTTGACTACTGATGCCAATGGTGTAAAATTGGTTTAGCCTAATAAAACAATCCATCATTTAAACCTACCTTACCAAAAAACTTTGCTTTTTCAATTTGTTGGTTTGGTTTAAACAAATACATGTTACCATTAGTATCAATCATAGGTACATGAGGATTTTCCTGAGACCAACTTTTGGGGATTAGAATTTGATCGTGCGAAAGTATGTTTTGAATGAAATGTCTACCCTTCTCAGAATCAGTTCCTAATTGAAAATTATACGAGTTTTGCCCTGATTTAACTGCAAACTCCCCTACAATAACCCCTTGCGCAAACTTTGCAAAGCGCGATTTACTCATATCAAAATAGCCATACCTACTTGGGTAATTATCATCTTTAACTTTGTAAGAAGGATGGTCATAGGCATTGCCCGTCCATGCAATGGCCTTAATACCTAAGGTGTAGTTTTTATTTTGAACTAATAATCCAAGTGCACCAGTTCTATACTTATCGCTGGCGGTAAATCCTAAAATATCGTTTTCAACCAAAACCGAAAACTGTTTAATATGCAAAGCCATTTGACCAGAAAGCTGCGTTGTACCAATATCATCAAAGTAATGAATGAGCGAATAGCCTATGCCATAGGATTTGGTTGATTGATGATGAATTAAGGAATGCGTAATAAAAACATCTTGCTTTCTGTTGCCACTTAAAGCTATGGCACCAATGCCAATTTGATTCTCAAAACGTGCAACATTTGGCCCCCAACTATTTAAAGCATAATATAATCGCCATTGGGCGTTTACTTGAAAATGCTCATGTAAGTAATGTACTTTAATTACTCCACCTACTCGATTAATCTTACTGCCTAAGTTAACTGTGATTCCTGTTTTTAGAAATACCTTATCAGATAAATGAACTTGCCCAAAACTTAAGGAAGCGACTATTAAAACAAAGATCAATAAGATTAGTCTCATTGCAAATAAAGATATAGATTTAAAGAGTATTGCAGAAAAACCTATCCAATGAAACACTAAATATCCATGGTTTTCTCACCTTAGTTTAAAAATATCATTCCTTTAATGTTGTAAATTACAATCGTATATGGATACTAACGACACCATGAGAGTTTATAAAGCCAGTTTAATCTTAAAAACAAACCGATTATGTTAAAGCAAATAGCAAACCTAAGTTTTACAATATTAGTTGCAGCCTTATTTTCATTTTCATGCACTACCGACACTAAAAAGGCAACCTCATACAATCAGTTTTTTGAGGAGCATAAAGAGATGGAAGAATTTATTGGCTTTAATGTTCCAATGTTTGTTGCCAAAGCCATGATTTTAAAGGAAAAGCCTGAATTGAAAGAAACGGTTGATAAAATCAAAAAAATAAAAGTGCTTATGCACGACAATAAAAGTCTTGAAATGCGAGAGCAGCATCAAAAGGACTTGATGAAAGTTTTAGAAGATGGCAACTACAATGACTTGGCTGTAGTTAATGAAAGCGGACAAAAAATTACGCTAAAACTATTGGAAGAAGAGGGTCTAGTTAAAGAATTTTTAATTGTAATGGATGGAGAAGAAAGCAACTTGATTGTGGTGAGCGTGCATGGCGAAATGGATAAGGAATCAATGCAAGAAGTAGCTAAGCGCATTAATCTTGAAGACTTTAGTGATATGAATATTGAGTTTGATTGATTGCCAAGGCAGAACTGGTTAGCAGTCTTACCAGGAATTATTTCTATTTTTAATAAATGAGTAACTTAGAAATAGAACAAGCAAAATTTAAACAAAGGCAAAAATTGATTCTACTTGGATGGATCGCATTGATTGTTTTCATATTATTTACATTTATTATGTATTCTAAATTGTCAAGTATTAATGATTCATTAAGGTCTATGGATATGAATTTGCAACTTATAAAGTTGAAGCTCTCTAACTAATGCATATCTGTAACGTTTAAAATTTTCATATTGTATTTCTCATGATATTCGAAATGACTTTCGTTTTCAATACATTAGTTTAAATCAGGAATGTCATCTCGATAGAAAAGAGAGATCCAATACGCCATGTACTTTAACCTAAACATCATACTGTTGTTGAAACTCCGCGCATATAGGAATTAAAACGAATACATAACAGCTAAAATTAAATCGGCTCGCATATCATTATAAGTTTCTCCAATGCCGGGGAGGTAGCGTTCTCTTTTAACATTATGTACAAATGTACCTCCTATATCTAAACTGCTTCTTGATTGTACGTAAGCTATTTGCCCTCCAACATTCAAATGAATTCTTTTTGACATGGATATGTTAAAACCTAAATCAAAAGTTACAACAGGCTCCACAGACTTAATGGTCATATCGCCTTCAAACACAAGATTGGACAAATTATATATGTTCCAATAAGTTGGTGTTATGTTTATAATTCCTGATTCTTTAAAAAAAGAAAACCCTAATGAAACACCGCAATACAAATAGGTACTGCTCTTTCCTAAGTATTCACGACCTAAAACTCCAATCCCTACAAAGCCTCCGGAGAACTTTCGAGAATATTTAGAAGAAGGACTATAATTCTTTACTCCAACACCTATTTCTCCTTGAAGCGAAAGATTTTCCCAAACATGGTAACGATATAAGCCATTAATTCCAATACCGACTTCAACACTATTTGCAATGTTAAGAACTGTTCGTGTTGGCTCAACAATTTTCAATCCTAATTTATGTTTGTATTCGCTTTGCCCAAATATTTGTATGCAGGCAAACAGCACTGTTAATAGAAATGATACCTTTTTCATTAAGGACGATAAATTTCTAAGGCATATGGATAAACTATGATGCTATCAAAACTATTGTCTATAAATTGTACATTATCTGCCTTCATAATAGTTCCGCAATAGTCTTCCCACTCTATAAAACTCTCATAAGTAAATTTCAACGAATCAATATTTAAACCTTCTACGAAATAAAGGGTAAAATCTTTGGGGGGATGCTCAAAAAATAGATAAAATCCAGATTGGTTGAAGCGCTTGTTTAAATTCCCAACACCATCATAAGGAACCCAAAAGTTATCTGGACCAATTAAATAAGGACGACTTTGATCACTTGAGGAATATATTGAATCATATGGATTTGACAAATCTAAATTCCCATTATCGGATGATAAGAATATGAAATACTGCCCACCATGGAGACTATATCCTCTGGTACTATGACAATCATTATCGCAAGATGAATTCAATAAGAGAACACAAAGGCCAATAAGCAACATAATTTGGGTAAAGTAGATTAAACGCTTCACAATTAAATAGATAGTATTTTGTTGTTATGTGTTGCATGGTAATGATAAAAACAAGATAAAAAAAGAGCCAACAAAATTGAATGGCTCTTTATATAATTTATTTCTGCAAGTATTAAGCAGGCTTGCCACCCGGCTTCACAGGTTGTGGTATTTTACGCATTCTAATGCTTTCAGGCGTTACCTCTAACAATTCATCATCTTTAATGTATTCCATGGCTTCCTCTAAAGAGAAAAGAATTTTTGGAGCCAACTTAATATTGTCATCATTACCAGCTGAACGCATGTTGTTTAGCTTTTTGCCTTTGATAACATTTAATTCAATATCGCCTTGTCTGGCATTTTCGCCAATAACCATTCCTTTATAAACCTTGTCTCCTGGCTCCACAAAAAACTTACCTCTGTCTTGTAAACGAGCCAATGAAAATCCTAAGGCTTGGCCTTCTTCCATACTTACCATTGAGCCTTTAAGTACTGTGCTCAACTCACCTTTCATTGGTTCGTAAGCTCTAAATCTATGAGTCATAACTGCCTCACCTGCAGTAGCTGTAAGGATGTTACTTCTTAATCCGATTAAACCCCTACTTGGTATGTCAAACTCCAAGTGTTGTAAATCGCCTTTTGGCTCCATTACTTGCAATTCACCTTTACGTTGAGTCACCAATTCTATTGCTTTACCTGCAGAAACTTCTGGTACATCAATAACCAATGTTTCAAAAGGTTCGCATTGCACACCATCAACTTCTTTTATAATTACAACTGGTTTACCAACCTGTAATTCATACCCTTCCCTACGCATTGTTT
>Ga0114956_1003001_pt1 | contig 13139 bp, 9 predicted proteins | sample MaitaG_FD_87304 | JGI IMG/M metagenome (GOLD analysis project Ga0114956, IMG submission 87304) | Marine algal microbial communities from Maine, USA - Maine_Asex2 metaG | ecosystem: Host-associated > Algae > Red algae > Unclassified | place: Maine, USA | collected 2015-01-05 | reverse complement strand
GCTAACGCACGTCGAACCGCGCGGGCTCTACAAAGCGATGCTTCGCTCGGACATGAGATACTAGGGTTTATTGACTCGCTTAATACGAGTGGTTCGACCAAAAGCATTGAAGGTATTCAGGTCTACGCGAATATTGAGGCCGCTCAAGCTCAGACAGGTACTCAGGCCACTTTGATTTTTGCATCCGAGACCACTGCCGATCTGGATGAAAACAGGGATTTACTAAACCAGGCACTCGCCGAGTCTATCCACGTATCGATCGTTCCGCCAAGTATGAAGCTACCGCTGTATGGAGCAACGGTAGTCGGTATATTTCGACATGACACTGCGCTTATAAAGTTGCAAAACCGATTAGCTGATCCTACAGCTCAATTTGTAAAAAGAGCTGTTGATATCGTTCTGGGTTCAATTTTACTAATCGTGCTTGCGCCGATATTTGCATTCTTGGCCGTCACTATTCGACGAGACGGAGGACCTGTATTTTATAACCACACACGACTAGGTAAGAATGGGAAGGTATTTAACTGCCATAAATTTAGATCGATGATGATCAATTCCGATCACATTCTGCAGGAATATTTAAAAGAAAATTCTGACGCTAACGATGAATGGGTGCGAAAACGAAAGATAAAGAAAGACCCTCGAGTGACACCTATTGGACGGTATCTACGCCGCACTAGCGTCGACGAACTGCCGCAACTGGTCAATGTCATCAAGGGAGAGATGAGCCTGGTAGGACCGCGCCCTATCGTTGCAGAAGAAGTACCACACTATGGAACGTTTATATCGTACTACCTGAACATGACACCAGGTATGACGGGGTTGTGGCAGGTCAGTGGCCGAACAGATACCTCGTACGAAGAGCGGGTAAAGCTAGATGTTTGGTACTGTAAAAACTGGACTCTTTGGAATGACGTAGTTGTTCTGCTAAAAACCTGCAATACACTTGCTAGCCGACATGGTGCTTACTAAACACCTGTTGAAGAAATAGACAGATTTTCACTAACTATCATTCAATCTATAGTAGGCACATGCTTGGTCCACAAACCAAAAACAAGCTGCCCTTCCCGTGTTTTCTCTCTGGCTGCATCAAAAGCTGCAATTGCCTCGTCCAAATCAGTTACTGCGGGAATGATTCTTTCTGATTCAAGCTGCTTTGCGGCTTTGAGCAAGAAATCGATCTGAACAGCTACCGTCTCATTAGTCATCTCGAAGCTGTCGGTGGGAGGCTGAAGCCCAGAACCGGTAATGATATCCAGATCGTCGATCCATTCTGCCCACCCTTTTCTATCCGTGAAAGGTAACGGTCCGGCTTCATAGTGTTGCCCCGGTTTCACACAAGGCCCAATTGGTATGCTTGAGCCTCGCAGGTCACGTCTACCATCGACACCTGCTGCGCCCCCGATGTAAAGCGATCGCGCAACCATATGGTCAGCAAGTTTTGCCATTAACTCTTTTCCGAGTGCCTCGCCTTTTTTCGCGCGCAGGTAAATCGGAACAGCGCCGTAATGTGCATCCTGATAATTGCTTCTGGCCAACGCAGTAAACTCTGTCTGGTCAGAAGTTCGAAACATTGCACAGTGGGCGTGATTAAATGGCGAGGCGCTTGCATTGAGCGCATATAAAGCAGCTTCATCTTCGGTTGCGTTACTCACCGTATCCATTATTTGTTGTATTTGCGCTTCTGTTTCTGTGTACATCTCATTTGTTCGTGCAAGAGACCAAAGAAACATGTCATTGGAGCGCGTTCGTTCAGCAACATCTCTCGCTCGCCACATGGCATTCAAGCAATTGTAAATTGATCGGCTTTGTTCAACATTACAACGATAATCTGACATGTTGCCCTTGCCATTTGCCATTAACGGCACTCTGTAGTATTCGTATTGTGTTGCCAGTGCAAATTGCGCGGCTGCCTGCACAAGCATGCCAATACGCGGGTCTTCAGTAGCTAACCAGAGTGCCCAACCAACATTGTACAAATGTGCTGAGTCGGATTTCCAATCGTCTGCCGGGTTAACCGAGTAGACTTCGGCGGTGAATTCCTGGCCATTTAACTTGTGTTCATATTGCAAACCAAAATCTGGCTTCTGCGGGTCGCGAAGCATGGTGTCTACAAAAGGTGTGCGGTAAGGGTATCCGGCGTGTGCAAACGCTATGTTGTACATCGCCCCGGTGTATTTCGCAATGGATTCACCATTTAGTGCCTTGGTAATGAGTTCCGCATCGGCCTCGTCAATGGAGCCACGAGATGTTGGGTATTCCCCACCCTGTGCTGAAATCGTCCCAACTATGTTTTTGAAGGAAGACTCTCCGTTAGTGCCAGCCGGGTCGTAATGCGACTGCGTATAAGATTGCAAAGACCCCGTGTACCATGTTGGCAATCCAAATTGGGTCGGCCAATCGGCAGCAATATCAGGGTCGTAACCCACCCATCGCCCGTCATCAATCGCTTTCACGATCATGTTGCTATCCATTTCTATCGGGCTTGCGTCCTGCGCAAATTTACAGGCATGCTGAGGAACAAGCAGCGTCCAATCGCCAACGGTAACGACCTTGGGTTGATCTGTATCATTACAAGCCATTGCCGAGCTCCAGCCCGGCTTTTCATCGAGATACCAAAGAAATCCTGGTCCACTGGCTCTTATGCGCCATGTACCACTTTTAGTAGCGAAACTAGCTAGTTCAGGTCCGATCGTGGCAGGCGAGGCTCCATCTCCATCGGTGCTTTCTCCACCGGCGCAGGCACTCAAAGTGGACAATGCAGCTACCGCTGCTATGAGCCAGGCTGACAATCGGTGTGTTGAATTTCTAGGAGACACTAACAAATCCTCTGTTATAAACTTTCGATGAAAACTGTCCAAACAATTTGACTGTTGATAGAGTCACATCTGAAGAATCTGTCTGGGAACGGGTGAGGAAGCCTGTCTAGAAACGAGTGTGACGAGTTTACTCTTTATTTTCGTAGATTCAGCGATCGTTATGCGTTTCATCTCTCATTTCCTGAATCATTTTTCAATTACTAACAACCGAATATACGCAACTTACAGGAGCGCACTAATTCACTCTCTTATGGTTACTCTGTACTGCAGCAATCGAGCCCAACCAAGCCAATAACAGTCAAATAGATGACAAAGCGCAATACGCATAGTGAAGTGTGTGAACACCGCCTGCCCAAACCATGATAATTTCGACGCAAGCTATTGCCGGTAATTGCACAAATTCTGCGAGACACCCCAACGTTACAGTTTAACCTGTTGATATTTAACGATATACGTACTTAAAAGCCAGATCAATTTGTAGACCACTGGGCACTTGCAACCATAGCAATGACCCGTAGCCCGATAGAGCGCTGTAACAATTCTCTATTCAGCTGACAAGGCCGAACAGGACTATCGTAAAACCCGCTTGAACATAAACTCTACTTCGTCTTGTGTACAGTTACGAAAAGTTGAGCCTGATATCAAATTTCCGTCGTCACACTTTGTTGCATTTCCGCTACTAACAAGCAAAAAACTGCTAATTCCTACACCAGTCTTTGATGTGTGTGAATACTGTCAAAGTTTGCCGTAATTTCCATTCATCAGGTCGATCAACCGATTATACTTGACTGAATCACTGAGAGATGTTTCCAGCCTTTCCCATGCGGGTCTTGCTATTAATCCATTCCTCAATAAATAGAATTGACTGGCCAGTCGGCCATCCAAACGAACCAGACAGATAGCGGAGAACAACCCCATGCCCAGACCTATAATTCTCCTCGAATTTAATGAGATTGTTCCACAGCTGGTAGATCGGTTTATAGCGGATGGAAAGCTACCTAACTTTAAAAAATTCAAAAACCAGTCGGATGTCTTCACAAGCATCGCCGACGAAGAGCAACCGCCGAACCTTGAGCCCTGGATACAATGGTATTCACTCCATACCGGTATGCCGTTTAGCGAACACGGAGTGTTTCGCCTGACTGACGGATTAAAGTCAGATCATGATGACATCTGGAGGATTTTGGCTAAACAAGGCAAACGAGTCATCAATATGTCCAGCATGAATGCCAGATCGTTTGACCCGCAAAGTGGCTCCGTGTACTTGCCTGACCCATGGTGCAGCACTGCTACACCGTATCCTGCAGAGTTGTCAGACTATCAACGATTTGTATCCCACATGGTCATGGAATATTCCAATAGCGGTGGCGACATCAAAAAGCTCGGTACGCGATTTGTAAAGATGCTGGCAACACATGGCCTAAGTCTCACTACTATGCTGAAAATCGGCAAACAGCTAGCGGGGGAAAAAATAGGCGGCAGTCGGGCTACTTGGCAAAGAGCGACCGTACTCGATACGATGCAGTTTGATGTGTTCAAACATTTTTACAAAAAGAACAACCCCGATTTCTCTACTTTTTTCATTAACAGTACAGCCCACTTTCAGCATGCGTATTGGAAAGACATGGACCCCAAGACTTTCGGTGTCGCTGAAAGTAACGATTCTCCTCACAAAGATGCGGTGCTATACGGCTATCAGGAAATGGATAAGCTGCTCGCACGATTCATGAAGTTGGCTGAAAAGCGCAATGCACTGCTTGTCTTATCGTCTGCCCTGAGTCAACAACCGTATCTGGATCATATTGGCAAAGACGGTATTTACTATCGATTTAAAAACATAGAAAATTTTATGGCACAGCTTGACTTGCCGTTTCTCAATATCGAACCCGTTATGACCAATCAATATAGATTGAATTTCGAGTCACTGGATGATGCAAAAAAAGCTGTGAATGCGCTGGAAAAAATAATGGTCAAAGGCAAGAATGTTCTTGGCATAGTTCACGATGACAATACCCAGGTTTTTGTTGGCGTTGACACGCATCAGGTAATTGCCGATAGTCAAATACTGCAGGTTGAGGGGTTGCCCGACAGCAATTTCAGAGACGTATTTTATGCACTGGATGTTTCAAAATCCGGTAAGCACCATCCTGATGGGCTGCTCTGGTTCCGAACAGGGGACTATCATCTGCATTCCGATAAACAATCCATACTTAACGTGCTGCCAACGCTAGTCAGCTTGCAAGGTGTTGATTTATCACAATTCAAATTTCAGGGCGATAGTTTTGTTCATCAGTTACGCCCAGATGCAAAATAGTTTGCTGTTAACTGTCAGCCATACAGTTGAGGCAAATCAATCTTGAAGGGCAGTGAGACCAGCCTAACTAGTCGAATTGTCAACAGCGCAATATACTCAGTCGGGTCCAACGTACTGCAACGTACGCTTGGACTCGCCAGCATGTTGATTCTTGCCAGACTATTGACGCCAGAAGACTATGGCGTTGTCGCTGCGGCTTTGCTTATCGTAGAGTTGTTCAATGAACTTAGTAGAATTGGTATTAATCAATATATTCTGGGAAAGTCAGAATTATCTGATCAAGATCTGAATACTGCATGGACATTGCAACTTGGCATACGTGTGGTATTAGCGCTGATCATCGTTATATTCTCGGCGCCTCTGGCTGCGTTTTTTGATTTCGACGCGCTCAGATTAGTGCTCTGTGCAGCCGCCGCAGTACCGGTAATAGAGGCACTGCAAAATCCCGGAATATTTCTTTTGCAGCGCATGTACAGTTATAAGGCAATTTCGTTTATTCATATCATGTCTAAATTACTGGGTGTTGCCTGCGGTATTGCCGTAGCTATAATGTTTAGAAGTTACTGGGCGCTCATTGTGAACGGAGCAGTTGCAGCAGCCTCACTCATGCTATTGAGCTATGTCATTCACGCACATCGCCCACGCCTGAGTTTACGAAACATAAAATCGCAGTGGAATTTTTCGCAGTGGAATCTGGCTCGAGCAATTGTTGGCTATAGCCGCTCAAAATCAGATAATTTTCTCGTAGGCCGGTTGTTCGGTATGGAGAGCCTTGGCTTCTATTCAATGTCGAAGCAACTAGCGACACTGCCCCAAGAACAATTGGTACTGCCAATCTCCGATATTGTTACCTCTACTATAGGAGGTACTGATGAACGTAAATCATTCGCTCACCTATCACTGACAAAATTAATAGTAACGGTTGCAGGGTTCATATTACCGTTTGTGCTGATACTTTTTTCACTAACCGATGAACTGGTATTACTGTTGCTTGGTGAGCAGTGGCAGAAAAACTCAGATTTAATCAGACTGCTAGCACCTCTTTCGTTGACTTATGCAGGGTGCGCGTTGATAGAGACCTCGCTAGTTGCAATCGGTCGAGTAAAAGATGTATTTATTCTGGATGTAATAACGCTATTAATGGTACTTGCCTGTTTGGCCATAGCGATATTTTCGAATTCCGGTATTGAAATGTTTGCACTGATCAGAACTCTGGCTGGATTGTTGGTGCTGATATTCAGTTACTTTTTTATTAAACGCTTTTTGGCACTGGACACTGTCTCACTGCTTTTGTCTCTCTTACCAATAGCGATCTCTGGAGGCGTGTGCTGGTACGTTTTAGTAACACTGCAATCATTTGGAAATGAATCTGGCTGGTCTTCCTTCTGGATTCTATTCGTAGCCGGGGGATTGGGCATGCTGGTATATTTTTGCACTATGTGTGCTTTGCTTTTCGGAACGAAGCGCACTACCGATGAGCTACAAGTATTGAAAAATATGATTGGCAAAGGCGCTGACTTGACAAAGACCAGGCTTTTGGTTGCGTTGAGGAGTAAGTAATCATGCTAGACATATTTCTGGTTGTAATTCTTGCCATTCTGGTGCTGCTTGGACTCCGCCATCCTATAATCGCCTTTGGCGCTTACATGTGGGCTGATCTAATGACCCCTCAAAGTATTGCGTTTGGAATGGCCTCCACCATTCCGTATTCAAATATATTTGCTGCTTTGACGATACTGTCCATTCTCATAAATCGAAAGCGCCTTAGCCAGCCAACCAGTTGGTATATATTGTTGATTATATTATTGTTCCTCCTGTGGACACAGGTAACGCAAACCTTTTCAGTCAATCCTGTTATCGCGGCATTCAAACTTTCCTGGGTAACAAAATCGCTGGGTTTTAGTCTGGTTGCGCTAGTAATAGTTAATTCGAAAGCGACGATTGAATATTTCCTTTTGCTATTTACCACCTGTGTCTCCTATTTTTCATTCTCTGCCGGAGTAAAAACGATGATTGGTGGTGGTGGATATGGTTTAGAGCTTGTGCGCGTAGCAGCTAACAATGGACTCGCAGAGAGTAGTACGCTGGCGGGAGTAGCAACCGCTTGTATACCGTTTATACTTTTCTTCTACAAATACTCGACTATTTTTCCTCCTAATCGCTACTTTAAGTTTGCGTGTATTTGTGGTCTGGCGGTTTTCTTGTTTGGTATTATCGGAACCTTTGCGCGTACAGGATTAGTTTGTTTATTCATTCTATTTAGTTGCGGCTTCCTTATATCCAAGAAAAAGGTGCTACTGATTTTCACCGCGGTCGTTGTCATGATTGGCTTAGTTAGTTTTGCGGGGGAAGATTGGCGAAGCCGAATGGGCACCATCTTTGATGAACCAAGTGTTGAAGATGATGGCACTTTGCATATTATAGGCCGCACAGAAGTCTGGCTCTGGACACTCGACTACTCGACACGCAAACCATTAGGCGGCGGAATGGATTCATATTTAGAGAATCTAGGAGAGCTGGCATACTATTCCAAAGCTTTCAACGTAGAAACACAAACTGCGGCACGTGCATTTCATAACATTTACATGGAGGTACTTGGCGAACAAGGCTACCCAGGTTTATTTCTATATTTGAGTGTACTCATACTGAGTATTGCCCGTCTCTTTAGGCTGCGCAAACCAGAGAATTGGAATGGGGCTGATCCAGAAACTACTGCCTGGGCAACAAATTTGTCGACTGCATGCCTAGTGTCGTTTGCAATTTTGCTGACAATGGGAATGTTTGTTGGCGTCGCCTACAGATTATATGTATTTGTTCCGGTTATAGCCGCATCCGGGCTTAGCTATATGAACAGACAATATTTGCGGGAGTATCTTCATGACAATCCGTTGGGTGCGATTGGTCGGAAAAGTACGTATTAACCAAGCACTGTAGAACCGTAACCATGAATCGAAGTTTTGACGTATTAACTACTTTTAGGGGGTTAGCCGCATTGTGGGTGGTTGTATACCATTTCAAAAATTATCTTCCACCGATTCCTATGCTCGCACAAAACATTGTTGGGTTTGGGTATATCGCAGTAGACTTTTTTTTCATTCTTAGCGGTTTTGTAATTGCCTATAGTTATTTCAACAATTTGAAAGAACCAAATAGAAAAAAACTCAAAATATTCTTTCTAAAACGATTTGCTCGTGTTTATCCACTGCACGGATTAATATTAATTGCGTACTTGATAGTGCCATTAGCTTATTACTTAAAAAAAGACTTTGTTCCAGATGAATTTTCTGCAAGTTACTATTTTTTAAGCGCTTTGCTAGTACAAAACTGGGGATTCACAAACACTCTGGCCTGGAACGTCCCTGCTTGGTCCATTAGTGCCGAATTTGCTGCCTATTTGTTGTTTCCAATTATGTGCATTGGCTTAAATAAACTGGGAAGACTGCAACACTACGTTTTTACTCTAATTATTCTGCAGATTTTTTTGATCTTTATTTTCAAGGCACGAGAATATGAAAGCATTGGATTTGATATTGTAAATTTGGGCACATACAGATGTTTAATAGAATTTGCCATGGGCTCAATATTGGCAAAAATTTATTTGGACAATTTTAAACTTATTCGATTCCAATCAATTCTAACTTTTGGTCTTGGTTTTACCCTATTTATTTTTATGATCATATTCTTGATTACCGACTACTATTTAGCGCCCGTTGCAGTCTGTTTAATTATATATGGTTCACTTTTTCTACCAACAATTGTTATCAAGACAATTACTGTACCCCCGTTACTTTATTTGGGGAAAATTTCATATTCTATATATCTAGTCCATTATTTAGTTAGAGAAGTTTTTAAGTTGTTTATGGCAAATAATCAAGAAATAGAAGATTTCAATCTGCTTCTACTATACGTGGCGGTAGTAGTTGCTTTGTCAGTTCTTTTATATGAGTACTACGAAAAGCCAGCTAAATCATATATCTTGAATCGCTATCTACACCGGATTTAGTCAAAGCGAATTTGGTAGATTCCCCATAAGAATCCTCAAAACAAGCTCCTGACTGAAACGTTTTGTCGTGCCGTACGCTTCTCGTCAGGTGACAGGTCTTTGATATCTCTTTCTATTTTGTACAACGCTTTGTAACGCGTCATGCCTTGTCCTGCTATTGAACCGATAGCGCTGGCTTTATCTTTTACGCTGAGCTTGTCGTACACGCGCCGGAAACGCCTGCGAGCGTGATCGTTGCACAGTGCTACTTTCAAATTGTTCTTGCGCACCACCTCATTAAAATTAGACGCGCCATCGCACACCAGAGTGCCATTGAACTCTGATAACAATCCGTATGCCGTTTCACCCGATTTTGATGCCGCATAGTCAACCAACACAACCGGACAACCTGGTGGTCCGCCTCGACGTATCCACAGTGCACTCAGGCTCTGCGCCAGGCGGCCATCCTCTTTTAACACTTGTAGCCTTGTGTCATCGCTCATCGCGATGTCGTAGCTGAAGAACGTATCCATAAACAAGTTGAGCACCGGTTGGAACAGCGCGCTTGAATCAATGATCCAGCGTGCATTTCTGGCGCGCGGTAGCGATAGCTCTGAACGTTCTGCGATCTTCTCCTGACGATACAGCGGTATGCCATCGGTATACTTCGATACCATCACGTGTGCCAGCATCTGTGGCGATACCTGGCAGGCGGGTAGCGGTTGAGCCGGCATTTTTGCGGTGATGATGCATTCTTTGCAGGAACAGGCGTACTTTGGGTCGGATATGGCGGATGACGTAGTGCTGCTGTGGAATGATGGAGAGTTGTTCGTGTACTTGCTCGCCTATACGCTCAAGTGTTTTTCCACAGTGACACTGTTTTTCATCATCGTCGAGTTCGTGTTCGACTTCTACCCTGGGTAGATGTGCTGGCAACGCATGGCTTTTCTTCTTAACGTTGCGCTTGAGTGCACCAACGTTAACTTCCTCATTTTCTGTATCTTGCCCTGAGGCGTCTTCAGCGGCCTGTTCTTCAGCTTCGTTGAACAGACTGTACTGATCTGCATTAAAGCGCTCGGAGCTTTTACCAAAGCGTTTGGTCAGCAGTTCGCGCAGGCGTTCTTCGAGTTGTTGGATATGTCCCTCTTTGGATGCCAGCTTTTTACGAAAGCGTTCAACTCGCGCATCGCTTCGTTCGGCACGTGCCTCAGTACGCTGCAACGATTTTTGCTGTTTCTCAATCGTGCGCTGCTGCTTTTTCAACAGCGCAATAAGCGCATCAGGGTCGTTTGGAAGTTGTGAGGGTAGCCCGTCCATGGGCAACAATTATAGAGCGTAAATGTGCTTATGCGAAGTACTCAAACGATAAATTTTTATGTGGACGCATACCGTTAAGATTGTAACCATCGAGCAATTGATCCAGTTGCTCTTGAGTCAAACTCAGCGTGTCATCGTTAAACCAATCTGGCCAGTGGAAGCGTTGCTTCTCTAGTCGTTTGTAGAACAACCAATAACCGTTGAGGTGCCAGATCAACAACTTTAGTTTGTTGCGATCTTTGTTTGAGAAAACGTACAGCGATCGATCAGCTGGATCACGATTTAACTCAGTGGCAACGATTATCGCCAACCCGTCGATTTGTTTACGCATATCGACTGGGTGCCGGTAGACGAATACATTCTCTGGGGTCCAGCGAGAAGGATTCATGAACTCGATGATTCGGATGCTAAGGTCAGCGTTACGTGATGACCAACTTGCAGCGTGATAATCGATGGCTGACGCACAGGTGAATCATTCTGCGCCACCGCAGTTTTTACTTGTTTAAATGCTGGTGGCTCATTCGAGCTGTGCAGCTTAGCCCTGCGTCGCCATTTGTTAAAAGTGACAGTGGAAAGATTATGCTGCTCGCAAAAGGCGTCAGTACTGAGCTTGGACTGTTCAAACTGCTCAACAATACTGGCCCACTGTTGTGCACTTTTGCGTTCTCGGCGTGTGTTCATTGGTTTGATCTCAATTAATTTATGGAGATCAAAGCGTTGCCAATTTTCTCCTGTTTAGCAACACGTTCCGGATCGATCGCTTACGGTGCCCCCGTTAATGATGTCGAGCCTCAACTCCGCCTTAGCGGAGATGAGCAGTTCTTCCCTGCGCGCTAGTCAGTGTTCCTAAGGGTATGTTGCACCAACAAAGCTACTCATAAAACTCGGGCGATGTGCATGCACATGTCCTCGGTACGCTTCACTATAATAATTGGGGTAAAGGCAATCGGCCGGTATTCGATATGTTGGTGTTTGAAAGGGAAGGTCAAAATAAAGACACTGCGTACCCGTTGAACCACCAGTGCCTCCGGAATATAGGCCATGGGTACGTAAAAAGAAATGATCATCGCCTTGTGTCGGTATTACGTGCTAACAGAGGCTGGTTTAAGAAAAGAGACAAGCCGGCGTCGTCCCACGCCGGCCTGACAGATATTCACCTGTTCATAGGTTAATATCGTTCCTTTAAGGGTAGGTCGCATTAATAAATGCGCGTAATGCTATGGAGCGATTGAAAAGGATATGCGAAGCAATACCTTCCCTGGCGGGATAATTAGGTTCCCCACTTAGAAGCCATTCTTCAAATGCGCTCCCAGCTTGATCAAGCGGATTCGAAGGTAGTTCCAAAGAAAGGTCACCAAAATTATCGAGTGTCGGTACACCACCAATAAGGGTATCGTAGCCATAACCTCCATTTACATAGACTGTTGGGTCCCCGAAACTAGGCCCTTGTTTTAATGGCACCTGGAGATTAATGATGTCGTCCCCGTCTTCACCCACCAAGCTAACCGGGGTTTCCGGATTCATGTTTTCATGCCCGATAAATCTTAGAGTATCGTTTCCAGCGCCGCCTGTTACGTTAGTGAAGCCGAAGAATGATTCGGGAGGCCCTACAACCGCTTGAAACGGAATTCTCACCTCCACAGCGTCATCTCCGTCATTTGTGGTGACGTTAATCCTGCCGTAAAAGTTACCAGTGTCTATAGCCACGAAGTCATTGCCTGCACCTGTCGTTATATTTTTCGATCTTAGAAGCGACTCTCCGCCGATCAGCACAATATCATCGCCCGCGCCCAATCGATCGCCTAACACAGAGGAGTCACTGAAATCAAAATACAAACTAAGGTAGGTGGCTCCACACGTTTCAATAAAACTGACGTTCCCTGCGCCATAAAAATAGACCAGTTCATCGTTACCATCACCCAGCACTGCTTCGAACAGTACCTGACCAACCCCGTCCCCCGGCACGCTGATATCCAGACTCGCCTGACCGTTGATGGTTGTGCCCGGTAGTCCATGCAGGGTCATTGTCGGTCGACCCGAAGACCCCTGGTGATCCACCTCACAGGTAACATTCATCCTGTCTGCAAATGCGGAGCCTGTGGCAGTCACTAATACAAGCTCCTCCGGGTGTAAAGCGTTGTCAGGGTGAGGCATGGATGTGACCGAGATATCGCGGGTTACCGCGTCATACATTTGCTGGCTGGCAACGAAAAGCAAGTGATCGGTAATGGCATTGATCACCAGATGATGGTCACTGGGTGAACCGTTTAGACTTTCTTCAAAGTTTCCCACCAGGTCACTGTCAGAAAATATTTTATCGTTGCCACCTCCGCTGTCTAAAACCAATTGGGAAGAGTCATAAATCGTATTCGCTACGTAATGCAGCCCATCATCACCGTAACCAGCCAGAAACTGGAATCGATTAGTCGGATTAGTCGGCAATATTGCTGTTGGTTCTTCGGTTATCAGACCCTGTTGTTCAAAACTGTTTCCACGGATATCGAGTAGGTCGTTATTACCACCCATTAGCAATCGGGCTCTTGAGTAGATTGTGTTTTCAGCCAACTCCAGGACGTCGTTGCCCGTGTGGGTATAAATATCGGTGCGATGCAAGACGTTGTCTTTGATATGTACAAAATCATCCCCACCGTCGGTCTTTATATAAGTCATCCCGAATACGGTAATTTCATTCATGACCAATAGATCG
>Ga0114956_1002998_pt1 | contig 13141 bp, 13 predicted proteins | sample MaitaG_FD_87304 | JGI IMG/M metagenome (GOLD analysis project Ga0114956, IMG submission 87304) | Marine algal microbial communities from Maine, USA - Maine_Asex2 metaG | ecosystem: Host-associated > Algae > Red algae > Unclassified | place: Maine, USA | collected 2015-01-05 | reverse complement strand
ATGTCGGAGTGTTCTCGGAGGAGCGGAGCGACGCTCCACGAGGCGGGGACTCAGGCCTGCGTGGAAACGCCTCGGGCCGAAGGCCCGAGCAGATGTCACAGCGCGGCGACGATGTTCTCCATGAGCCAACCGAGGACCATGTAGGCCGCGAACAGAGCCCGATCGATCTCGTCGGCGAAGTCCTCATATTCGGATTCTTCGTCGACATCAAGCCGGGTGCCGAGCACGAGCCGCAGGTCGTTGATGGCGCCCATCCACGCGAGCAGCTGAGCTTCGGTCAAGGTTGTCTCGTCGACGGTGCCCTCGAGTGTGGCGAGCGCCCGCAATCGCTTGCGCTTCAGATCGTTGCCGACCATGTCTTCGTATTGGGCGGCCTTCTCGAGATCGTCCTGATACGCATTCGGGAATAGGCGCCATGCAACGGGGTCTCGCCCGTCGATGAGGGATCGGAGCTGTGGCACCAAAGATCGAAGCAGATCGCGTTCGTCTTGGCGGAGGTTGACCCGGAACGCATCATCGCCGATGCGCTCAATCGTGCGAAGCAAGCGACTAGTCGTCCTTCTGCATCGTGGCCCAGAGGCCGTGTTCGTGCAGCCGGAAGACATCGAGTTCGGCCTTCTCTCGCGGACCGTTCGACACGACGGCGCGGCCCTTCTCGTGAACGTCGAGCATCAACAAGGTGGCCTTCTCATTGCTGTAGCCAAACAACTTCTGGAGCACGTAGGTGACGTACGACATCAGATTGATTGGGTCGTTCCAGACGATGACGACCCACGGGTGGTCGGCGTCGGTGACGGTTTCTTCGGTGGGTTCGTCGACTTCGATCGGCGACGTAACGGGAGCGGTCATGAGCCGTTCGGCCGTGAGGCGCGCCGCGATCACTGGGCCACCGCAGCCGTGCGCTTGCGGCCGATGGCAGCCACGTCGGGAAGTTCGATTGGCGACGCGGCCGAGTTGAGGTGGAACCACAGCACGGCGATCCACAACATCGTGGCGCCGAAGACGTGGATGCCGACGAGCAGTGCAGGCACGCCGGTGAAGTACTGGACGTACCCGATCGTGCCCTGGAGCAGCAGGATGACGAGCACGATCGAGCAGAGCCGAACCTCGCGTTCGGTCGCACCGTTCTGTCGCAGCCACCAGAAGGTGGCGACGACGGCGACGAGTAGGAACACGACCGACGTGCCATGCAGCCGAGCGATCGAGGCGACTTCGAGTGGCAAGCGTTCGATCACCTCGCCTTTGCGGTTGCCGGTATGCGGGCCGGAGCCAGTGACCAAAGCGCCCAGGACGATTGCGACCGACGTGAGCGTGCTGATCACCCACGCGTGAGGTCGAGAGACGCGAGCGGTCTGCGCGACCCATTCGTCGTCGTCGATCCCGGCGCGGTACACGAGCAGGACCGCGATCCAGACCAGCACGATCGACAGCAGGAAGTGGGGAAGTACGGCCCACGGATTGAGCTCAGACAACACGACGATTGCCCCGACCACTGCCTGCATGGGAACGCCGAGCACGAGCAGCCAGGACAATCGGGTGAGATCCCGGCGTCGGGGGCTGCGCAGCCACGCGCCGAGTGCCGCCGCGACAACGGCGATCGACACAACGCCGGTGAACAGACGGTTCCCGAACTCGATCCAGGCGTGGTACTCGAACTCGGGGATGAGCTCGTCACTCTCGCACGTAGGCCAATCGGAGCATCCGAGTCCAGACTCGGTGAGACGGACTGCGGCGCCGGTAATCGTGATCACGACCAGTGATACCAAGGCCGCCACAGCGATTCGGCGAAAGGCAAGTGGCGAAAGCGTACCTTTTCGGATTCTCACGGCTTAAACCTACCGTCCTGGATGGCGCAGGACGTGTTCGCGGCGAGTACGCTCTGGCCAATGACGACCGTCGTCTCCCCCTCGGAAAAGCGACGGGCCGGTCAGCGGATTGGGGCGTTCATCGCGCTCACGAAGCCCCGCATCATCGAACTGCTCTTGGTCACCACGGTGCCGACGATGATCGTGGCCGAGCGCGGCCTGCCCTCTATATGGCTCATGATCGTGACCGTCGTCGGCGGCACGCTCGCGGCTGGCGGGGCGCATGCCATCAATATGGTCGTCGACCGCGACATCGATGCGCTGATGGAGCGCACGAAGAACCGCCCGCTCGTGACCGGCGTGATTTCGCCGACCGAAGCCATGGTCTTCGCGATCGGCCTTGAGATCTTTGCGTTCGTGTTCCTGTGGCAGCTCGTCAACCTGCTCAGCGCCTGTTTGGCGGTCTCGGCGACACTGTTTTACGTCTTCGTCTACACGCTCTGGCTCAAACGACGGACGACTCGCAACATCGTGATCGGCGGCGCCGCGGGTGCGGTTCCCGTCCTCGTTGGTTGGTCTGCGGTCACGAACACGCTCGATTGGCCGCCGATCGTGCTCTTCGCCATCATCTTCTACTGGACGCCGCCGCACTTCTGGGCCCTCGCTATCAAGTACAAGGACGACTATGAAGCCGCGGCGGTGCCGATGCTCCCCGTCGAGGTCGACCTTCAGACTGTCGCCCGGCGCATCTTGATGTACACGCTTCTGTTGTGGGCGCTCACGCTCGTGTTTGGCCCCGTCGCGAACCTGGGCTTCATCTATCTCATCACGGCCCTCGTCCTCGGTGCGGTCTTCACGTGGTTCTCGGTTCAGGTCCTTCGAACCGGGTCGTCGGAGGTCGCGATGAAGCTCTTCAGCTGGTCGATTACCTACATCTCGTTGCTGTTCGGGGCCATGGCTCTCGATCAACTGATCTAAACATCGACCGATCAAGAAGCATGCCGGTTTTTTTGTCGCAAGATCAGACCCGTCAGAATTCGGATCGAGTGCTCAGAATGGCTAGTGTGTCGGGGCTGATGAGTGCACCTTGCCCCTGTGCAGCGTGCGTAGCATTTGAGCGCCTTCGACCGACCCCCTCAATGGCAGAGCAGTCTCACCTCGTATGACCGTTACCACCGCAGAAAATCACGCGTCCACAGATGACCTTGAGGCGTCCGCCAGCTATCGGCGCGACTCCCTCGGGCCGCTGAACTTCATCGGCAGCGGTGACCACAAGGTCATCGGCCGTATGTGGATCGTCGCCTCGCTCGTGTGCGGGCTCGTCATCCTCGCCGTCGGCGCGCTCGTCGGCTTCGAACGAATCGATGCGCTCAGCATCGACGTCTTCCCGGGTCTCGAAGGTCTCGGGCAGGCCTGGACCCTGTATCGCCTTGGCCTGGTGTTCATGGTCGTCGTGCCGCTGATCATTGGTCTCGCCACCGCAATCATTCCGCTGCAGGTCGGCTCCCGGGCGATCGCCTTCCCGCGGGCTGCGAACGCCGCCTTCTGGACGTGGCTGATCAGCGCCGGCATTTTCGCCGTCTCCCACGCGATCGACGGTGGGTTCGTTCGCGGCGGAGGCCAAGACGCGGTCGAGCTCAGCCTCATGTCGCTGGGCTTCATGGCCGTGTCGATCATGCTCGCCACCGTGTGCATCATGACGACGATCATCACGCAGCGCACCGAGGGCATGACCCTCGACATGGTGCCGATGTTCTCGTGGTCGATGCTCGTCGCTGGCGCCGTGTGGCTATTCAGCCTGCCGGTCTTGGTCGCCAACATCGTGATCATCTGGGTCGACCTCCAAGGCGACGTTGCCCGCTACTTCGCCAATGGGCTCACCGACGGCATTTGGAATCAGCTCTCCTGGGTCACCGACCAGCCGCAGATCTTCGCCTTCGTCTTGCCGCTACTCGGTATCGCCGCCGACATCATGCCGACCGGGTTCCGCGAGCAGCCCCGCCTCGCTGGCGTGGTGCAAGGCGCTATCGGCCTGTTTGGTGTGCTCAGCTTTGGTGCGTACGCCCAGTCGTTCTTCTCCGGCGATTCGCTGACGTCGCCGATCTACGTGCTCGCAGCGCTCGGTCTGCTGCTGCCGGTTCTCGCGATTCTCGGCTCGTGGGCCGACATGGGGCGTCGCAGCGGCGAAGCGCCGTCGGTTGGTATTCACGGTCTTATTGCCATTGACGCCATCCTGTTGATCCTGCTTGGTGGAGCGATTGCCTTCGTGCGGGTTCTCGCCCCGCTGATCGGTTTCCTCCGTGAGATGCCGTTCCTCAATGAAGGCACGATCAACGACATCATCGATCCGCTCGAAAGCCTGCAGGGCACGTCGATTGCCGGCGCGGTGTTCAACGTCGTGTTGGTCGCGGGGCTACTCGGTGCGCTCGCTGGTTTGCACTTTTGGGCTCCGAAGCTGTTCGGCCGCAAGTTGATCGGCCCGGTGGGGCTTCTCGCCGCACTGTCGCTCATGGGCGGCGCTGCCGTTACAGCGATCCCCGACGTCATCTCTGGTTTCCTCGATCAGAGCGACTTCTTCCCGCTCCCCGATGCAGTCGAAGGGGCCGCTATCAGTATCGGCGACGGTGTCGAGACGCTGAACCTCGTGAGTTTCATCGGCCGCCTTGGCCTCGTTGCCGGTGTCGGTCTCATGCTGCTGAATGCGCTCGGCAGTTCGCTACTAAAGAAGCCGGAGCCGAGCGAGTACGACGACGAAGACATCGACAATCCCTGGGGTGGCCACACGCTCGAGTGGGCGACTTCTTCGCCTCCGCTCGTCGAGAACTTTGCGGCGCCGATCACCGTCGGCTCCGACCGCCCATTGCTTGATCTTGCCGAAGGAGAGGTGCACGCGTGAGCACCATCGAGTCCGACACTCTCGTGGCGGAAGTTTCTGACGCCGACGCGACCGACGAAACCGTCGACACTGTCGACACCGGCGAAGCCGTCGAGGTTGCAACGGCAACTGACGAGCACAACACGGGCGATGTCAATCCACTCGAGGTGGTCGCCGCGGGGGTTCCTCGTCGTCGCACGCTGCCAATCGGTGGCGCACTGTTGACCGCCGCAACGCTCATGTACTTCGGTGCGTTGTTTGCCATCTACCTCTCGGAGCGGGCCGCTCACCTCACCCGCAACGCCGCATCTGGCGATGGCACTCCATGGATTCCAAGCAACGTCCGAGTCGAGCTGGCCGCCCCCACGTTCATGGCCTGGACCATGCTGATGTCGATCATCACGATGCAGTGGGCCGTCTACGCGTTCAAGCGTGACGATCGTCGGCATGGTCTGCTGGCGCTTGTCGTCCAGGCGGTCTTTGCCGGGGGCATGATCAATCAGACCGTGTTCCAGTGGAATCAGCTTGGTCTGGTTGGCGACGACCTTTCGAGCGCGGCCGCACCGCTGATCTATGCGATCACTGGCTCGTATGTCGCAGCGCTCGTCGTTGCGATGATTGCGTTCGCGCTTCTTGCATTCCGGACCCTGTCCGGCAGTACAACAAACCAGCACACCGATGGCGTCTCGGCAGTTGCCGTGTATTGGTACGCCCTCGTGGTGCTGTACTTCATTATCTGGATCCTCATCTTCATCACGAAGTAGCACTCATGTTCACAGCAGGTTTCAAATTCTTCTTCGGGTTGGCTATGGCCGCAGTTGGCGCTGCGGTTGTTTTCGCCTTCTTCGGAGGCGACACATCGTCGGGACCCGACTATTTCGGTGTTCTCGACCGCGAGACGTTCAAGGGCGTCATCAGCCTTGGCTGGCGTGGCAACGTGGGTGGCAGCATCCTCGGCTACGTGCTGTTTCTGGTGCTCGCATCGGTGGCCGCGTTCCTCGGTTTCACGATGAACGCGTACCGCGATGCCGACCCGAAGGCCGTCGCCGAGATTGCCCCTGATGGCGTTCTTCCGCCCTCACAGGCTCCGACGACCACCAGCTTCTGGCCAGTGGCCGCGGCGCTGGGCATCGGCATGATCATGGTTGGCCTCGCAACGAGCCCCATCGTGTGGCAGCTCGGTCTCGGTGTGCTCGCCATCGTCGTCTTCGAGTGGGCGATTACGGCGTGGGCCGATCGCATGACGGGCGATCGTGAAAAGAACCTGCAGATTCGCAACCGTTTGATGGGCCCGATCGAAGTGCCGTTGCTCGCTATCGCCGGTCTCGGCGTTCTTGGTCTGGCCGTCAGTCGAATCCTGCTCGCGGTCTCCCATATGGGCGCCGTCATCGCCGCCGGCGTGATTGCCCTTATCGTCTTCGCCATTGCATTGGTGTTCGCAAATGCCCCCAAGATGGGCAAAGCCGCGGTTGGTGGCATTCTCGGCATCGCCATGGTCGGCATCATCGCCGCCGGCATCTTCTCAGCGGCCACCGGTGAGTACTACGACGAGGAGTACTACAACGAGCATCACGGCGACGACGTCGATCACTCGGCCGAAGAGGGCGAAGCGCTCGCCGGATTGGGCGAATGATGGCTGCCGATCGCAGTACCACCAAAAGTCACACCGCTAGAGCTTGGCGCCGTCGGACCGACGCAGCCAAAGTAGGACCAATGCGCGACGTTTCCCGATCCACCCGCCGTCGGCTCTTCCCGCTGCTTGCCGCAGTCACGGTGCTTGCCGCTTCGTGTAGCGATAACCCGCTCGATACGACGTCGCCGAACAGCCCAATTGCCGAAGAGATCAACACCCTGTTCTGGGGCGTTATGGCCGTTGCCGGCATCGTCTTTGTGCTGGTGCAGGGCGCGGTGCTCTACATGAGCTCGCGGTTCTCGGTGAAGGGCGACCCGTTCGACGACGAAATCATCTACGCCGATGAAGAATTCCCCGAGCAGATCCACGGCAACGACCGCCTCGAAATCGCCTGGACCGTCCTGCCGGCACTGGTGCTCGCAGTCGTTGGTGCGTTCACACTGATCACGCTCTTCCAGCTCGACGATGTCGACGCGCAGCCAAACGCCCGCCTCGACCGCATCGCGGTCGTGGGTGCGCAGTGGTGGTGGGAGTACCACTACTACCTCGACGACGGTGACGACATCGTCGACTTCGTGACCGCCAATGAGATCGTCATTCCGGTCGACGAAGAAGTCCGCCTCGAGATCACCTCTCGCGACGTCATTCACTCGTTCTGGATTCCGAAGCTCAACGGCAAGCGCGATGCCGTGCCCGGCCGGGTCAGTCCATGGACGATCGAAGCGGATAACCCGGGCCGCTTCCTCGGCCAATGCACCGAGTTCTGTGGCCTCTCACACGCGTATATGCGCATGTACGCCTGGGCGATCGAGCCCGCTGACTGGGACACCTGGGCGGCGAATCAGCAGTCCACGGTCGAACTCCCGGCCGAGGGCACCGACGAACACGCCGGCTACACCTCGTTCATGAGCAACTGCGCGAGCTGCCACGTCATCAACGGCCTCACGAGCGTGCACAGCGGTGACGCCGCCGTGCTCGACGACTGGGCGACGTACAACCTCGCCGACCGCATCATTCCCGAGAAGACCCAGCAGGTCTCGGGTGCCGCCCCGAACCTCACCCACCTCATGACCCGCAGCAGCTTCGCAGGGTCGATCTTTGACCTCTACGAAATCCCTGACGACCAGGTCGACCTCCCCGACGACTACGACTACGTCGGTCTTGCCGAGAACGGCAAGGTCAACCGGGCCGACCTCGAGGCCTGGATCGTCAACGCCCCAGAAGAAAAGGCGAATGCCGCCGAACAAGAGGGCTACCGCCGAGGCATGCCGTCATTCACCGGACTGAGCAGCGAGGAAATCGACAACATTGTCAGCTTCCTCCTCACGCTCGACTGATCAGGAGTATCCCCAGCAATGGCAATCATTGAGGACCGTCCTCTCGAGCTCGAAGCCGGAGCGGTGCGACGCACCGAAGCCCGACCCATGGGTGTGCTCACGCGACCCCAGGGCGACACCGGTTGGAAGAGCTGGTTTTTCTCCGTCGATCACAAGAAGATCGGCATCATGTACGGCGTTGGTTCGCTGTTCTTCTTCCTCATGGGCGGCGTCGAAGCCCTGCTCATTCGTCTGCAGCTGGCCCGGCCGGACCAGACCTGGCTGAGCGAAGACATCTACAACCAGATTTTCACCATGCACGGCGTCACGATGGTGTTCCTCGTGATCATGCCGATGGCGGCCGCGTTCGCGAACTATCTCTTACCCCTGCAAGTCGGCGCGCGAGACGTCGCCTTCCCCCGCCTGAATGCGTTCAGCTTCTGGTGCTGGCTCAGCGGCGCGTTGTTCCTCAACACGTCGTGGTTCCTCGGCGGTGCCCCCGACGGCGGCTGGTTCAACTACGCCCCGAACTCCGGCGTCATCTTCTCGCCGAGCAACGGCATCGACTTCTTCGCCTTCGGCCTGCAGATCACGGGTATCGCCTCGCTGGTCTCGGCGATCAACCTGATCGTCACCGTGCTGAACATGCGGGCACCCGGCATGACGATGTTCAAGATGCCGATCTTCACGTGGATGATGCTCGTCGTTCAGTTCCTCCTGCTGTTCGCAGTGCCCGTCATCACGGTCGCCTTGTTTCTGCTGATCTTCGACCGTTCGTTCGGCGCCAACTTCTTCAACGTCGAAGCCGGCGCCGATCCGTTGCTGTGGCAACACCTGTTCTGGATATTCGGACACCCCGAGGTCTACATCCTCATCCTCCCGGCCTTCGGCATCATTTCTGAGGTCATCCCGACGTTCAGCCGCAAGCCCATCTTCGGCTACTCGTTCATGGTGTTCTCGGGTATCGCCATCGGCTTCATGGGCTGGGGCGTGTGGGCGCACCACATGTTCGTGTCGGGCCTTGGGCCTCTCTCGGTCGCTGCGTTTTCGGTGGCCACGATGTTCATCGCGGTACCAACCGGCGTGAAAATTCTGAACTGGCTGGCCACGATGTGGGGCGGCAAACTCCGCTTCACAACCGCAATGTTGTTCGCGGTCGGTGTGGTGTCGATGTTCACCATCGGCGGTCTGTCCGGGGTGACCCACGCCGTCGCACCGTCAGACACCCAGCAGACCGACACCTACTACATCGTTGCTCACTTCCACTACGTGATCTTCGGCGGAGCCCTGCTCGGCATGTTTGCCGGCTTCTACTTCTGGTGGCCGAAGGTCTTCGGCTACAAGCTGAGCGAGAAGTGGGGCAAAGCCAACTTCTGGACCATGCTCATCGGCTTCAACCTCACGTTCGGCCCGATGCACGTGCTCGGCCTACAGGGCATGAGCCGCCGCATCCAGAGCTACTCGCCTGACGAGGGCTTCAACTTCTGGAACATGGTCGTCTCAATCGGTGCGGCCGTCATTGCAATCGGCGTCTTCTTCTTCCTCGTGGCCATCTTCGTCAGCCATCGAGGCTTTAAGAAGGGCACGGTTCCTGCCTCTGGCCCGGATCCATGGGACGCTCGCAGCCTCGAATGGTCGACGGCCAGCCCGACCCCAGTGCACAACTTCGACACCGACCCGGTCGTCGACCGTCTCGACGACTGGTGGCATCGTAAGTGGGGCGAGGATGAGCACGGCCGAGTCGTGCGCATCGCCCACCCCGAAGACATCGCCCAAGACGGCAGCGCCACGGGCGTGCACCTTCCGGCCCCGTCGTACTGGCCCATCATTTTGGCGTTCGCCCTGCCATTCGCCGGCTACGGCATCATCTTCAGCTACTGGCTGCTCATCCCTGGCGTCGTCATGACGATTGGCGCGATGTACGGCTGGAGCCTTGAGCCCAGCGATGATCTCGACCTGATCCACGACGGCGATCACGGTCACGACGGCCATGACGACGAGCCGGAGACCGTTGCGGTTGCCGCCAGCTCCAGCGAGAGCGAGGACGCATAATGGCAACGACGGAGAACCTCGACGACGCGGTCGACGCGAGCGTCGACACCGCAGTCGAACCAGCTGACGACACCGCCGACGCGATCGTCGAGGCGCCTGACGACACCGCCAACGCGGTCGTCGAGACGCCTGACGACCACGGCCACGACGACCACGGCCATGACGAGCACGGCCATCACCATGTTCCGGGCATGCCGAACTACGGAGTCAACCCTGGCACCGGCATGTCGAACGCCAAGCTCATGATGTGGCTGTTCCTCGGCTCAGAATGTCTGCTGTTCGGTGCGTTGATCTCGACGTACCTGCTCTACAAAGAGCGGCTTCCCGAGGGCAACATTGGCCCCGGCGACGTGTTCGATATCCCGTTCACCTCGGTCAGCTCGTTCATCCTGCTGCTTAGCTCCCTCACGATGGTGCTCGGCCTCTCGGCCATTCAGCGCAACGACATCCACCGGTTCCGGGTCTGGATCCTGACGACCGCGGCGCTCGGTGCAATCTTCATTGCGGGTCAGATCTACGAATTCACCGTGTTCTATCGCGAAGGCGTGGGCTACACCTCCAGCATCTGGAGCTCTGCGTTCTACAGCCTTACCGGTTTCCACGGCGTCCACGTGAGCCTGGGCATCATCATGCTGTTGTCAGTGTTCGTCATGAACTGGCAAGGCAAGCTCAACAAAGAACACGCCGAGACCGTCGAAATCGTCGGCCTGTACTGGCACTTCGTCGACGTGGTGTGGATTCTCATCTTCACCGTCATCTATCTGTTCCCGCAATAGGAACCCGTAAGAACGCAGTAGGAACCACGAACACGACCGCAATGGACACCGCCGCTATGGATACCGCAACCACTGTCGACATGGCTCACGACGCCCACGCTGACGGGCACGACCACCCCAGCGATTGGGAGTACATCAAGATCGCATTGTGGCTGGCGTTCTTCACGTTGATCGAAGTCGGCACGTACTTCGAGTCGGTGCACAACCTGCCCGAGTGGTCGCTGTATGCGATCCTGACCTTCCTCATGATCGTGAAGTTCATCATGGTCGGCTGGTTCTTCATGCACCTCAAGTACGACTCGAAGAACTACACCCGCACGTTCGTGTTCGGATTGCTCCTGGCGATCGCCGTCTATCTCATCATGTTGCTCGCTTCCAGCCTTTTCGGCTGATCGCGATCGGGCTTACGATGATGGCACCGCTTGCTGCCAATGCCGACATTTGGCGCTGGCAGCCCCACCCTGAGGTTTGGCTGATCACCATCGCGGCCATCGGCCTCGCGTGGTACGCGGTGCGGGTGATCGGCCCGAAGGTTGCAACTGCTGGCGAACCGGTGCTCGCTCGGCGCAACGTTGTCGCCTACACACTCGCGATCACGACATTGTGGATCGCGTCCGATTGGCCGATGCACGACATCAGCGAGGAATATCTGTACTCGGTGCACATGATTCAGCATCTGCTGATCACGTTCATCATCCCGCCGCTCCTGCTGATCGCAACGCCGGAATGGCTGGGCCGGCTTATGGTCAGCGGCGACGGACGAGCCGGCGTCTGGATCCGGCGACTTTCCCGCCCGGTTGTGGCCGGCGCTTTGTTCAACGGCATTGTTGCCGTGACGCACCTTGCGTGGGTCGTGAACACGTCAGTGGCCAACGGCATCTTCCACTACGTCGTGCACCTCGCCGTGTTCGCGGCAGCGATGCTCATGTGGATTCCCGTCGCCAGTCCACTTCCCGAACTGCGAGCCAGCCTTCCCGGCCAGATGATCTTCCTCTTCCTGATGTCGGTACTGCCGACGATCCCCGCCGCCTTTCTGACCTTTGCCGAAGAGCCCCTGTATGAGGCCTACAACCACGACGTGCGCTTGTGGGACATCGGCGTGGCCGCTGACCAGCAGGCCGCAGGCCTGGTCATGAAGCTCGCGGGCGGACTTTTCCTCTGGACGATCATCACCATGCTGTTCGTGCGGTGGAGCCGACAAGAGCAGGGCAACAACCGCCGTATGCGCCAGGTGACGACCAAAGTGCTAGCGGATGATGAAGACCTGACATTCGCCGACGTGCAGGAAGCGTTCGACCTTTCCGCCCCGGCAGTCCGCGTCGACTGAAACCCCACCACGCGCGAATCCGGTCGTTGCGGTCGCATCACCTCATGTCGGCCCATGTCTGGTCGATAGACCGACGTGGGTGAGAATGGTCCTCATGGATCGGATTGTGGCGGACATTCAAAGTTCCGGACGGCCGACGAACAGCTGTTGGTCGCCGCCCTGCCGGACGAACTTGTGGCGCTCGACGTCGCCGATGACGGCACGCTCTGCCACCTTGATGCCGACGCCTTTCCGTCGTTGCTCCAGCCACTTATCGCCCCTGCGAACGAGGGTCTCTTCATGGGAGCGCTGCGTCGAACGATTACGAGCGGTGAGCCATCGACCAGCCAGTTTGCAGGATACGTGGACGGCGAGCCGGCGCCCTCGACAATCGAGTTCACGGCTATAGCCCTCTTCGGTAAGGGCCTCGCGCAGTGCGAACGAGTGCTGGTCTGGGCCCGGCGCCTGGTTCCTGCGGACGAGAGCGATGCCGGGGCCGACGCTTTGGAGTTCTCCGGTCTCGCCGCCGATCTGGCGAAGGCGTTGTATCGAGATGAGTTCGAGCTCAACTATCAACCGATCCACGAACTTCGAACCGGGCGTCTCGTTGGTGTCGAGGCGTTGATCCGGTGGCAACATCCGGAACGTGGCCTGATCGCCCCCGACGACTTCTTGCCGCTGGCCGAAGCCACGGGCCTGATGTTGGATCTCGGTGAGTGGGTGCTGCACGAGGCCTGTGGTCACGCCGCGGACTGGAACCGAGACGGACCGCACCGGCTCGGAGTGTCGGTCAACTTGTCGTCGACAGAGTTGCACTCGGGTTCGGTGTTCCGTTTGACCCGCGCCGCTCTGGCGTCGAGTGGACTCGACCCCGCGTTGCTCACCATCGAGCTCAGCGAGTCAGACCTCATCGGCGATCGGCACGGTATTTATGCGGCGCTCGGGCACCTGCGGGCGATTGGCGTGAACGTCGCGATCGATGACTTTGGCGTTGGCTACAGCAACCTGGTGCGGTTGCGGCAACTGCGGGGTCGGATCATCAAGATCGATGGTTCGCTTGTGGCCGGCATTGGAACCGACGATCAGCTGCGGGAGATGTTGACCGCGGTGGTGGCCATGGTGAAGTCACTCGACTGTGTCGTCGTCGCCGAAGGGGTCGAGTCCCAAACCGAACTCGACTTCTTGCGCCTGCTCGGCATCGACTACTCCCAGGGTTTTCACCACGCCCGCCCGATGAACCAGGCCGCGTTCACCTCCTACTTCGAAACCAGCGTCGAACGACCTTTGCATTGACATTGTTCGCTCCTGCGTCGCTCAGCGTTGGCACGCAGCTGCGTGCTGAACGTTTGAGGCCGGAGGCCGAGACAGTTGGGTTTGT
>Ga0114956_1002996_pt1 | contig 13142 bp, 9 predicted proteins | sample MaitaG_FD_87304 | JGI IMG/M metagenome (GOLD analysis project Ga0114956, IMG submission 87304) | Marine algal microbial communities from Maine, USA - Maine_Asex2 metaG | ecosystem: Host-associated > Algae > Red algae > Unclassified | place: Maine, USA | collected 2015-01-05 | reverse complement strand
CAGGCAAGACAGAGTTAAGTCTGGTGATTTGGTTGGCGCAGTTGTCTCATATTTGGTACAACCTGATATCAATGTTCCAAATATAGTTATTTTGCATTGGTTCAAGGTTCTGAAATGCGCGCTAGCTTTTGTGGGTTCCAGAAGGCATAAGCATAAATCTCCTGGTGAGGTTTATGCTGGCGGTGTGGCTTCGTCTGATAGGGAAGTTTTAGAATTTGATAAAAGCGATTTAGATAGATTTTTTAAAGCAGCTAGTGATCTAAGCGAGTTGTGGGATAAATTATTTTGGGACCTAGCTAAAGCAGTTCAATATGCGCTAGCGCCGGAAGAAAGAGATCAAGCAGGTCTAATAATCCCTCAAGACGAGCTTGAATTGGAAGCATCTAGTCTTCAGCTCCTCGATGCAGTTGCGAAACATGCAGCAACCAGGTCTGTCGAAAGCCTGCCTTCAGTGGTTGGGGTTCAAGAACAAGCATCAGATTTAAAACCAGGTAGATAGACTCTTTTCCTATTCTATTTATAGCAAGTCGCCTGGTTCACAGTCGAGGGTTTTATTCGAAAGCTCCGTTAGTGACATCATCTTATTTGGTGACATCTCGGAGTTTTCCAGAGTAAATAGAAATCACATAAATCGCACTTATTTGGCTTAAATAGTGGGTATTTTATTTCTCAAAGTTTCTGATAGTTTTTTAAAAGCGGAGCTGGGGGGAATCGTATTTCACGCTTGTCCATGCGGTGTTTGGGAGAAAACTACCAATAAAACTACCAAAATCCAGCTTTTGGATTTGCGTCCTATGCGGCGGTTTGTTTGTTGTTTTGCCGGTCTCCGAAGCCTAGGAGTAGGCCTTCGGTTGAGATGTCTTCGTCTAGTTCATCCCAGTGGATGCCTGTTCCACCTCCGCTTATCACATAGTTTTCTAGTTTCGGTTTTGGGGCTTCTAGGAGTCGTGGGAAGTAGGCGAGAGGTACGCCGAGTTGCCGTCCGTCGGTGAGTTCTACCCACATGTTGTCTTCATCGAATTTTATTGATTTTGCTTTGCCTTTATTTGAAGAACTCATTCCATGCTTCCTTTATCTGATTTTCGTTATCTTCTATGACTTTCTTTAGTTGTTTGAGTTCTTTTGATGATAAACCATAAGAGTGTTCGAGTTCAACTTTTGGTTCAACCCAGAACTTAGCGAGAGCTTCTGCTTTTTGAATGTGAATATGAGCTGGTTCTAATGGGCTTCCTTCGTTGGAGAAAAAGAAAAGCACTACTTTCTGAAAAATTTTATTGGTCGTAACATTTGCCACTTCGCTCCATTTCTATTGCATGTCGAATTTGTATCTTGATTTATTATTGTCATGTTTCAAAGCTATAATTGCTAGTATGCGGGATCCTAAGAATACAGCAGATATGGCAAGTGTTGTTAATGACCATACTGTGCATATTCAGTTACCTGATTCTATAATTCCGTCTGATGATTCACCTTTCAAGGTTTTAGATTTAGGTTCTGGTCCTGTTAATAGCCATGTTACTTCAACTGTTTTAGGGGAATCAGGTTTTCATATTCCTATTGATTTTTTCAATTCAAACTTGGTTGATAGGGGCGAAGGGATTCAAGCTGATGCAATATCAGTACCTATTGGGAACGGCCTAGTAGATGTTGTAGTTACTTCAGAATTGACGACAGATAACCCATATTTTCAATTTCACGATGGGAAGTCAGAGTCACTTGCAGGAGAAATATCTAGGGTGTTAACTCTTGGTGGCTTACATTATGCATATAATGAAGCTGATCTGGTAAGAGCACCTGGCATGGTAAGTCTTTATGAAACAGGAAAAGTTGAGTATATCCCTGGGCGTACAACTCATCACATTGGGTTATCGTTATTTAAGAAGTTAGCTGATCCTATTCCTTTGCCTACTGGAAAGAATGTTCAGCCATATCTCGATTCATTAAATCGATTTTATCCGGTTGAGATTGTATTAGGTGCGGTCGGGTTTGAAGGCTTGGCCCCGTATGCAACTCAGAGCTTATTTCAATCCCATGTGCGCGATTATTCTGGGTTGTTTCATTATGAGTTGGATGAACAATTTTTTGAAGGACTTAAAGAGTGTTTGGATGCTGGTGAGTGGAAGCCTATGATTTGTCCTGATTTTCGTGAGCCAAAACGGTCAGGAGTTTATCAGCATGGTTCATCACATCTGATATCACAAGCTTTACTTGATGATATTATTAGTAGAAGGACAAGAAGAACTGTTGATGGCGGCCAGGATGCGCGAAACAACCCTGTTGAGGCTCTTAGCTCAGTTTCTGAAAAGGTTACTTTCGATCCTTTTGAGAAAGGGGTCGAAACAGATGCATCTGATAAATTGCTAAATCAATGGTGGTTTCCAGATCAGTATGAACAGCTCTCAAAAGATATAATGGGAGAGAGGCACTGGCCGCTTGGTGAAATTTTAAGATTCTATGGAAACATTGGTATCGAATTCACAACTGAAGACTTACAGCCAATTATACGAGCTAGACAACTCGGTAGATATTCACCTGAAGTCTTTAAGAACAAATATCTACTTGAATACGTCGTATCTTGTGAAGCTTCGCCCGAAGAAATAAAAACAATGATATTGGCTTTAATTAATTCAGATGGGAACCATAGTTATATATTTTGTAAAACTTTTTCTAACAGACTTGAGCAATTATCGTTGAATGGAATTGAATTAGATATCTCAGATATAACAGAGCTTATTGGGTTTGAATTTGGTTGGAGAGCAATGGATGCAGATCTAATTCCTCCTGATATCTCAAAGGAAGAATTTATGATCCTAGCGACTAGCGAAGAGGGCTGGAGATTGATGACAGGCAAAAGAACAACACTCCCGGTAGATCAAGATCAAAGAAAATTTGCAGTTGCTTATGTTGCAGCTAATCCAAACGGGTTTCGCCAATTCGGGCCGAAAAGAAGCTAATTCATATTTGGAACAGTTTTTACTGAGCCTATTTGTTATCTGAGCCCAATGCTTAACAAAGCAGAACGTTTGTTCGTGGAGCTGGGGGGAATCGTATTTCACCCTTGTTCATGCGGGTTTTGGGTGAAAACTACCAATAAAACTACCGAAAAACTACCACAATTGCGGTTTGGGGATTAAATATGTCGCAATGTTCCAGAGATGTATGCACTTGTAACATCGAAGATATTTCGTTTTTAGTGAGCCAGGCAACTCCACACTCAGAGTATGTCAAATTTCTTTTAAATGATATAAATATTAAATATGAGGGAGCCTGCGAGTTTAGCTCCATGCCATGACCTTCGGACTCAATTAGATTGGATGTTTGTTGGCAGTGTCGTAGGAAAGGTTCTATTGGGTGTATGAGAATTTTGAAAAGTTACATTCTGAAATTTTTTACTCGTTCAAACCATTTGAAAAAATAATGAATAAATCTGGTCGAGAAGGCTCCTCGCCTCCATTCCCGCCAGATAGAATTGTAGAAAAGTATTTACTGTCACTAGTTGATTACAACATCTCTTGCTTAGGAGGTATCGTCCGGCTTCAGGGTTCTAAATCTGTAGTGCCTATAATTCGGTCTGCTGTTGAATGCTCTTCAAAGATTTGGTTCTTGACTGACCCTAGTCAAACTCCAGATATAAGGTATCAAAGGGGGGTCGGCACTTTAAAAGAGTGGAATGTAAAAACTAAACATATTACCCATGAACTTTTGATCTCACCCGACGTGTTTGATGCTGTCAGTTCCGTGTTGGATGCAGAGCCAAATAGTAAATTTATTGATCATTCGTCCATGTTGAATGATTTTTTTAAACGGTTCCAAATATTTTCGAATGATAAAGGTATGGAACAATTCTATCATCTTATTTCATCTTGCTCGCATGGTTTACCTGGTGTTGCAGTTCCTTATACAGAAAGGGAATCAGAGAAAGACCTAATCATTTGTTTCGCATCCTTTTTGAGGTCTTATGCATGCTTATTTAAAATCTATGGGCTCAGGCCATCTACTGAATTGAAGGATCAAACAAGCAACTTGATAAAAATAGATAACCAGAAATTTGAACCCTGGGAAAATTTGTAAACAGGTTTAGTTAAAATAAGTATTGCGAAACTTTAAAGAATCTGGATAATCTGGTTCGGGTAAATCATTTGAATTTCTCCAGCTGTGCCACAAAAATTGTTTTTGGCAAGATTCTTTATTGAATCGATTCCTAATGGGTGAATAGTCATTGTAAAAAAATGCACCGATTCTATTTTGATCTTTTTCTGAAGCTTTTGACGGAACTACTCCAACAAGGTTCCAATTCTTGGAGATGAATGCGTAATAGTCCCATGTGAGTTGACTCACATCAAATGCCCCAGAAGTACCCCATTGAGTTCTTTTCCCATATCTCCTTTCGTCCAACGGTTCGCAGATATTAAAATTTCTTTTCCAAAGCTTTAGTTCTGGATTCTGCCCGTGCTCATCAATAAATTCTTGGACATTAGTTGGGTAATTGGTATTTGAAATTTTACTTTCTTTAGTAGCAAGGGTTTGAACTTTATTCTGGCAACTGTCATTTATTTTATAGCCGTGTCTTCCTTTTAGTTCTGGTGATTGTGCCATCCACCTTATGACCAGGTGCCTCTCTAGACCATTTGCAATTTCATCCGTCCAATATTTTTTGCCCTTTTCATCAGATGTTCTTGTAAATACATTTTTGTACACTTTTTCTAGGAACTCATCATCTGTTTTTATTCTTAAATATCGTGATTTGAATTCTGGACCTTGGGTCATCCAATAAGCGATATGGTCTAACGACTTTCCACTGCGGTGTACTTCAACCCAATATATACCTCCTGCTAAGTCATGTTCTCTATTAAATATTGCAAAATATAGCCTTAAAACATCTGCTTCAGCTTCTTCACATATTGCAACCTCCGATTGGTAGATTGTTGCGGATGCGCTTACCGCAGCCAATGGAGATAAGAGGAGTGAAAAAATAATGAGTAGAACAGAACTTTTGATCATTTACGACACACTACTATAAGTCATATTATAAATGAGTTATTTAAAATAGCTTTGATTCGGTTTCGGTGTCTTGGGTTTAGCATGTAACAAATTTTTTAGATGTTTGAGATAACTCCTAATTGGAGAGTTGAGTCCAAAGTTAAGTCTTCGACTAGGATGTGGAGAGTTAGTTACTATTGATGGAGTTTGATGTCTACTAAATTAGGTGAGGTCGAGAAGCGTTTATGGGAAGCAGCCGAGGAGTTGCGTGCAAACTCTGGTTTGCAGGCTTCTGAGTATTCTGCCCCTGTTCTTGGTCTGATTTTTTTGTTGTTTGCCGAGGAACGGTTTTCTAAGGTTGAGCAGAAGTTGGGGAAGGGTTCGGCTCGTCGCCCTATTGGGCCTGATGATTATAAAGCTGAAGGTGTTTTGTATCTGTCTGATGAAGCCCGCTTTGATTATCTGTTGAATCAACCTGAAGGCGAAGATCTAGGTAAAGCTCTAAATGAGGCTATGGCTGCTATTGAAAAGCATAATCCTGACTTGCAGGGTGTGTTGCCAAAGATGTATGGCTCTATTCCCAATCAGGTTCTGTTCGAGTTGCTTCGTTCTTTAAATGGTTTGGCTGACTCTATTGAGGGTGATGGTTTCGGTTTAGTTTATGAATATTTTCTTGATCAGTTTGCTAAGGCTGAGGGCAAAGGTGGTGGCGAGTATTTCACTCCCACTTCTATTGTTAAGTTAATTGTCGAGGTTTTGCAGCCTTTTGAGGGAAAGATTTTTGATCCGGCTTGTGGTTCTGGTGGCATGTTTGTGCAGTCAGCTGCTTTCGTTGCCCGCCATAGTCGTAATCCTGGTAGTGATCTTTCTATATATGGGCAGGAGGCTTCTAGGCGTACTGTTCCTTTAGCGAAGATGAACTTAGCCGTTCATGGTTTGAGTGGCGATATTAAAGAGGGTAATAGTTATTACGAAGATATTCATAAGAGTGTTGGCAAGTTTGATTTTGTTATGGCTAACCCGCCGTTTAATGTGAAAAAGGTTGATAAAGCTAAGCTTGAGGATGATCCTCGGTTTAGTCTTGGTTTGCCTAAGTCTGATAATGCTAACTATTTGTGGATTCAAGCTTTCTATTCGGCACTAAATGATACTGGGCGTGCTGGTTTTGTTATGGCCAACTCAGCTTCAGATGCTGGTTCTTCAGAGCTAGCGATTCGTCAGAAGCTGATTGAAGAAAAAGTTGTTGATGTGATAGTTGCTGCAGGAACGAACATGTTTTTGACGGTTACTTTGCCTGTAACTTTATGGTTCTTGGATAAAGGTAAAACGAAGACTGATCGTGCGGATGAGGTTTTATTTATTGATGCCCGTGAAATTTATAACCAGGTTGATCGTGCTAGGCGTGATTGGTTACCTGAACAAATTGAGTTGATAGCAAATATTGTTCGCTTGTGGCGAGGCGAGAAACCAGAAAATGAACATAACAGCAATGTTGAACTTCAAGAAAAATTCCCTGACGGAACCTATACCGATGTGCCTGGTTTATGTGGTGTAGCCACCATCGATAAAATTGAAGAACAAGGCTGGAGCTTGAACCCTGGTAGGTATGTCGGGGTTTCTGCAAGCATGATTGATACAGAAAACATAAGTTTAGAACTTGATTCCCTGGGAAAAGAGTTCAAAATACTGACCAAGGAAGCCTTATCCCTCTCAGATAGGATCAATTTTGCCTTCTAACCGAAACGTGATTTCTGCGACTCTGAATGAAATCTGTACTGTCATAACTGATGGGGCACACGCAAGCCCAAAATCAGTTGATGTTGGTTATCCAATGGGTTCAGTTAAAGATATGACTTCTTCAGGTATGAACTATGAGTCATGTAGAAGAATATCATTTGAAGATTTTAAAAAACTTGAACATTTGAATTGTAGTCCCCAGGTAGGGGATATTCTTTTTTCCAAAGACGGGGCAAAAGCCGCTGAAACTGTTTGTTTACATACTAATGAAGAGCCATTGGTCCTGTTGTCTTCTGTAGCGATATTAAGACCAGATTTATCTAAAGTAGTACCAAAATTCTTAGAGCTTTATTTAAGAAATCCTAAGACTATTAAGATGATTCGTAAAGGTTTCCTAACAGGTGCTGCGATTCCTAGGATCGTTTGTGCGGATATTAAGCGCATCAGGGTAGATATCCCGCCTCTAGCGGAACAAAATATAGTTGTAAATAGATTAGAGATATTTGATAATTTGATTGAGAATAATCAGAGGCGGATTGAAATTTTGGAAGAGATGGCTCGGCTTTTGTATCAAGAGTGGTTTGTGCATTTCCGTTTTCCTGGTCATGAGAATGTAAAAATGGTTGACTCCGAACTCGGCCCAATCCCCGAAGGCTGGGAAGTTAAGAAACTAGCTGATATTGCAACGACGCAATACGGATATACCGAGTCAGCAAATCAAGAAATGGTTGGCCCACGTTATTTAAGAGGAAAAGATATCAATAAAAAAAGTTTTATCAATTGGTCTGATGTCCCCTTTTGTCCTATCTCAGATCAAGAACTTGCTAAATTTAGAGTCAAGGTAGGTGATATTTTTGTGATTAGGATGGCTGACCCTGGGAAAGTAGGTATTTGTGAAGTCGAAGTGGATGCTGTTTTTGCTTCATATCTGGTAAGGATAAGACCGGCAACAAAAGACTTGCTTCCTTACTACCTGTTCTATGTTCTTAGTGACAAGTCTTATTTTTCTTGGGTTGCTGGTGCAAGTACTGGTTCAACCAGAAAAAGTGTTTCAGCTAAAGTGATGTGCGAGTATAGCTTGGCGGTGCCGCCTGAGCGAGTTCAAACGAAATTTGTAGAGAGGGTCCTTCCACTGCGAAAATTATTGAATAACTTAATAAAACAAAACAACGTTCTTCGTGAGGCGCGTGATCTTTTGTTGCCTCGTTTGATTTCTGGTCAGCTTGATGTTTCTGAGCTTAATCTTTCAGAGACGGATGTTAGTTCTGCTACTATCTCTGTATGAATCCACCGGGTTTAACTGAAGATACCCTTGTCGAGCAACCTTGTTTAGATGTATTGCGTAGTTTGGGTTGGGAAGTTGTTTCTGGCTCTAACGAGGCTTCTGAGCCTTTAGGGCGTAGGTCTAAAGGCGAAGTTGTTTTAACGCAGCGTCTTCGTGATGCTGTTGGTCTTCTGAACTCTGGTTTAAGTTCTGATGTTCTTGATTCAGCTGTTGATCAGCTAGTGCAAGATCGTTCAGCAATGACCCCAGTTAGAGCTAACTCTGAGATTTATGAATTGCTTCGTGATGGTGCTTTGGTTAAATCTCAAGCAGCTGATGGGACTGTTGAAAAAGTTAATGTCCGGTTTATTGATTGGAACGTCTCTTCAAACAATGATTGGCTAGCCGTTAACCAGTTTAGTGTTAAAGGCGATTTACATAATCGGCGGCCTGATGTTGTTTTATTTGTTAATGGTATTCCGCTTGTCTTTTTAGAGTTAAAGCATCCAAGTGTTTCTGTACAGGATGCATACTCTGAAAACTTGCGTGACAATCGTGACACTATTCCTCGTTTGTTTTGGTTTAACGCTTTCGTGATCTTGTCTAACGGCACAGATTCACGTATGGGGTCTACTTATGCTTCGTGGAATCATTTTGCTGAGTGGAAAAAAATAGATGACGAGTCCGAACCCGGAGTTGTTTCCCTCGAGACTATGTTGCGTGGAACTTGCCAGCCTAGCAGGTTGTTGGATTTGGTTGAGAATTTTGTTGTTTATACAAATACCAAAGATGGTTTGATTAAAAAAGTGGCTAAGAATCATCAATATTTGGGTGTTAATAACGCTATTGAGGCTTTATATAAGGCAAAAGAAACTGATGGCAAGCTTGGGGTGTTCTGGCACACTCAAGGCTCAGGTAAATCTTTATCTATGTTGTGGTTTACGCAGAAAGTTTTGCGTCGCCAGCCTGGTAACTGGACTTTTGTGATGGTAACGGATCGTTCAGAATTAGATGATCAGCTATATGAAGAGTTCGCAGATTCTAATGTTATTACTTCTGGCAAACACGTGCACGCTGAGACATCGCAGCATTTGCGAGAGTTGTTGGTTGAAGACAACCGCTACGTGTTTACTCTGATCCACAAATTTATTCCAGCTGACCGTAATGATGAAATGCCGGTATTGTCAGAGCGTGATGATGTAATTGTTATTACTGACGAGGCGCATCGTTCACAGTACAACACTTTGGCTGCGAATATGCGAAAAGCATTACCAAATGCTTCTTACCTTGGGTTTACGGGTACACCGTTGATTGATGGTGAAGCGCAAGAAACCCGTCGTGTGTTTGGTGATTATGTTTCGACCTATAATTTTGCTGATTCGATAGAAGACGGTGCTACTGTTCAGCTTTTTTATGAAAACCGTATACCCGAGCTTCAGTTAGAGAACGAAAATTTTGATGATGATTTAGATGCATTGTTAGAACAGGCTCAACTAGATCAAGATCAAGAGAAAGCCTTATCAACCAGGTTTGCTAGACAATACCAGTTGATCACTAGGCCAAAACGTTTAGAAGAAATAGCGGCTGATTTAGTTGAACATTTCGCTAGTCGAGGTTTCCTTGGCAAGGGAATGTATGTAGCCATAGATAAGGCAACAACTGTGAAAATGTTTGACCTAGTTAAAGCTGAGTGGGAGAAATACATTCAAAAACTAGAAACACAGATATCAGAAGCTCCAGAAAAACAGGCTTCGCTTGAATACCAGATTAAGTGGATGCGAGAAACTGACATGTCTGTAATAGTTTCACAATCGCAGAATGAAATAGACGATATGGCTCAGCTTGGTTTAGACATCAAAGCTCACCGTAAACGTATTGTTAGCGAAAATTTGGATGAAAAGTTTAAAGACCCTAATGATCCACTTCGTTTAGTTTTTGTTTGTGCAATGTGGTTAACGGGGTTCGATTCGCCTTCAACATCAACGGTGTATTTAGATAAACCAATGCGTGGCCATACCCTTATGCAAACAATTGCCAGAGCTAACCGTGTATTTGAAGGCAAAGATAGTGGTTTGATTGTTGACTATATCGGAGTGTTCCGAAATCTTGAAAAAGCGTTGGCAATTTATGGGGCTAAACTTTCTCAAGAATCAGCAGCACCAATTGTTGCTACAGATAGTTTGCGTGAAGAGTTCACTGAACTCTTGAAAGAATCAGAAGAGTTTTTGGAGAATCACGATATTGATTTTAGTGATTTAGAAATCGCTAAAGGTTTTGAATTTACTGCTTTGCAGGCATCAGCAGTAGAAGCGTTATTGATTGATGAACCAACTCGAAAAGAGTTCGTAAAGCTATCGAATTTGGTTAGAAAAAAGTATCGAGCCCTGTTGCCGGATAATTTAGCGCTTAGTTCAACCAAAAAAGTTGGGATAATTAGATTAATTGCTAACGGATTATCGACTGCTAAAGACCGGCCCGATATTTCTGATGTAACTGACAGCGTTGAGAAACTATTAGACGAATCTGTCGGAACTACCGAATATTTAATAAATGCAGGTGCACAGGAAGCATTAGTTGATTTGAATCAGATTGATTTTGACCAACTAGCGCTCGAATTTGCTGCTCAACCAAAAACAGCAATTAAAGTCGCACGTGAAGTAATTGAGAAAAAAGTTGAACAAGTAGGCCGAAGGAACCCTTCTTATGCTGGTTTGGGTGAAAAGGTTCGCCAACTTATTGACGACTATAACGCTGGTACTCATAACGCTGAAGAAACTTTATACAGGCTTAGATCAGTTAATGATGGTCTTGACGATTATCAGGATCGTTTTGTTCGAGAAGATATGTCAGAAGAAGAGCTGGCGATCTTTGATTTATTGACTAAACCGAATCCTGAGTTATCAGATTCTGACTTGAAAAAAGTTAAGAGCGCCGCCAAGAAGTTGCTCGAACATGTTACCGAAAAGTTAGTTTTGGATTGGAAGAAAAAACAGCAGACTGTTTCAGCAGTGCGTACCACTATCAAGAACGTGTTAGATCAAGATTTGCCAGATCCATATGATCGAGATGTGTTTGTTGAAAAATGCGATGCCGTGTTCGATCACTTGTATACAGCCCACTCCAACGATGGTGGAAGTGTTTACGACGAACCTATAAAAGCAGAGACAGCCCAACTGTTGACTCTAGAAGAACGCGATAAAGTTCAGACTGCTCAGACTTGGGACACGCCTGTTGAACAACTTATTTCTGATGATGAGTCAAGAACTCTTGAGTTCAAAGAAACAGCCAGGTGGAATGTCAGAGAAGGCAAAAAAGATAAGACCATGGAAGATGTTATTGCTAAAACCGTGGCAGGATTCTTAAACACATCTGGTGGCACGCTTCTTATAGGCGTTGACGATGGCGGTAAACTAGTTGGGCTAGAGCGTGACCTTGAGCTAGTGAAACCGCCTACTCTGGATGGGTTTGTTAATTGGTTAGACACAATGCTTCATAATAAACTTGGATATGCAGGACGTAGTAGGGCAAGAATAAAAGTAGAAAAAGTGTCTGAGAATTATGTTGTCCGTGTGGATGTTGGATCAGCTTCAAGACCAATATTTACAGATATAAAAGGCAAAGAACAACAGTTATTTGAGAGACAAAGCAACTCAACAAGAGCCGTGCAAGGAAACGACATGGACTTGTTCATCTCAGATCGTTTCCCTAATTGGAAACCAAACATGAACTGATAGCTTAAAAGTTTACCCATTTAGCATCGTATTATTTATCTTTTATCTTAGTTTCTATTACCTTCTCAGTCCTGTTCTTCGGAATTCTGAACATAGGGCAAGGTTCTATATCTTTCTGAAGTCGCAGCACACTTTCAAGTCATCCATTTTGACCCTATCGCCGGCAGATTGATAAATCTCTATGATTGATTTTTTCGCATCGCAAATATCGGTGATCTTTTCAACAAAGAAAGCAAGTTTAATGTCTTTACCTGTTAACTTATCGAAATCGAGTATCCGAAATTGATATTCAAGTGATCCATGATGCCCCCAGATATTTTTTCTCCATGGCCCTGAAATAATATATGGTGGGCTGATAATGTTGGTTTCTACAAGATCTTGCTTAGCAATTTGAATTTCATTTGATAGCAAACCTAAGATCGAATTTGTACAGGTTCCAGTTTCTTGGATTTTTGGGATAACTGATCTAATTATTTGCGAATTTTTTAATGCAATCTTCACGGTAGCTTCTGATGCCTCTTCTACTAGATTGCGCCGATTATTTAGATCATCAAAATATATCTCTTCCATATTCGTAAGTACGTCTGGCGAAAATTCTGGTGAAGGTGTGGTAACTAACTCTATATTTCCAGTGTCATGAATCAGAGTATTCCTTTGACTGATAATGTTGTTGATCCCAGAGAATCCATTGATCTGAGTTAATAGAGATGCTAATTGAATTAATCCAGAGGATTCTAATAAGTCTACTCTTTGTTTAAGACTCTTCAGATCGCACCAGTCAGGCAACCTTTCTTTTCTGTTCTCTGTCAGAATTTTTTCCCAATCTTCTGATTTGGCAAAATATTTTGAGTGAGGATGATCCTCAGCTAAATATATTGCTACTATTACTAACAAATCAAGGGTCGTTTTGAATAGCGAAAGTTGTGAATACAGCAATACAGTAATAAGACGATAGTTCATAAAAAAATCATAACTGCTTTCCTTTGATAAATTTTTCTTGAGTTCTTTAGTCTGATGGTCTAGTTCTCCTTCGATTGAACCTAAGGTGCTAAGATACTCTGCTATCTGATTTGCGAGTCGTCTATACCTGGTAAAATTAGATACAAATCCAACATTCATTAACAAGCTCGGTTCTGGGATTTGCCAATTCAGGGCAGCATGGTAGAAAGCAGGATCTTCATTATAAAAATCAGCATCTGTGATTTCATTTTCATACCAAAGTCGATTAGTCATAAATGTTTGAATCTTTTCCATAACAGAGATCCTAGATTATATTTTGTTGTATGTGATTAATATTCAAGGTTTAAGTTGGTTCCACTTATCGTTCGTGTTGTTTATTAGCTTCTCTTCTTCAGTGAGTGTCAGCTGCACCGGTATTGCTGGTTTGTTGTTTGTTTTGATTAGTATTTTGCCTTGGCCTGGTGGGTTTT